>OERF01000179.1_pt1 | contig 17549 bp, 20 predicted proteins | sample 1539921 | NCBI WGS metagenome assembly OERF01 (sample SAMEA3891883, study PRJEB23780) | metagenome | biome: terrestrial biome; feature: animal house; material: Caecal content | place: Italy | collected 2015-05-05
TTCCCTGTATGTGTCCCGTCCATCCGCACATGTCGGCTGGACGGGACTTTTTTGCAGTCTGGGGGAGCTTTTTGTCGTAGGATCAGTGGTAGACCTTTGCCACCACGCCGTCCACCCAGGCCACCAGGGGGGCCGCACGGCGGCCCAGCACCCGGGGCAGGATGGCCCGGCCCATGGCCCACACGCCGTCGAAGTTGTACAGGATGACCACCCCGCACAGAAGCCCGGTCCACAGGCCGTAGAAGGGGACCTCCGCCAGGGTGACGGCCGCCTCGATGACCAGGAAAGCCACGTTCACCGTCATGTGCACCGGGTGCAGCCGCAGCTGGATCAGCTGCCGGCTGTCCACCGCGCGCAGCACGAACACCAGCACCATGGCCAGGAAAGAAGCGTAGGTGACCCCCACCGGGCCAAACCAGAGGATGCCCAGATAGTTCATCACGCAGTTGGCCACCGCCCCCGCCATCATGGTGTACAGGCTGTGGGTGGAGCGCTTGTAGACCACGTAGATGCTGTTCATGAACTGGGTAAAGCAGGTGAACACCGCCGCCAGGGTCAGGTAGGGGACGAACTGCCATGCGTCGAAGTAGCTGGACTTCATGATGAGCATGACCGGGCGGCACAGCCAGAGGATGCCCGCCGCGCAGCAGAACATGACGCTCGCATAGCTGCGGAACACGGTGGAAAAGAAGTGGCTGCGGCCTTTTTCCTCGGTGACGGCGGACAGCTGCCACGCATCGTAGAAGATGGTGCCCAGGGTGTTCAGGATGGTGGGCAGGAAGTAGCCGGTGGACAGCAGGCCGCTCCACTCGGGGCCGGTGCGGCCGCCGTAGCCCTCGCACATGGCGTTGACAAAGAACATATCCGAGGCGTTGATGATCCAGAAGCTGATCTGCGCCGGGATCATGGGCAGCGAAAACCGGAGCATCTCCCGCCACAGGGCCCGGTTGATGAAGCGGAAGTCGATGTACCGCCACAGCTTGCCGGTGCAGAACAGGAACAGGCTGCTGGTGACGTCGCCGCAGATGATGGCCAGCAGGTAGCCTTCGGCCCCCATGTCCAGCACCACCAGGTAGAGGACGTAGAACATCAGGGTGGCAAAGGTGCACAGCACCCCGTCGATGCCCACCAGGCGGTTGAGCTGCCGGCTGCGGATGAACTGGGTGCAGAGGGTACGCAGGCAGCTGGTGAGGACGTAGATGCACAGGAACACCCCGTAGTCCCCGATGCCCGGCGCCAGGCTGAGCAGCGGCCAGCAGAGCAGCAGCACCCCATAGCCCAGCAGGATGGTCAGCAGGCCGTTGGTGAACACCTGCTTTTTGCTGTTGCCCTTGTCCAGGCCAAAGCGGATGATGGCGTTGCTCATCCCCATGGACACCAGGGGGATGAGCAGGTTGGCGCACTGGCTCAGCAGCTTGGAGACGCCCATGCTCTGGACGTCCCGCATGGCGTAGGTCAAAAAGGGCTGGACGATCAGGGTCAGCAGTTTGGACGAAAAGCTGGAGATGGCAAAGATCATGGTGTTGCCCGCCAGCCTGGTGTATTTGTTATGCCCCTGTTCCGGGGCGTGTTTTGGTTCCAAAGATCATGTACCTCCGTGTTGTTTATCCCTCCCGCAGCAGGCGGCGGCGGGCCTTCCAGTCGGGCAGGCGCTTTTCCACCTCGGCCCAGAAGGCGGGGCTGTGGTCCTGCACCAGAAAATGGCAGAACTCATGCACCACCACATACAGCTGGGCCTCGGGGGGCATATCGTACAGGGCCAGGGCAAAGGTGATCTGCCGTTTGGCCGGGGCGCAGACCCCCCAGCGGCTGGTCATCCGGCGCACCTTGATGAGGGGCATCTGCCCTCCCAGCGCCGGGGCAAACGAGGGGAACACCGCCCGGCTCAGGGCGGTAAAACGGGCCAGGGCCTCGTCCCGGTCGGGCAGGGGGCGCGCGGCCCGGCGCAGCTGCCGCTGGACGGCGGCCTCGATCCAGGCCCGGTGGGCCAGGACAAAAGCGTCCGCCTCCCGGGCGGCGGTGCCCCAGGGGATGCTGACCGCCACCGTGCCGTCGGAGCGGACCCGCAGGTTCAGGTTTTTCACCCGGCGGCGGGCCAGCTGGTAGCAGATGCCGCCGGCCTGCCGCTGCCGGACGGCCCCCGCCTTACTCCCGGCCACTGCCGGCAGGGCGGCGGAGCAGCCGGCCCAGAGGCAGCTGGGCCCCCACCACCGCCGCAAAGATCAGGGCGCAGCCCGCCAGCTCCCGCAGGGACAGGCTCTGGCTGAGCAGCAGCCAGCCGCCCAGCGCCCCAAAGACGCTTTCCAGGCACATGGCCAGGCTGGCGATGGCGGGGTCCAGGTCCCGCTGGCCCAGGATCTGCAGGGTGTAGCCCACCCCGCTGGACAGCAGCCCGCAGTAAAGGACGGGCAGGGCGTTGGCCGTGATGTCCGCCAGGGCCACCGTCTCGGTCAGCAGGGAGGCGGCGGTGCTCTCCACCGCCACCACCAGAAACTGCACCAGGCTCAGCCGCACCCCGTCCAGCCGGGGGGAGAAGTGGTCCACCGCGATGATCTGGAAGGTGAACAGGGCCGCGCACAGCAGCAGGACGCCGTCGCTGGCCTCGACGCCCCCAAAGCCCCCCTGCATGCACAGCAGGTAGAGCCCCGCCACCGACAGCACCACGCAGGCCCAGATCTGGGCAGGGCTTTTGCGGCCGAACAGCAGCCCCGCCACCGGCACCAGCACCACATACATGGCGGTGATAAAGCTGGCCTTGGCGGTGGAAGGGTTCAGGGTGATGCCGATCTGCTGGGCCGCCGACGCGGCAAACAGCAGGGTGCCGCAGACCACGCCCCCCGCCAGCAGCAGGCGGCCGCCGGCGGCCGGGGCGGCCGGCCCTCCTTTGCGGCGGCGGACCGTGTCGAACACATGGCTCAGCGGCCACAGGAAAGCCACCGCCAGCCAGCTGCGGCAGGCCAAAAAGGCAAAGGGCGCAAGGGCTGCGCCGGCGCTCTGGGCCACAAAGGCCAGCCCCCAGATCAGGGCGCAGAGCACCAGCAGCAGGGTGTTTCTGGTTTGTGTTTTCATCCTACGATCCCCTCCGCTTTGAACATTCCATAGAGATAGTACCGGCTGGAGTCATAGGAGATGGTCAGGCGGTACTGGGCCGCCGGGTCCAGCCCGCCGATGGTGAACCGGTAGTTGGAGCCGTCGGTGTGGATGTAGCCGGTGGAGCCGTCCACATACTGGGCCCCGCCGTCCACCTTTTTCCACAGGGCGATCTTGTATTCCTGGACGCCCTCGGCGGTGCCGCAGGCGGTGATGGTCAGGCTGTCCCCCGACACCTGGAAATAGCCGGTGTTCCGGGTCCAGATGCCGTTGTACACCCCGTACAGGGTGCCGTTGGCCACCACGTTGGTCCACTGGGCGGTGGCGTCGGTGCCATCGGGCAGCATGATGGGGTCGGTGGTGGCTTCGGCCCAGTTGGTGGTGTCCACCTCCTCGGCGCTGGAAAAGCCCAGCATATTGGCCACGTTGTCCTTCAGGCTCTCGCAGCCGGTCAGGCCAAGGGCCAGCGCCGCGGCCAGCAGCAGGGCGGCCAGGCGCAGACGTTTTTTCTTCCGTTCCATAAAAACCTCCGGGCAAAGCGTTTTCTTCCGCTGTGTTGTTCGTTCACTGGGCTATTATACCGCATTTTCCTCTTACATACAACTGTTTTAGCCCGCGCGCCCTCCGTCGGGGGCGTTGGCGGCGGTCAGGGCGGCGCACTCGGCCTCGGCCAGCTGGGGCCAGACCGTGTTCTGGAACAGGGAGCCGTACCGGTACAAGGCGTAGCCCCCCGCGCCGGCGGCCCGCAGGGTGCCCACCTGGTCCGCCAGGGCCCGCCCGGTGGACCAGCCCGAAACGCTGTCCCCGTTGGACCCGCCGTCCCCCTCGCCGATCCGGTAAGCCCCCAGGCCCACGTACAAAGCCGCGCTGCCCCGGGGCATGGCCAGCCACTCGGCCAGAATGTTCTCGTAGGCAAACCGCCGCGACCCGTTGGACAAGGTGTACCCATACCCCCAGTAGAGCTGTGGGCAGAGGTAATCCACCACCGCGTCCTCGCTGCCGGCGGCCAGCCAGCCCCGGACGTCGCTGTACTGCTGGCTCATGTCGTTGTCCGGGTTGCCCTGGGGGCTGACCCCAAACCGCAGGGTGGGGTCGGCGGCCTTGACGGCGTCGTGGGCGGCCTTGACCAGGGCGGTGACGTTCTGCCGCCTCCATTCGGCCAGGTCGGCCGCGCCGCTGGCCGCAAACCGGGCCGCGTCGATGGCGGGGTCGGTGGTGGGGTAGAAGTAGTCGTCGAAGTGGACGCCGTCCACCGGGTAGGTCCGCACCAGCTCGGCCACCCCTTCCACCACGTAGGCGGCCGCCTCGGGGATGGCCGGGTTGAGGTAGAGCCCGCCCCCCGCCGCGGCCACCCAGTCCGGGTGGGTGTTGGCCAGGTTGTCCGCCGCCAGGGTCCCCGGCGAGGAGGCGGACGCCTGGAGCCGGTAGGGGTTGATCCACCCCTCAAAGGACAGCCCCCGGCTGTGGGCCTCGGTCAGCAGGATGTCCAGCGGATCGAAGCCGGGGGACACCCCCTGCACCCCGGTGCAGATGTGGCTCCAGGGGAACAGGGCGCTGGGGTAAAGGGCGTCCCCGAAGGGCCGCACCTGGACGATGACGGTGTTCAGGCCCAGCCCGGCGCAGCGGTCCATCATGGCCGCGGCCCCGGCCCGGAACGCCTCCGCCGAGGTGTAATCCATTCCCTGCAGCTCGATGTAACTGATCCAGGCCGCCCGCCACTCGCCGGCCGGGGGTGCACCCGCATCCGGAGCGGCGGGCGCCTCTCCGCCCGGCCCGCCCAGACGGCGCAGCCACAGCCCGGCGGCCCCCAGCGCCGCGGCTCCGGCCCCCAGCAGCAGGGCCCGCCGGGTCACCCGCGGCCCGCGTCGCCTGCAAGGCGGCCCGGCGCGGCCCGCCCGGCGCTTTTGTCCTGTCGGATGTTTCTGTCTCATAGCCAGTCCCTCCCTTTGGAGTGTATCTGCAAAATCCAAACTGCCGGACCGCTCGCCCAAAAGCGCCAAATGCAGGGCGCTTGCGCGCCGCAGCTCCTGCGCTCAGCCGGTTTCCGCTGCGCGGGCCGGCGCCCGGAAGCCTTCCGACACACTCCAAGCGCTACCAGTATAGCACACTTTGCCCCTCCGGAGGCAAAGTTTCCACAAAGTCTTTTCATTTGGGCGCAAATCTGCTATACTAATATAGTATCCTTCCGCAGGCTTATGCAGGAGGGCATACGGGCCAGTAGCTCAGCTGGTCAGAGCTGGCGGCTCATAACCGCTTGGTCTTATCGTCCGGCGCTTCCAAAACATCCGCATATTCGTCGTTTTCTCGCCGTCATAACGGCAAAAAAGTGTTTTCACCTACTTTTTACCTACGAAGGGCATCCGAATGCGCCCTCGCAGGTCCAGCTTCATCTCCATACGGGCCAGTAGTTCAGCGGTCAGAACTCCCCGCTCATAACGGGGTTATCGCGGGTTCGAATCCTGCCTGGCCCACCAAAAAGCACGGAACATCGCGTTTCGTGCTTTTCTTTCTGCCTTTTGGCGGAAATTGTTTATTCGCTGTACAGTTCCTGGCTCATCTGTTTGCGTATCTCCTCGCGGCGGCGGTCATACACCTGGGTATAGATCGCCAGCGTTGTGCTGGGCTGGGCGTGGCCCGCTTCCGCCGCCACTGTGGCGATGCCGATGTTGGGGTTGGACAACAGGATGCTGACGAAGGTGTGCCGGAACATGTGGGGGTGCAGCCCTTCGATGCCCGCCTTTTTGCCGACCCGCCGCACCAGACTGCCGTAGCTATCCGGGTTGATGGGGAAGCCGTGGTCGTTGCAGATCACAAAGTCATTCCCTCGCAGAGCCAGCAGGGAAGAAGCATACTTGGCCGATTTTCTATCCAGGCTTTTCTGCCAGGCCGCGCCCATCACCTTTTTCTGAGCTTTCCACTGCCGGTAGTAATCCTGCAGGAAAGCCATGAACTCCGGCGCAACATCCACATCGCGGACATTGCTCTCCTTGGTCGTGGTGAGCTGATAGCCAAATTTCTGAAAGACCAGCAGCGATTTGGAAATGTGAATGGTACACTCTTTGAAGTTTACATCCTGCCACGTCAGCCCAGCCAGCTCGCCGCGGCGGACGCCGGTATTCAGCAGGGACAAAACGATGGCCCGTTCCAGCAGGGAGCACTCTTTCAACGTTTGCTGCAGGCGCTCCACCTCGTCTTTATGCAGGCAGTCCACGCTCTTTCCTTTCTTACCGCAGGCCCGTATCTGGGGCGGCTTGGCGTCTACGTTGTAGTTCTCGTTGGCGTAGTTGATCACGGCACGGATAAACAGGACGTATTCCCGCATGGTTTTCTGGGTGACAGGCCGCTCATCCGTCTCTACCTCAAAGAGGGTCTCAACCTTCTGACCCAGCGCTTTTGCGATCTGCTGCGCAGAATCCAGAGAGACGCTTTCTCCGCGGAAGGATTTTTCCACCGTTTCTTCTTTGATGGTGCAAAATTCCGCGATCTTGGGGCAGGACATAGTCTTGTACACCTTGGCCCCCGGTTTCAGCGTCGCCCGCTGATAGACCCGGGTGCATCCTTTCTCCAACAGATGGAGGACCTGGTCGCAGTCCTTCTTGGTGATGGCACTGATTGGTTTTTGTGCGAACTGGGGATAACATTTGATTTTGTTGAGGTAGCTATCTTTATTACGGGTCGTATTCGCCTTATTCCGGTGCTGTTCAGCATCGCCTTTCAGGCGGGCGGACGGCTCCAACAGAGAACGGTTGGAGTCAATGTACTCTCTTGCCACCTGCTCGAACGTTTTGCCGCCGCCAGCCATTTCCTTGTCGATCTGAGCCTGCTGCTCCCGCTCAAACTCCACCGCCGCCGCATTCGCCGCTGCCAGGCGCTGGCGGGCCGTTTTCAGCTCGGTAGGGTCAAAGTCAAAGCGGCCATAGCGCCGCTCCGATTTTCCATTCACCATGACAATGGCGGTGAGCTGGAAATACTTGGGCTTTTTCTTGGGTTCGATCAGTTTTACAGAAGCCATACTCGTACCTCCTTTCTTCTGTCATGGTGAGTATAGCAGGTTGCAGCGTAAATTTTTAGGATGTCGCCAACCGCGCCGGCATCCTTGACAAATCAGGCAGAGGTCGTTCCGTTGTTGAAATATTCCGCCATTTTTCCAAGGTTGACATACCACTTGACGCCGGACTGGAACGCCATCCCCGGCACCTCTTTGCACAGGCGGCGAACGTAGTAAACAGGCAGTCCCATCCGCTGGCTGGCCTGCTTGATGCTGACGATTTGCGGCAGCACCACTTCTTCCACCTGGATAGGGGCCGCTTCGTTCAAAACAGGATTTTCGTACATGATGCTACCTCCAATCCAACTTCTCAGAACTTCACCGGCAGCATATTCTTTTTGCTGCATCCGTTATACAGCTTCAGGACCTGCATCATGTACCGGTAGGACGCCGCCCCGCTCATGGCGTCGGCGTCGCGGACCAGCTTCATGGGGTAGACGGTGGCCAGTCGTTTGACCAGACGGTCATATTTGTATTCATCCTTATAGAGGGCGATGAAGCGCATCACGCCCTGGATGATGCCCGGCCGCAGGGAATCGGGGTCGCCGTCCCAGGCTTCGGCAATGGCCCGCAGGCTCTCGGTATAGATGTCCGGGCCATACTGCCGGAATTCTTTGAGGGCAGTGCTGACGCAGATGATCTTACGATTGGCGCGGACGGAATCAGTGCCCAGCTGCAAACCTGCCGCCTCGGTGGCAGCCAGGAAAGCGTGGGACTCGGCATCCTGGCCCACCAGCTTGGCCCGCAGCTTCGCACCCGCAGAAAGGGGAGTGGATGCGCCGGTCTGCTGAGCAAACACGAGAGCTTCTTCCTCTTTGGTCAGACCAACGTAGACCCGGCAGAGGATGGGCAAGTCATTGCCGCCGTTGAGGGTCTTGAGGCCCACGATGGTGTGCTGGCCGTCGATCACGATGTAGCGGCCATCCCGGTAGCTGACCTTGGGCGGATTGACAATGACGCCGTTGAACTCGGCCACCATCTGTTTGACCTTGCCCATCTGCAGCTTGCGCTGGTACTCGGCGGGGATCTCCAGGAAGGCGCTGTTGATGGAAATTTCTTTATAGGGATAAGAGTAGAATCTCATAGGGTACGTTCCTCCACTTCGTTTAAGTAATTTGTCAGGCTTTGGGCAATCATGGCGACTGCGGTCCGATTGTCACGGTCGATGAGAAGATCGGGATAATACTGGAAGGCTTGCTCCCACCGCTGTTTCAGATTGTCCGCCGCAGCCTCGATCTCGCACAGCATATCGCTGCCGGTGGCCCGGCGCTTGGCGTGATACCGGCTGGCCGCGATCTCCAGTAGCTGCTGGTTGTCGATTTTCACTGGCTGCGGTGCCAGCTCAGGAGAAGGAGCGGACGGAAGCTCTGCCGGCTCGCAAGGCTCCGAAGCCTCGGTTTCGAGTTTTTCTGCCTTTGCCCTTACTATTGCTTTCTTCTCTTTTCTACCAGCCCTTTTCTCATCCTTCGGCTTACAGAGTTTAGCCACCAGTGCCGGACGCTCCTCCGGGGCTGCGCGAGACACGGCGGCCAGCTCAGCCGCCGTGGGTTTCACCTCGCCGGACAGTATTTTGGCACGGATGCCGGAAACAGCTTCTTCTGCTGCATCCACTCCATTTGCGAACGACTCCGCCCGTCGAACAAAGCTTTCATTTACATTGTTCTCATCTGCAATCCGAAGTCTGGTGTGTTTTTTCCCGATCAGTTGGTCATTTTGACCAACTGATTTTTTTGCGGAACTTTTTCGATCTCCACCATTAGATTGCTTTTCGGCTTCATACTGTTTCCCAATCAAGTATTTTCGCTGTTCTGGCGTCAGATTTCGCCTGCCAAGCTGGTTTTTGCAAATCCAGACAATCGCTTCATAGCGGTTGGCGAACTCTTTTTCCAGCACGGTGTACTTGATTTCGGGATGATTTTTCAGAATCGCAAAGCGGTTATGGCCGTCTACAATCAGACCGTTCCAGACGATCAGGGGGCTGAGAATCCGGCCCTCCTCCAGGATGTTGGTTTCCAACAGGTTCAACTCCTCAAAGGTCAGGGGCGGAATCTTGCTCTGAAACTCGGGGTCAATCTTCAGCCGTCGCAGCATAGGCTTTGGCCTCCCTCCGGTTCGGGTCTCTGTGAACCATAGGCTGGGCATAGTAGTCAAACCCATAACGGGTCTGGCAGTAGGTGCAGACATCCTTGGTCTGCTGGCGCAGATCAGCGCGACGCAGCGTTGTGCGCCTGGCATCCTGGAAGGAATGCAGGCAGACCGGACACAGCGTGATGAGGGATACGGTATTCAGATTGCGCGTGTAGCTACGGCTCATAGTTGACCTCCTGTCTGTTATAAATTGTTGTGTTGATATAAAAAGCCCGCCAGCCTGGAACATGATTCTCAGCCGGCGGGCCGAAATCTTGTTTGGGTTTCCTTCCCCCATTTGTCCTCGACGTCCCGGGGAGGGTTGGGAATCTTCTGGCGGCGGATTTGCACCGCTCCATTGGCATTTCAGCCACCCCGCCTTCTTCATGGCCGGGCCGCGAGTTACGGAAGTATCATTGTCTGGAAGTACCAGGAGGCTGAGCTATTCAGTTTTCAAGGTGCTGCGTGGCCTCTGGTAAAAGCATACCAGAAGTTTTTCCGTTCCAGGAGTGACTGGGAGTACACCTTAGGGGGTCTCGTAGACCACCCTGGGGCCTTTCTACTATAGTGTAATGCATGAATTTGGTTTGGGGGAGTGACTGGTAGACACGGTCGGACGACCAAGTCGGTTTCCTATAAACAGAATACCACAGATTTTCGGCTTACAGAAGTTACTGAGAGTACCGGCCACCGGTACTCTTTGTACCACTTGTACCTGTCTCCTGTATACATAAGATATCATGCTTTCACCAGCAGCGGGACTCTCTCGTAGATAGCCTTTGGTTGTCTTGGAGACAACCCTTGATATGTTTTCTCTTTTCTGGAGAAAGGATCCCTACACTTACGAGCCATCGAGAATGGCCCTTTCGCAACTTCAATTTTGGGATTTCACAAAACAATCACATTTCACCATATTTTGCCTCTTATAATATTGGGTTCTCCCCCATTTGTCCTCGACGCCCTGGGGAGGGTTGGGAACCTTCTGGCGGCGGATTTGCACCGCTCCATCGGCCTTTCAGCCGCCCCGCCTTCTTTGTGGCCGGGCCGCGAGTTACGGAAGTATCATTGTCTGGAAGTACCAGAAGGCTGCTTATTCACTTTTCAAGGTCCGCTGGCTTCGGGCTTGTCCTCCCGTTTGGGGGAGGCCCTTGCTGTGCCTCTATGATACCTTAGATTTTTCCGTTGCGGGAGTGACTGGTTGTCACGGTACCGGGCGTGTTTGTCACGCTTTGTTAAATTGATAACAACAAATAATTCAGTTGTTCCATAATATCCTTCAATTCTCCCTGTACACGATGATGATCCGAAATTTTGACTCGTCCCAAAATCAGGTAGTCTAAAGAAACATCAAAAATGAAAGCCATTTCAATCAGCAAATCAAGAGAGCCAACTCGTCTTCCGGCTTCTATTCCCCGGTAGTGATCCAAACTGATATTCAGTTTATCCGACATTTGTTGCTGAGTTTCTCCCTGTTCCAAACGAAGTTTTGCAATTCTCTTTCCGCATTCAACAGGATCGAAGCGCATAGGGGTATCCTCCAGATTTTGACGCGTGTATGGACGTGCAAAATCCGAAGGTCAGGGATATTTGGCGATATACGTCTCCCAATGCTGGCGCATCTGTCACTCCCGTGGGGCGACGGAAGCGACAACCAGAAAGCAAATAAAAAAGGCCGGCAGACAGCCGCAATTTCCCTAAGGAAATCGCTTCCGTCTGCCGGCTCGTCCGGCCTATAGCCGGTTCAGTCCTATCGAACAAACTTTTGACTCCTGAATTCTGTTCCTAAGGGCTTGTACCCAGTTCAACAGCAGCTACAGTATGTCTCATTCCATATTCAGTTTTTTATAAAATCAGAAAATCAGGTAAATCCCTCAAGTTCTTCAAAATGCAGAGACGCCCCCGTCACAGTAACTTTGTCCCGTTCGATTTGGATCACCCAGTGCCGGTTGCATTTGGAACATTTGTGCAATCCAGTGACGATGATTTTTCCACACATGAGGCGGGTTCCGCACTTGGGACAACTGGAAACGTGCAGCTCAGATCGCAAATCATTTAGCATAGGTGAACCTCCTTTGTGTAAAAACATCTCCTGGATTATCTAAGACAAACAAGTAAATGGTCGTTTGAATATAAAAAGACGGCAAGCGAACTTTCTAGCTATTCCAAATGGGATGCAGGAAGCTCGCTTGCCGCCTTTGAGTCAACTACGAAGGATTTTTAAACAGAATAAGTTTTACTTTTTGTGTTCTTCGGAATGAGTTTCATCGTCCTGCGGGGGACGATTGTAAACGGGACGCTCGGGCTGATATATGCCTCCCCAGCAGGAAGGAGGCCAGCCAATTTGCTCAATGATAACGATATGGGACAGGATCTTTTTCCCGGCACGTTCCAAGCAGTTCATACGATCAACCTCCATATTTCTGTTTGAATTTTTCGGCGAATACAAGCAGCATACTGACCAGTATGCCATTAAAACTAAAAATCAGAATCCATTCTATCCCAAGGCCAAAAGAAACAATTTGTATAAGTACGATACAAACAAGAATCAAATTCTTTTTTCTTCGGTTTGCAGATATAACTTCCTGATCAAAATGCAACTGTGGTGGATAAATTGGGTCAGTCCTCAAAGCTATCAGAAGCAATAAAAGATTCAGAGCCCATGTAAAGAACGGATTTATATCCGCTAGAACGGGAGCCACTATATAGAGAACGGTCCATGTCTGTATTGTCGTCAGCAGAATGCACAGCCAAGCATAGGGAGCGTGCCACCCACCTATTCTACCTCGTACAAGGTACAGCGTTGCCATGAAAACAAGGGTATTCATATACTGCTTTGACAGAATGCAGCAAACAGACAAAATCAAAAGAAAACAAATTTGAAGCAATTTCTTTTCAACTACATAAAGACACCATGTATAATTGTTTTCTTCGATCCATTGGTGTTGGTAAAACCATTCTGTCAGACGGAAGGAAACTTTCTGAAGCATCTACTTCACACCCCGCTTTAGACTGTATATAGCACATTTTGAAGGGCAGATGTGGATTTTGCAGTGAAATCCAGCTTTTTTGCAGTGAAATCGGCAAAAATCCAACTTATAAGATTTCAGGAACTTGGGCAGAGAAGCAAAACAGGCCCTGCTCTTCTTTATAGACTATAGCAAAAACGGCCTTATAACTATTTAGAATAGCTGTAGCATTTTTCAAACCGTAACCATGCTCTGCAGATTGTTTCGCAGGCAGCACAACTTGATTGTCCAGAATCTTTACCGGGAATGCCGTCGTATTTTCAATATAAAGAAAGCTGCTTTCTTCTTCCACTTTCATAACCAGCATCATTTTTTTGCTTTTGCCATTGTCAATCTTCTCACACGCCTCAATGGCATTATCAATTAAGTTGGCCAGGACGACAACAAGATGTTCATCTTTTAGTCCAAAGTGAGTAAGGTCATCCAGTTGGAGCGAGAACAAAATTCCTTTGGACCGTGCAAGATGGTATTTCTGGCTTAAAAGAACATCCGCAGCCAGCCTGCCTGTCTTAACGACTAGGGATTGGCTTGTACTGTTTTTTAGGACAGTCTGAACAAAGGCCAATAGTTCGCTGTCTGGCGCTTCACGTTCTGCCATTCCGCAAATAACAGAAAGCTGATTTTGAAAATCATGCGTCAGCTTACGTTGGTCCTTATAGGCGTTGGCCCAGGCCTCAACAGTATCATTTTGATATTTAATATTTTGCCTTAAAACAAGATTGTCCTGAATGAGCTGTTGCTCTCGATCCAAATAATTCAGCATAACAACAGCAAAAATATTGATTGCAAATAGAACCATTGTACAAAGCAGTATTTTCTCTCCAGCCGCAGGAATGACCCAGTATAAGGGCCACAAAAAGACTGCAATGGCCAAAGATGAAACTGGAAGAATAAAAACTTTGACCCAATGTTGCCAAGTGGCATGAGTGAAATATAGTTTCTGTTTTATAATGGATCCAATCAATGTAAAGATCATTACCTCACAAATCTTTGCAATATAACAGACCAAGTAGTATTCATATGGTTCACGATACAATTCTTGCATATCAGTGTTTACCAGCATTGTAATCCCCATAAAAAAGAAATTATCGGCAACATTTATAAACGATGCAAAAAGAATCGAAATACCTATAGATTTTATTGGAGGTATACGGCGTATTACAATGAGGTAAAGTGAGTCAGTACAAGTGAGTAGAATCAATTTGAAAAAGACATTTGACTCTGAAACGGTCAGGCAAATAAAGTTCAACCCCGTCAATATAACTACGGAGAGTATAAACTTACATATATTAATTTTTTGCTCGAAAAAAGCGCCAGAAAAAGCGATAAATCCCACAGCCTCTATAAAAACCACAAAATAATTTAAGAGGATGGATATTTCATAACTCATAAACGATTGCCTTTCCACATAAGATATTCAGCACAGATTTTCTTGTAATCTTTTTCAGAAACTTTCAATATTTTACCGTTCCTCAATTTCGCTGTATAACTCGAAATCTTATTGATGTGACGCATATTTGCCAAAAAGCTTTTCTGCAAACGAATGAAGCCTTTGCCTACCAACCGTTCTTCATATTCATTGATTTTTCCACGGCATTCTATCACCTGATCATCAGAGTGAATTGTAAATAATAAAGTACGGCGGTAGGGCGTTCCTTCAAAATACAGGATATCCTGCAAAGCTATTTCCAGCTGAGAATCTCTTGTTTCTATTAGAATCGTTTCTTTCCCCTCGAATAATTTATCTTGTATGGCATCCAAACAGGATCCTATTTCTTTATCCAAACTCCCTTTTAGGATATAGCGAAAGGCATTGACTTTATACCCTGCGGGCGCAAATTGGATGTAGCCAGTCACAAACACCAAAATAATGTCTGTGTAACGCTGACGAATCTGAGAGGCCACTTCAATCCCATTGGTCTCCGGTATATCAATATCCAGAAAAACGACCTGTGTATTTGAAAGGTCAAAAGCCAACAATTCCTGTGGGTTTGAAAATGAAACGCACTTCAATCCCCAATCACGTTTAGCGCATCCCATGCTAATCTTTTGCTGTAATTCCTTTACAAACATTGGATCATCGTCAAGAATGGCAATTTTCATAGGAGACACACACCTTTCAACGTGTTTTTTTACTTTTAACATACTGCTTTCCACCTCGTTTTGTCAACAATTTTTCAAAAGTGCTTATCTTTAGCACAATTATTGCTCGAATTTATGCTAAAGTCAAGAAAAGTTCTGATTATTAGCATAAAAATGGAGCGTTGCCATGAAGATTTACGACTTTAACGGTAAGAAAAACATTAGTGGTCAGCGTATCCGGGAAGCTCGAATTAAATTACACTGGTCGCAAAAAGCATTGGCTGTTCGCCTAAAACTTGAGGGCGTGGAGCTGGAAAGAGATTCCATCAGCAGAATTGAAATAGGCACACGATTTGTTGCAGACTATGAAATCAAAATGCTCGCAAAGGTACTTAACACGTCAGTAACCTGGCTGTTAGGGATTGAATGACCTTGGCAATCGGCCGGGGTCATTTTTGTGCCATTTACATAACTTCGCCAAAAGACACGGCCATTCAGCCGTGTCTTTTGTTCGTAGGAGGCGGCCACAAATAGCAAAATTGCCTATTTCACTGCAAAAAATCCTGTTTGTACTGAAAATTGCCATATTTGTATTAGAAATGTGCTAATATGAAACCAATTAAAGGTTGGATCTTGTCAATACAGATTTATGATATTGGGAGGGAGAACACATGGATCGATCCTTACTTGTTTTTTTAATTCTAATTGCGCTCCTTTTAGCGTTGTTTTTTGCTTTTCTACTTGACATATTTCCAGCTTATTTTGTGATTTCTCCATCGGTCATCATTCTAATTAGCATTTTCATAATCGCAGGTATTATTGGATTCATATTAAAATATTTTGATGACAACAAAAAACAAAAATGAAAGGAGCACATAATGAAAAAGACACTTTTTAGAAAATCATTTTTCACCGTTTTTACGTCCGTTCTTTTTCTTTTCCAATTTTCATTTTCAGCAATGGCTGAAAGCCCTACTCCTTACTCTGTTGATTCTAATGGCACTACTACTTTTTATAATTTGGATCAGCTCAAAGAAAATGAATCTATTACGCAGGAATTCTTGGATCGCAACGGAAATCCTGCTTCCATTACATTGACAAAACTTCCTACAACTACACGACGTAGTTCTGCTTCATGGTATATCACCTTGGACAGTGTTATGGCAGATGCAGAATATTACGTAGATGTGACAGACAATCGTATCACCAACGCTAGAGATTGGGCAATTTACACTATAGGCTGTTCATATAGAGATGCCCAGCTGACATATGATAGCAACCATGCCCGACTCTCCTTTACTCTTCAATTTCTTGATTGGTCAACTGGAACGGCTTGGCTCCAAGCGACAATTCGCGGTACCAATAACGAAGTTGATGTTACGCACTTCGTATAAATTTATCAGTCATCAAAAATAAGTATATGAATCCAAGTTCTAAAATGAATTGATGTTTAGATTGTCTGTTTGGCTTTAAAAAACGAAGACTGCGCCGCTGTAAGCATAAAAAACTTACAGCGGCGTAGTTTTATTTTTCTTTTTGGCAATGACGTGGTCAGATTGCCCGTTTCACTGCAAAAACTCCTGTTTGTACTGAAAATTGCCATATCTTCATCCAAAATGTGCTAATATAATGGCAATCGAAGATTTGAAGCACGCTCTGTTATACAAAGAGCTGCTCCACTGGAGGAATGGTCATGCAGTTAAAAGAGTCCAACTACAATTTCATCTATGATGACTTGGGCAAGGATCAGATTGTATTCTATAATTCACGCACTGGCGCTCTGGCTGTTGTACATGAAGCTCAATATCAGCAGTTCAAAGCCTTTCAAGAGACCGGAAAAGAAATTGAGGACACGGAATTTCTCAACAATCTTTTGAAGTGCGGTTATTTGCTGCCAGCAGGCGTCGATGAGAAGTTTTTGATCAAGACCAACCTGATGCTGGGACGCTATAACAAATCCCTTCTTTCGTTAACGATTGCGCCCACCATGGCCTGCAACTTTCGCTGCATATACTGTTTTGAGCAGGGACACTACGGCAACCGACTGATGGATCAGTCAACGCAGGACCATCTGATGGAGTTCATCGAAAAGCATCTGGGCGGCGTAAAATATCTTTCTGTAGCCTGGTTTGGAGGGGAGCCTCTTGTTGGGATGCCAGTCATCGAAAGCCTGTCCCAGCGAATCATTGCTCTCTGCAAAGAAAAGAACGTGCAATATTCTGCCAGTATCATTACAAATGGCTATCTGCTGACCAAAGAAGTAGCAGAAAAGCTCAAGGAGTACCACGTCCGGTCTGCACAAATCACTGTGGATGGGCCGAAAGAAATCCATGACACCCGCCGCCCGATGGCAAACGGGCAGGGAACATACGACGTGATCATGGAGCATCTGGCGGAAACCAAAGGCATTCTGTCCATTAACCTTCGCATCAACGTTGACTATGACAACGTCGCAGCGGCTGACCAGGTTGTGGAAACACTGAGAGAAAAAGATCTGCTGCAAAGCGTACATCCTTATCTGGGCCTGGTCACAACCCAAAACGATGTCTACGAGCCTGAAAAGTGCCTTTCCAACGAGCAGTATTCCAAGATCAATCTCGATTTTCTGCTCCGGCAGCAGATTCCTTTGGGTTCTATGTATCCAATGCCCAAGAAAAACGCCTGTACAGCAGATTTTTATAACGGCTGGGTCATCGACGATACAGGCGCCTTGTACAAATGCTGGAATGATATCGGCATTCCTGAAAAGTCCGTTGGCAACATCAACACGCCTGACAACTACATTTACCGGACAGATCTGATCGATGCATATTCTGCATTTGATTGGAAACTTTACCCGGAATGTGAAGCATGTAAAATGCTTCCTACCTGCTTGGGCGGCTGCCCTAATAAGCGCCTGGACGGAAACGTCGAGTGCAATCATATCAAGTTTGGAATGCAGGAATACCTTGTCCGCTGCACAGAGGCTTTTCTCAGCCGGACTCGGCAGGCTTCCAAAGCACCTGTGTAATTATATTGATAGTTCGATTGATTTTGAATTGTCAGTATAATATATAATCTCATGAAAGGAGGCTATATTATGGAAATTTTGGTTACTCCGCCTGCACTCGCCTATGAAGCCTAAGAACACCTAACAAAACCGAAAAGCGATCAAAGCGGCAGCAAGGGTGAGAAAA
>OERF01000180.1_pt1 | contig 17265 bp, 11 predicted proteins | sample 1539921 | NCBI WGS metagenome assembly OERF01 (sample SAMEA3891883, study PRJEB23780) | metagenome | biome: terrestrial biome; feature: animal house; material: Caecal content | place: Italy | collected 2015-05-05
TCAACCTGATTGGCGGAATTGATACACCCACATCCGGCAAGGTGCTGATTGATGGAAAGGATATCTATTCCATGAAAGATCGGAATCTGACGGTCTTTCGCCGCAGAAATATTGGCTTTGTATTCCAAAGCTTCAATCTGATTCCGGAGTTAACGGTGGAGCAGAACATGCTGTTTCCCGTACTGCTGGATTATCAGAAGCCGAATCGGGAGTATCTGGAAGAGCTGCTGCGGGTTCTGAATCTGACGGAGCGCCGCAATCATCTGCCCAGCCAACTGTCCGGCGGACAGCAGCAGCGGGCCGCAATTGGGCGTGCCCTGATGACGCGTCCTTCCCTGATTTTGGCGGATGAGCCTACCGGTAATCTGGACACCCAGAACAGCAGTGAAGTCATTGCGCTGCTGAAGGAAGCCTCCAGAAAATATGAGCAGACGATTCTGATGATTACCCACAGCAAGAGCATCGCCCAAACCGCTGACCGGATTTTGCAGGTGTCCGACGGCGTGCTGACCGATTTCGGGAGGTGTCGGGAATGAGAAGCTATCTGAGCCTGATTCCCATTTCCGCCAGGGTTCGAAAGCGTCAGAACCGGATGACAATGTTGTGCATCATCATTTCTGTACTCCTGGTTACGGCAATTTTCAGCATGGCGGATATGGGTATTCGCATGGAAAAGATCCGGGTGATCGAAGAGCATGGGTATTGGCACATCATGCTGAAGGAACCGCAGGAGCAGCAGGTAGAGGAAATTGTGCAGCGAAAGGACGTACGAGCATTCTCCCGTTACGATGGGCTGAACTTTGACCTGTCGAAGGATTACACGGTGGACGGGAAAAGCTGCGTTATTGCAGGCGGGGACCGGGCAATTCTGACAGAGATCTATGACAATTTGTCTGAGGGAAGCTATCCGGACAATGAGAACGAGATTTTGCTTTCCAACCGGGCAAAAGGTTTGCTTTCTGTGAACATTGGAGATACGATCACCCTTCATACACCCGCAGGAGAGTTCGACTACCGGATTTCCGGCTTTGGAGGGGATGTGACCATCAGTTCGGATGCCGACATTGTGGGGGCGTTTCTGAACTGGGACGCTTTTCAAAGTCTTGTGGAGGTGGAAGGGGAGAGTCTTGCCCCCGTTTGGTTTATTCGCTTCGCAGATAACGCCAATGTTCGGAAGATCATCGGCCAGCTTCAGCAGACCTACGGGTTTACCCTGGAAACGCTGTCGGAAAATACCGCTTTGCTGGGCCTTGAAGGGTTCAGCAGTGATTCTTACGTCATGGGAATGTACTTGGTTGCAGCAATTCTGTTTGTGCTGGTTTTGGCGGCTGGTGTATTTATGATTGCGGGAAGCCTGAACAGCAGAACGGCGGAGCGAACCCAGTTTTTTGGAATGCTTCGTTGTATCGGAGCCAGTCAAACCCAAATTATGCACATCGTTAGGCTGGAAGCCCTCTACTGGTGTAAAACAGCGGTTCCCATCGGCGTATTGATTGGAATTGTAGTTACGTGGGCGTTGTGTGCATTGCTTCGATATGGAGCAGGCGCAGAGTTTGTGCAGATCCCGCTTTTTGGGCTCAGCGGTATTGGCATCGTCAGCGGAATTGTGGTGGGGGTTTTGACGGTAGTGCTGTCCTCCCGCTCTCCCGCCAGGCGAGCGGCTGGGGTTTCGCCAGTTGCGGCTGTTACCGGTAATCTATCCAATCAGGGGAACCTGTCTCAACCGATCAGGAGAAGCCTTTTGAAGATTGAGACAACCCTGGGCATTCATCATGCCGTGTCTTCTCCCAAAAACCTGCTCCTCATGACCGGTTCCTTTGCGCTGAGTATCCTTTTGATTTTGAGCTTTTCGGTTCTGATACAGTGGGTGCAGCTGGCCCTCAATCCGTTAAAGCCATGGGCCCCGGATGTTTTTTACAGCAGTCCGGAAAATCTGTGCGAAATTGAGAAAAGCTTTGCTGCTGAGGTGGAGAGCCTTCCCTATGTCCAGCGGGCATTTGGACGGATGTATCAAAGCCTTCCGGCAGAATATGAGGGAAAATCCGGACGAATTGACCTGATCTCCTATGATGCTCAGCAATTTGCATGGGCAGAAGAGGACCTGGTTTCCGGGGATATGACCCAGGTCCGGGAAGGCAGCGGCGTCCTGACGGTTTTTGATAAGAGCAACTCTTTACAGGTGGGCGATACGATTCAGCTGGAGCAGATGGAACTGACCGTGGCTGGTGTTTTGGAAGACAGTCCTTTTGATACATCGGACCAGCCCACCGTGATTTGCTCAGAGGAGCTGTTCTGGGAGATTACCGGACAGGATGCCTATGCAATTCTGGATGTGCAGCTGTCCAAGGAAGCGACCCAGGAGAACGTGGAGGAACTTCACGCTTTGGCTGCGGGACGGTACAGCTTCCATGACCGGCTGGCACAGAACCGGGATACCCAAAACACCTATTTCATGTTCTGCCTGTTTGTTTATGGATTCCTGGCGGTGATCTCCCTGATTACCATGATCCACACGGTAAACAGCATTTCCATGAGTGTGTCCGCCCGGACAAGGCAGTACGGCGCAATGCGGGCGGTGGGAATGGATGGCTGGCAGGTGAAGAAAATGATTTTTACAGAGGCTGCCACCTACACGACCCTGGGCCTTGTGACGGGAATTGTTCTGGGGTTGCCGTTGCACCGTTTCCTGTACGGCCAGATGATTACGAACTATTGGGGAATCGCATGGCAGATTCCGGTTTCCACCATTGGAGGCATATTGGCCCTACTGGTGTTTACCTCTCTTTTTGCACCTTTTTCTCCCGCAAAACGAATTTGCAATATGCCAGTATCGGAAACCATCAACGAGCTGTAATTCAGAAATATCCAAACAGATAACAGGGCGACGGCAAAAGCCGTCGCCCTGTTACTAGTTAAACATGTTTGAAATACGCAAGTCAGGTTGCTTTTCCTAGAAATAGAGGGGGATCAGTGTGTCGAAAATAATTGCAGCGGGAATGGAAAGTCCGATCACCAGAAAGGTTTCCTTTCCGGACCTGCGCCAGAGCATGAGGATGCCTAGAATCAGCGTAACCAAGTGCAGAGCGGAACGAAGGTCCACATACCACATTCCGTATGCCAGGGTACAGTTGATGAGAAAGCCCAGAATACCAGCGGAAATCACAATGGAAAGCCAGCCGGTTCTCTTGGCATACCAGCAGAAAAATGCCAGAATCGGAGAAAGGAGCGTAAACCCTACCCAGATCATGGCGTAGCTTTTCGGGAAAAATCCGGCCACATAATTGCTGTACAGATAGTAGCTTGCCACCATCCCTGCAAAGAAAGCAAAGACATTTTCACTGGCTTGAAAAGGACTGGGACTTTTTATGGACAAAAAGACAGCAATCACGATCCACGGGGCAAACGTGCCCAGAAAGTTGTGCAAATCCAAGGATGCGTCAATCTGCTGCAAAAAACCGGGAAGGGCTGCCTGACGGTAGTCCAGGTATTTGGAAAAGGTGCCAAGACACACGCCCAGCAGTAGAGCTCCTGCAACCATGAGCAATCTGGACTGGAGAGAAGAGTTAGTTTCCGGTTTTCTGACACGATTCAAATACTTCATAAGGAACTCCTGACGGTAATGGGGAAAGCGAACAAGTTGGGGCGATGAAAGGAACCGTTTGCTCCATGGACATTGCCGAGAGATTTCTCTTAGCCTTTGTTGTCAATATCAATGAATTGCGTTACCATTGACACTGAAATTGCTTACTAGTGCTGACAGACTGTGAAATGGTTTGCCAGAAAACCGTTCCTGATTCAAAAATACCGGTCTATAATATTCTCTGCATGATAACAGCCGTATATGTCTCATTTTTGAACTCGTTTCCCGTTTTTTCAAAACCATTTTTCTGCCAAAATGCTTTACTTTGAGGATTGCCTTTTGCAAAGGCTAACTGTACAGACTCAAAACCTATGTGTTTCAAATGTGCTACACCTTCTTCAATGATTTTCGAACCGTAACCTTTGCCTTGATATTGTGGATTCATCATGAATAATCCTATCCACGCAGTATTTTTATTGGGATAAGATAATACCAAATCCATAATGGCTACTAACGCATTGTTCCGAAAATAACCTACGTAGAATTTATCATCCAAATGTTTTCCGGGTGGTAAAGCACGCATATCCTCTGTGATACTTTCCTTGGTCACATATGGAGGGCAATATTCATAAAACATGGGGTTTCCAATAGAAAGCCCATAAATTAAATCCAAATCCTCTACGGTCAGCTTTCTGACCTGATAGTTTGAAGATAGTTCCCGAACATCCATCTATACCACCCTCTCACTTGACTTGTTTTTGTTGCTATTATAGACCATGGCTTTATAAAATGATAGCACTTTCTATGAAACCTGTCGAATGAAAACAGCTTGCAGCGAAAAATGTCTCCGGGCTGTAATTCCACAAAAGGATGGCCGCCGGATGCGTGCTGGCGATCATCCGCTTTCCGTAGGATGTCCTGACTTCCCTTCGCGTGGCTCTTTCAATTACCGCTCCTTATCTCCTGCTGCCCCGTTTTTTCTGATCCTGCCGGATTTCATTCAGACTTGCAGTGGGAATAGCGCCGTAGCTGCGGAAGGAGGCCACCGTTTCGCTCATCACCCGGAAGTTCAGTTCCGTTCCCTTTGCGTCCGGCACATAGTCCACCGCCCGGTCGGCGTCAATTCCAAACCGTCCGGCGGTTTCTACAGCGTCGATGTTGGCCCCCAGGAAGATGAATTCCCAGTGGAAGCGCTCCTTCTGCCGCTGGATCATTTCCTTGACCTGGCGGGCGGAATATTCTCGGCTGGCGTTTTCCTCGCCGTCTGTGATGATGACGAACATCACCTTTTCTGCCCGGTAGTCTTCGGCGGTGTTTTTCTGGGCGGTGGCGATTTTGTGAATGGTTTTCCCGATTGCGTCCAGCAGCGCCGTGGAGCCGCCCACAAAATAATCCTTTCCGGTGATAGGCTTCACCGCCCGGATGTCAATGCGGTCGTGGAGCAGCGTATCGTGGTTGTCGAAGAGCACCGTGGTGATGACGCATTCCCCGTCCACCTTCCGCTGCTGCTCCAGCATGGCGTTGTAACCGCCAATGGTGTCTTTTTCCAGCCCGGCCATGGAGCCGCTCCGGTCCAGGATGAATACCAGTTCTGTCAGATTCGGTTTCATAGTGAAAGCCCTCCTGCTTTTTGATTGTATCTACAGGATACAGCAGGAGGGCGTTTTATTGGTCGCTTTTCAAGCGACATCCGTCACACAGCGCCCAGAAGGGGCTGATCGTACTGGAACAGGACTTGGTTGATTTCAAAAATATCGTATTTGCCGCTGACGATGAAGAATTCCACAATCACATCGAATTTCTGGCTGTGGGACAGGGCATAGCCCGCCCGTTCCAGCAGGTCGTCGGTCTCCGGCAGCGTCAGTTTCAGGGCAATGGCCAGGGCCAGAATGGTCCGCTTGCTGGGGGTATAGCCCTTGCCGGTGCGGATTTTGGAGAACAGCTTCCGATCAATATTGGCCCGTTTGTATACTTCGGTATCAGTCATCCCTTTGGCATCGATAAGCCGGAGCAGGGTGGTGTTGAAAGGCTCGTCCAGCCGCTCCATCAGATCGTCCAGCGCCTGGGGAGCCGCTGCCATGGGTGCCGCCTGGACAGGGGGCGGGGCCATCATGGCGCTGTCCATGGCCTGGTATTCCACTTCCAGCAGGTTTCGACGGGATATCGGATGGGCGTCTACATAGTGTTCGTCGATGTAGCTTTTCACCGCGCCCAGCAGTTCTTTCCCTATGGCGAAAGAGACCTGGTCAAAAATCACCAGGTAAACGTCCATGTCATGGTCGGCCAGGAACTCCCGGATGGCGGAAACTGCCACTTCCAGGGCCTGATCCTTGGGATAGCCGTAGATGCCGCTGGAGATCAGGGGAAAGGCGATGCTTGCACAGTGTTTCTTTTCCGCCAGCTCCAGAGAAGAGCGATAAGCGCAGCGGAGCAGCCGGGCGCTTTCCGCCGGATTCCACTGCTGATACACGGGCCCGGCGGCGTGGATGACATACTTTGCCGGGAGATCAAAACCGGGAGTGATGGCGGCCTCACCAGTCTGAATGGGAGAAACCTTGTCACAGGCGGCTTGCAGTCTGGCAGGCCCGGCAGCCCGGAAAATAGCGCCGCAGACCCCGCCGCCCATGGCCAGCTGGGTGTTGGCAGCGTTGACAATGGCATCCACCTGCATTCTGGTGATGTCCTGCCGGATGATGGTAAAGGGCATAAGAGGACCTCCTTTGCTTGGTTGATTGCCCCAAAGGGTAATTTTATTTTCTTGCTGCGGAACGGCCAATAAACAAATCGACTCTGCGTCCAGTAATATAAGCGGAAGGACTGGTTTATGTAATGCGGTCTAACCGTGCGGTCGCAGCAATCTCTGGCTGAAGTTCCTGTAGTTTTTTTAGTGAGATTTTTCTTTGGCTGTTTTTCTGCATTTTTCCGCAATGTACCCATACAAGGGCTCCGGGGCCGTTATATATTTCCGAAAAGGTGCCGTCTGGATGGATCTTCAGTACCAATAGAAACTCCGGTTCACTGGACAAAGAAACGCAGTTGACTTGCGTTGCCTTGATCTGGATCAAGCGTCCGTCCCGGGATCTGGCGTCATGGGTCTCTGCACTGGCAGGAAACAGCTCCAGACCATAATGGATTGCGGCCAATGCCTCACCAATGCTTCCAATCATGTGACCATCCGGCGTATAATGCCGCCCGGGAAACAGTGATTCTAGGCCTCTGGAAATATCAAGGAATATATGGGGTCTCATTTTATGGACCACACGATGCACAATGGAATAAGAGCCAGTAAAGCCCATCTCCTCGACAAGACGGTCGTAGATCCGTTTGGCCGTGTGTGTCTGCTTTCACAATCATTCTTCCTTGTCGCTGTCCAAACACATATAAATAAACTTTTCAATTTTCACACTGACAACACTCGGAGCGCGAAGATATTCCTTTCGGACACCGGACATTGTGGATCCCCGGCAGTTCTTTTGACAGTTGGCCTTGATACACCCAAGCGCTTTGAAATTGAACGCTGGGATTCGCCGGAAATATGTGCTTCCCGGATCTGTGAGTAAAGTGACATCCCCACTACCATACCTTGCTCTCCTTGATCCTAGAGTTACCCCCATTCTACAAGTAATGTGATGTGAGTGGTGAACTTTTTCAGTGTCACTGTGGTTAACTATTACAGTATCATTCACATGATGCAATGAGCAATGGGATGCTGTCCAAGAATCGTGATAGATGACAAGCACAGAAACACTATTTTTGAAATTCAGCTCTCTCGGAATGACCATATTTATCTCTATCAAATTGTTCCCGCCAGGTAAAGCAACGGAGATCTTTCTTTGATGTACATGGAAACGCACTTTCCAACCTTAGATACTCGCCCACGTATTCTGCGGCAAAATGGGCACTAACGACTATATTGATGAGTGCATAGTGGAGCTTCTTTACTCAGAAGTTCCATGTATCACTACAAAATTTTGTAGTGACTTGACAAATGCTACATTATGCTGTATAATTCAGCATGTGAGGTGATCCCTGTGAACAATTTAAAACAGATTCGAGAGATATATGGTGCTACACAGGAACAGGTTGCTCAAGCGATCAACGTAAACCGTGTCACTGTAGCCAATTGGGAAAGTGGGACATCCATGGCATCTAGCAGCAATCAGGAGAAGCTTTCGATTTACTATGGCATAGGGCCAGAATATTTTTATGAGAAAGTATTAGATGATGCTGCCAAACAGGTCGTGCTTGAGACCAGCACAAGAGCTCAAGAACTTGCGGAGAAATCTGAAGGAAGAAGAGTGAAGGAGCGGGATTTTCACAAAGTATTTGAATCCGTTACGTTCAAGCAGGCAATGGATCAGTATATGTTCTCCATGAAAATGCTTTTGGCAACTGCAGATAGTGGCGAATTAGACAAATTGAAAACTGCAGCTCTTATTAACAAGAAAATGGGAGCCAGATTAGATGCGATTATCAAGCTTCGAGAGCAGGAAGAGGACTCAGAAGAACCATCGCTGTTCGACCTTATAGAGAAGGTCGAAAGTGGAACGTGAACACTATATATTGTGCTAAAAATAATTTAATAACACAATATATAGTTGACAATCTGCCTATGTAATAGTATAATTAACTCAAATTCCAGACAAAAGAAAACAGCGCTCCGGCTGGTACCCATCGCGCTGCATCTTGTGTCTACACAGAATACGATGCTCAGAAGCATGATATAGACTGTGTTTCCCTTAGACACATATACTATATCACGTTTCTGGGCTCGGTTCAATATGGGATATTTCACGAAGTTGACTTATTCCATGTAGCCGAGTTTTTCTTTTGGCTGTTTTGAATAGATATTCCTAACAACCAATAATGACCGCATCTATGCGGAGAAAGGTAGCGTGGTATTATGTATGCGACAAAAATTAAAATGAAACCGGGCTGCTACAGCTCTGGTAGCCTTCTGGAGATTGACTCCATCTACATTGAAGGCTGCGATAATCCTGGCTTTTTTAAGAAGGCGGTTCTTCACGACTTTTTGAAAGAGAACCCTGGCACTATCCAGGTGAAGATTTGGCCTTACCCCAGTGTGGTTCCTGCCACGAGCGGCGCAGGCGAGAAGTATGTGCGCTCTAGCCCGAATGACTACACGCACGACAATCTCCTTGACCTGCCGCGTGAGTGAAGGAGAGAATCACAAATGGGAAAGAACCAGCATGTGACGCCGCATCCGGATGGAGGATGGCAGGTAAAGGGCGCAGGAAATTCCAAAGCTACAATTCGCACTGAGACTCAGGCGGAAGCTATTGCCGTAGCCAGAGAGATTGCGCGCAATCAGGAAGCAGAATTGTTTATCCACGGCATGAATGGCCGCATTCGGGAGAGAGACTCCTACGGGAACGATCCGTATCCTCCTAAGGGATAAGTAAATGGGGCGATTTATGGGTACCAGTCGTAAACCGCCCCATCATGACAAAAGCAAAAATGAAATAATCGGCGAGGAATGTAGACAGAGAGGATTTCCTGGGTAGTGTCAAGCAGTATGCGCAAAATTGTTTTGGTTCTGGCAAAAATTCATTACAGGGGGCGGCTTACCGCCCCCTGGTTTTCTTTTAGCGGGAAGGGCACAAAGGGTCAAGGGAGGCGGTAAGCCGCTTGCCTTGACCTTGATGCTTTGTGGTATGGTGCTATCAGCCCACGGCCTGGTCCTGCTCTAGGACATTCAGATGCTTCATATTCATGTATTTCTTACAGCCCCACTGGGTTCCAGCTACATGACGCAGTCGGGCACAGAGCAACATCAACGCAGAGTTGCAGTCTGGAAAAGCTCCAACGACCGGTGTCCTGCGCCGGATCTCTCGGTTCAACCGCTCTATGGCGTTGTTTTGATATTCCGTCCTTTGGGAGCCGGGTGTCTGGCGTATGGGAGCCATCATTCCGGTGGGTCAGGCAGCGAGAGCCGGTATTTTTTCCATTGCTGTTGCTCATCACCACTGCGCCAGCTAAGTATGGCGGCCGGGGGTGTTGTGCATAGCACCCATTCCGCCTATCTGCTGTCTTTCACGAATTTGTGAGCCATGGGCTAACGAATATTTGAGCCATCACTTGCTGCCTGCACCATAGACCTCCCGCATGGATTTCTGCTTTCTATCGTCAGCGCCCCGGATCTCAATAGTATAGGAATCATGGACAATCCGGTCCAGAATGGTGCCTGGATCCCCTTTACAAACTAGGGGATTCAAGTAAACCAACAACTTCATCAGGAGTGCAACAATTCATGTGGGCCAGTTTGTTCCGGCAATTATGGAGGAATCTTATACGTTTACGATCTTGTTCCTCCGGGATATATAGCAAACGATTGCTACCAACCTTGCAACTCATCATATAACAAAGTGTTCCAAGTTCGGCTTCTGCAGGATCTGTGAGAATTGTGCCAAATTGCTCTATTTGCTGTGTGGCCAATGCTTCTTTTATAGCATTATTCCATTTTTGGGTCAAGCTTTGACGCTCTAGTTCGATCATTGGAAACAGCACCTGGATTTGTGCAGTCCAAATTCGATGCTGCAACTCTGCAAAATTGTTATTTCTGATATGCCTTAAAGGATGAGTCGAATTAATGTCTGCACCGCGGCGATCAAATTCTCCCAACGAGTCAACATGCCGGAGACCTTCGATAGCAGTTTCTATCCGGAAATTTGTTAGCTGTATCAACATCTCGGATACTTCTGCATCCACTCCACAGACAGCGGCTGTAACTGTCGAAATATATCTCTTCCAGTTAATCGTTTCCTGTTTTTGCTCATCTAAAATAAAGCTATTGAATTGCTGAACATCGTAACTACTTACACAGTCATCAAAGTCGATATACTGAATATGACTTGATTCTATGGAAGAAATATTGCCATGAACTTCTAGCACGAACAAGCCATCTGTCGCACTTCTGGGAGAAAAGCCACGGCAGAACTGTATCCATTTTCCCGCACTTTTCTCATCCAAACCTTTTACCCAAATAATACGGTTCCTGATTACATTTCTGTCAGAGATATAGTCCTGTATTCTTATACGTGCTTTTTCTCGGAAGCCAGCCTTAATAGCTGATGAAGCATAATGCTGCAATATAAAACGGCCCGGTTCTAGATTGGAAGGGTTGTTATCTACGGCATCCAGCGTTTCGATCACGACATCGCGAGCATCTGCGCGCTCATTGAACGCGCTTTGAATAGCACTGCGCATAGGGTACCGCCAGGGTAGATCTGACGGTACCTTCAATATTACCATTTTGTTTTCCAGCAGAGCCATCGCAACACGATCAACCACCGTATGAGCACCAGTTATGTTATTCCACCAGAATTCCTCCCAGCTTATGTAGCGCATAATTCTGCCTCCTTGTTATTACTGATAATCTCCGCCTCGAGATTCTCGGCAGATTCACCAATAATGTCTACAAAAGAGCTTTTGCGGAGACGATAGAATTCGGACTCTTCGCTAGATTTACCCAAAATACCCATTTCTACCATTTCGTCCATTAGAGCAATGTATTCTGTTTTAGAAACACTTTCCAAGCAGTGAATTTCATAAAGCGCTGCAATTTCCATTACATCTTTCACTGAGAAGCCGCGCCAGCTACCTAACGACCTATCCTCTTCGTATATATGATACAGCATAGTGATACATCTTGCTATCATAAAATATCTGGGATCCAGTTCCAAAGACCAACGGAATTTATCCTTAATGCTTTTATTTAGATCTGCAGAGTTCATAACAGCGCCAAGTTGTTCGTCCTGAAGAGTAAATGGGGGATTCCCATCAGCAGCATGATAATACCTAGAATACTGTCCGGTCAATGTTTCAACTAAAATATATCCAAAAAACTGCAAAATGCCTGGATAGTAATTGGTGTTTGTCAGAATTGTTTCTAAATGCGGATATCTGTCAATTTGGAAACCCAAATAACGCAGAGGCTTTGAGAGCAGTTGCAGTGCATCTGTAGGCGATAGTGGCTTGATACACAGCGGTGTGCCCAATTGACCGAAGATACCGTTGTCCTTGGTTGCATTTTGAGCCCTACATACATTGTGGAGGCCCGCAATTACAAATTTGAAGTTGTTTTTAGTTTCTCTTTTCAAATCCACAAGAGGCTGAATGGGCTTATATGCCACGTCTGCAATGGCACCCAGGAAAGCATCGACTTCATCAATCAGCAAATGCATAGAGACAATTTTTTTGTTACTAAACAATGCGCCCAGCTGTGAGCACATTTCCCGTATGGTCGTGCATTTTTGCAGGGTAATCTGATCGCCTGTTTTTCGATTGATATCATTGACCAGAGTCTCAACAACATCGGCTTCTGTGTTTTGATAGCGGATAGAGGTGTATACCGCATATGCTTTATTCTCAGGCTTAGAGCAACGACTCTCCGCTCTTTCCAGCAGAGCAGTTTTACCAAGCTGCCGACCTCCATACACAACACAGGCACCATTGGGATCAATAATCGTAGCTAATTCCAAAGTTCGACCACAGAACATTTCGTCGGAGGTGGATCCTCCATCTCTAACAAAAGGCTGGTATGTAGCATAGGGCAATGTACACTTCAGCAGTGCCGGTAGGCGCTCAGTTTCCTGATGCATCGCCAAATACAAAAGGAGTACCTGGTCAACCAGCAAAAACGGATTTTGTCCAGTCTTTTGTGTGTGGAAAATTTCACCGATGTAGCGTCGACCGGAAATGTCAATCGGGCGATCTATGAATACAATGGACATGGTTCCAAGATTCAGCGATGTTACTGTATCCACTAACTGACGTGGAGTGTAGTTGCCAAACAAGAAGATCACTTGAAGTGGTGACTTCATTTGTGTGCCAAAGGCAGAAATCGGATGCAAATAATCGGCTTGGCTTCTGGCAGTAGGTTTAACAGAAACTTGCCATACCTCATCCTTGTAGCTAGTTACCTTTGATGCTTTGCTTGCATCAATTCCAAGTCGGCGTACTAAGTTTAGAACCTGATCAGATGTTACTGTTTGCCTGGCTGGAGGCCAACTGGTTACCAGTGCTTTACTGTCTTCCTTCAGACGGACAGTCCACTCCTTGGGTAGTCTTTTCTCTAAATAATTCCAACCAAATCGTTTCAGATTATCTCCCGCAAATCGCATACATTCGCGATACAAAGGCTCAAATACCGTAGGAGTAAGAAAATCACTAAAATAATCATTATCAAACAGGACGGTTTTGTCCAGTTCCCGCTCACCCGCCTCATAACGATTCAGGTATTCCTCCGCAACTGCAAAGTTGGAATCCTCCTCGAGAAGTCGTTCTGATTCGAGAAGTAATGGAGATGCACTATCTTTCGATAGGTACGCATCTAACCGAGAGCGGAGTCCCTTTTTACGTCCATCCGCAAATTCGTGAATCTGGAGTTCCAGCGCTTCCAGGAATCGTCGCCATGCCGCAAAGTCTCTGATTTCGTAGAAAGCACTCTTATACTGGTTCATAATACCTGCCAGATTTTCTTTCTCTGTTTCATTAATCTGGTAGTAGGTGTATGCTAGTTCAAGCTCGTCCTTAAAATGTTCAGTACGAATATTTGCGGAGGCTTCCGCTTCTTTTGCCTGATCTTCGGACACAATGAATACATCGTCTTCGTTGCCTGTAGTTACGCCCAACAAGGAAAGCTGTCGCAAATTATCTTTCAGACCTGCATCGGCATCAATCGTCTCTCCAAGAATCTCCGCGGTAATATCCTCTACAGACCTTCTCGGCGCAACAATATGCCGTAACGCATTACGCCACACCTCATAGTACTTGATGTTTGCGTGAGAACGATCAATGATAGGCACGCCCTCCTCCGAAAGAGAGAAAATGCCTGTATACAGAAAATCTGCATAGATCTCAGCATAAGAGATTTTGTCTACCAGATAATTTTCCATGTGGGATAACAGCCAAGTTAATACATTTACATCCTTCACCTGCCACCAGGAGTTGTCTTTGCGAATATTAAAAATCAGTTCCAAAATCTCTTTGCGTAAAGACTTTAAACGCTCAATATCCGTGTTATTCGTGCGGTTTCGGATATGTTCAGCCCATTTTACCATTACAGTAATACGCTGCGGATACTGCCTTAGAGCCTGATCTCGTGCATCATATTCCAGTTTAAACTTACTCTTTGCGTTTGCATCCCCCCACGCTTGATTCAGATGTTCTTCAATCTTCTTTTCGTTTATACTGTGCTCCCCATCTACTACATCACAATATTCATCGAGGACAGCTTCAATCCATTCCAAGGAATCTGTATCGCTTCCACCGTTGGCGATAATTTCCATACATTGATGGAGATCACTCGAAGCGCCAAAAACTGCATTGTACATGATCGGGAGCGCCTTCAACCTGGTTTTGGGCGTATTAACAGTCAGGTTTGCACTGGCTTCCCGGCGCAAAGCTTTCATAAAGTGTTCACTTTCAGCTTCGTTACCAAGTAATGCTATTACTGCTGGAGTAAAACCGCCAGCCTTTATTTTACGAATACTAAGCAGCTTATTAAATAGCGCCTTGAACGGTGCCAGCTCTTCGAAATATTCATCAAAATCCGCTAGGTACTGTTCGGTTTGAACCTTTAAACCGTAGTCATACATTACTGCGGGAGTCAACAGCGCATACATATATGCTGCAAGGGTAAGAGCCGGAACATCCATCTCCGCATTGCTGAAGGCTGTTGATAGCGATTCAGAGCTATAGTTGCATTCCTCCAACATTAGCATTGTTGCCAGTCGAAGCTGTGCAGAAAGTTGCTTGCTCTTGGGATAGTCTTTTATAAGGCCTGCGCCTCTTGCTAGTAGCACAGCATTTGTAATCGCAGTTGGAAGTTCCTGCTTATCTACCCCATTGCTTAGCAAATCATGAACTAATTGGCAAAACTCTTCGTCCGTCGGGGTTCGGTCCAATCCTAATGCCAGGCAGGGAGTTAGAACCACCGCCACACCCTCCGGTTGCTCATCCACAACAGCGGCGGAGGATTGAATGGGAGTAGTCTCGTCGGTGCCGGAAGCTATACTTGTATCTCTGATAGTTTTGTTTTCTACCGCAGACACAACAGGCTCTGTGAGTAAAGAGGGTACCGATTCAAATTTCAAAGCAGAGGGCTCATCCTCGGCAATAGTTTCTTCTTCACTGGTGACTTCTTCCGCTTTTAAAAGTGTTCCATTGACCTGAGATACCAGGCCCTGTTTTGGATCACAGATATGCAGCATTTCAGTATCCGCAACCAACACCTTTTCGCATACATCATTAAAAATAAACGCATGATCTGCGTTGCTCCGGGAAATTATAATATACTTTGCGTCGATGTTCGTAGCATCAATCTCCATTGCATTACTTTCTGCTTTATCGTTAAGCAACAATCCCAAATATGCCGTGCATATTATGCCTTCATTATAAAATACCACCTGATAATGGTTATCGCACCATTTAACAGATTCCTTGATTTTCTCATATTCAGCTTTAGGTAGACATCTACGCTGATTCCATAAATACGCCATTAAAACATCGTTACAGCGGTGGAATAGCAGAGCCTCAGCACTTTGAATTCCCGTATTTGCCGATAGCTTCACATTTCCAATAGAAATATCGAAAATATTTCTCGCCTGCTTTATACTTTCTTTCTGCATACAACCGCAGCCGTACGCAGAAAGGCAATAGAGTTCGGTTTCTGTGTCCACCATAAATTTGGCTAAATAGCCCTTTTCTGTTAGGAAATCAACTGCTGCATAAACACGGCCTTTTTTGTCTGCTACGTCATTAAAGCAGTCCATGCAAATACCCATCATATAGATCTGGAACTTGGACAGAACGCCGAGATTTGTAAACAGGGGTAAAATGGATCTCACTTCGGCAAAATAACGAGCCATCTTATCAATTTCTTTTTTGAAATTCGATGCACTTGGCACGCCAATTTTCACTTTATTCAGAATATGAAAGGTAGTGATATCTTCTCCAGTTAAATCATCATGCATATTATTGTCAATTTGCGATACAACTGGAGCATAGGTTGACTCCGGGATAGCTGTTTCGTGAACAGCAGGTACTTCTTCTGGTATATGTAAAGTAATATCAGCAGCGGGTATTTCACAAGAGGACTCTGAATGCCCAAGACTAGCATCTATGGTATCAGAATTAAAATAATACTGTTTTCCGATCAGCCCAAAGGTGATTTCCATATCCGGATAGTGTTGCTGAACTCTCTTCATCAATTCAACCCCCGCAGGATTATGGATAGATTCTATCGCCATTGCGTCTAGGAACAACTCCGGTGCCTCTGTCTGCGGAATTAATTCTTCAATGGTATCCTCAGTCATCTGTGCTAAAAGATTTGCCGCTGCAGACTGATATGGAGCTAAGGCAGAGGCATATTCATCAATAAGAGACTTGATACCGATAAACTTCTTAAGGATGACCTTAGCGCGCTCCAGCTGTTCACATATATACTTAGATCGGCTGTTACTCACTGCTTTGATGATATCTGCCACAGCTGCACCATTCTCAGGAATATCATCGACTGGGACAATTTCCTGGGCCATCTTATAAATGGCATCATACCTGGTACGCAGATTTGCCATACCGGCATTCATTGTGGACAGGGCATCTTCTGATGGAACCCGACCCTCTTTGACCACATCCAAGAGGTCAGTTAGATATAGTTTTACTTTATCTGACTGCTCGTCAAATGATGCAATCAGATCAGAAATACTTTTCTTTTGCATTTTTCTGTCTCCTCTGAGTTGCCCCCACAGATGTGGGTATCGGATAGTTATTTGCTAATCCAGGTGTAGACAGCTTTAATAAACTCAAATTCAGCGGTCGACACACTATAGGAAGGCTTACCCAACTTGTTTTGCAGGACCTCAATCTGCTCGATCCACTTGGTTTTTGCCGTTTTGCCACCAGAGATTTTCGTTTCCTCTGGCCTAGTAAGCAGTTCTTCAAACAGTTCTGTCCAATGGCTACCAACAGTGACAATCTCCTTGCATTCTTTCAAAGTAACACAATCCCATACGCTAATAGCGGAAGATGAATCACCTGCGGTAATGTTATCATAGTTTCTTTCGTCAGCAATACCTTTGGCTCTTTTGTAAATCGATCTTGGAAGTCCTTTGATTTCCCAATTCGTTCCATATTTATCTGAAAGAATCTCCTGAATTTGCCGCTTAACCCAAGCTTCAATCTCACGTAGATATGTCAAAGAATCAGCATTATATGTTTTAGCTTCGTTTGCCCAATACGTCTGCAGACCCTCTGGGTTAAAGTCGGTTCGTACTTTTGAAATCTCTCTCTGAAATGCTCTCCAAAAACGGGTATCTGCGCCTCCACCAAAGTATCCACGCAATTCTTTTCGTTCCTGCTGTGTCAGATTGTTGAGATATTCAATTAACGGATCAAGGTAGAATGCTACTTGTTTTACCAAATCCTCTGTTTTCTGGAGTTTGGGAGAAATCTCTTTGCGCTCAATTAAGTGGTTTACGATATCGTTAATAACACGGATAAGCGCTTGAATGCCGCGGTTCATTGTTAACATACCATCATTGCTATCACCCCGCTCCCATTCATCGAGTGTCGCATTTTTAACGTATCGTAAACATCCTTCCAGGAACGGGTACAGTAAATCGCATGTTGACTGATTCTCTCCAACATCAAACGTACCATCC
>OERF01000182.1_pt1 | contig 16941 bp, 16 predicted proteins | sample 1539921 | NCBI WGS metagenome assembly OERF01 (sample SAMEA3891883, study PRJEB23780) | metagenome | biome: terrestrial biome; feature: animal house; material: Caecal content | place: Italy | collected 2015-05-05
GGCGTCGGGCCCAGCTGCTGGCCTGGGCCGCCGCCAGACCGGGACGGTACATTCTGGAGGATGATTATGACTCGGAGTTCCGGTTCAGCACCCGCCCCCTGCCCAGCCTGCAGGGCATGGCCGGGGCTGACGGACCGGTGGTGTATCTGACCACCTTCTCCAAAAGTCTGGCCCCGGGCATTCGGATTGCCTGCATGGTACTGCCGCCCCATCTGCTGGAACGCTATCGCCGGGATTTTGCGGTGTATTCCAACACTGTGAGCCGGTTTGAGCAGGAGACCTTGTGCCGGTTCATGGCCCAGGGGCATTTCACCCGGCACATTGCCCGGATGCGTCTGGCCTACAAACGGCGGATGGAGACCTTTGCCGCCGCACTGCGGGAGGCGTTGGGTTCGGAGATGGTACTGGACGGTACCCAGTCCGGGCTGCATTTTCTGCTGACCCTGCCGGGAGCCGGCGGAGAACAGGCCATGGTGGCTGCCGCCCGGGCCGAAGGGGTCCAGCTGCGGGGGCTGAGCGAATACTACATGGCCCGCCCGGAGAGCTGCCGCCCCGACACGGTGGTGGCCGGCTATGCCGCCCTGCGCACCGGGGACATTGCCGCCGTGGCCGCGGCTCTGGGGCGGGCATGGTCGGCTCATTCCACGGCGGTCCCACCGGCCAGCAAAGCCTGAACCGTTTCCAGGTCCGTGTCGGTCAGGCGGCTGCCCCCTGCCGTCTGCTGCAGTTCCAGGGTCTGGTAATCCACATGGTAGCCGGTGGCTCCCGAAAGCCAGGTCAGGGTCTCTTCCAGTTCATACAGGTCCTGGGCCCGCAGGTCGGTGAGGGTCTGGCTGCTCACATTGCGGGCACCGGCGGCCAGGTCCGCCAGATGATCCGGAAACTGCCGGAAAAAGGCCGCCCACAGTGCCCCCCGGGCACGGGCCAGTGCAGCCGGGGTCTGGTCCGGCAGCGCCGCCGCCCGCGCCAGGAATTCCGATGCCTGGGCGACGGTGAGCTCCACCACCGACTCTTCCCCGCAGTCCAGCTCCTTGCGCTCCTCCGCGGTAAAGACGGCAGCGGTATCAAACCGGACGGCGTCCTCCAGTCCCCAGAGACTGGCATAGGTGTTGGCCGTGGCGGCCAGATAGGCATCCGGCGCAACGCCCAGGGTCTGCCCCAGAAGTTCCTCCGCCCGGGCCGGACCTGCGGCCAGATAACACTCGGACAGGGTGGTGGTGCCCGCAGGCGCCTGCAGGACCAGATCCCCCGGCAGCGCGCAGAAAAGCGCCGCCTGCTCGGGACCATCCAGCCGCAGCAGCAGGAATGCCGGCGCGTCGGACTGCACGGCCAGAAGCAGGCGGTGGGTCTGTCGGGCGCCTGCCGGCTCCGCCAGCTGGGCCTGGTCGGCCGCCGCCTGCCGGAGCATCTGCTGCTCGGTGCGCTGGGAAGCCAAAAAGACCACCGTACCCATCATGGGAACCACCAGGATCAGGGTCAGAACCAGGCTCTGAAAAAAAAGTCCGCGGCGTTTATGCATAAAGAACACCTCTTTGCTGCAAAATGTAGTCATAGCTTGGGCAATCTGCCCCGGCCTTATGCACAAAGGAGGCAAACGTTTATGTATCACGGACCTTACGGCCCCCGCGGCGCCGAGAGCGAACAGGAAGATTTCTGGACCGATATCATGGAGGGGAGCGACATGATCCCCGGGATGATTCCTTCCGACCCGGATGCAATGAAAGCCCGCCGGGAGGCACAGAACCGGACCGAAGACACCAAAACCACCCAGGAAACCGAAGATACCGAAACCACCGAGAACCGGGAATGGTTTGAGATGGAAGCACAGCCGGAGGACCCGGATCTCTGATTTTTCCGCAGCAGACAAAAAGGCGGTGTGCCCGCAACAGCACACCGCCTTTTTGTTTTGTCACATCAGAGGGCTGAACAGACGCAGCAGGCAGTCCACCCCGCGTACCGCCGCCGGACGTTCCTTGTACAGAGCCGTGACCTCCCGGCACTGGGGGAAAAGCCCTTCAAAATCCCGTCGCACATCCCCTACCGCCTCACAGCCGGAAAACCAGCAGGCGTTCTCAAAATGCAGGTACAGACTGCGGTAATCCAGGTTGATGGTGCCCACCACCGCGGCCTTATCGTCGGCCACCGCCTGCTTGGCATGGATGAAACCGGGGGTGTACTCAAACAGGCGCACACCGTCCGCGGCCAGACGGGCATAATGGCTGCGGGTGACCCGGAACACCATCTTCTTGTCCGGGATGCCGGGGGTGATGATCCGCACGTCCACCCCGCGCCGGGCAGCCAGGGTCAGGGCACGCTGCATCTCATCGCTGATGATCAGGTACGGGGTGGTCAGCCACACATACCGGTCGGCATGGGTGATCAGGTTCATGTGCACGTTTTCCCCCACCGGTTCCTCATCCAGAGGGTCGTCCGCATAGGGGACCACCACTGCGTCCGAGCGCAGGGTCGGCTGCACCGGCGGCAGGAAGGGCGCGGGGTCCAGGGGTTCCTTCTGGGTGGCCCCCCACATCTGCAGGAAGATCAGGGTCAGACCCCGGACAGCCTCCCCTTCCAGCCGCAGGCCGGTGTCCTTCCAGGTGCCGTAGGGATGGGTGAGGTTGAAATATTCATCCGCCAGATTGTACCCGCCGGTGAAGCCCACCCGGCCATCCACCACCGTGATCTTGCGGTGGTCCCGGTTGTTCATGATGATATTCATGGCCGGGATCAGGGGGTTGAACACCCGGCACTGAATGCCCTTGGCCCGCAGCCGCTGGGCAAAGGGCGGACTGATGAAGCCCATACTGCCCACATCATCGTAAAAGACCCGCACGTCCACCCCAGCCCGGGCCCGCTCGGTCAGGATATCTTCCAGACTCTGCCACGCGATGGAATCCTCAATGGCATGGTACTCCATAAAGATGAAGTGCTGTGCGCTGCGCAGGGCTTCCTGCTGGGCTTCCAGGGCTTCATTGGTGTCGCCGTAAAAGCGCACCCGGGTGTTGTGGTACACCGGATATCCCGCCCGGTCCTGCAGGTAGGTCACCTGTCCGCCCAGGTCAGGGGCGGCGGCGCGCAGGTCCCGGGTGACGGCCGCACCGTTTTCCCGTTCCCGCTGTCGGGCGGGTTCCAGGGCGGCGTCGGCGGCACGCAGGCGGCGGCGCAGAGGCCACAGGGCCACCGGCCGGCCGAAAAGCAGATACAGGCAGGTTCCCAGCACCGGGAACAGCAGAATCAGGATGATCCAGCTGAGCCGGAAAGCCGAGTTCATGTTGCGGCCGTACACCGAAAAGACCAGCAGCAGGGCCAGCAGGCTGGATGCCAGCTGAATCACGGCATAATACCGGGTGAGGTAGAGGGCAAAGCCCAGGATCCACCCCACCTGCAGCAGGAAAGACAGGGCCACAAACACGGCCCGCCCGATGCTGTTGGGAATCTGACGGCGTTTTTCTTCGGTCTCCATGGTTACACATCCTTTCGGCCCGCTGTGCGGGGTCATGCCGCCATTGTAGCCCAAAAGACGCCCTTTGTAAATGGGCAAAACCCTCCGGCTGAACCAATTAAAAAAGGCCCCGGACGGGGCCTTGGATTCAGGATGCGGCGCGGCGATAAAGCAAAAAGCGGAAGCCGATCTCGGTGGTCAGTTCCGGGCACTGTGCCAGCCGCTGTGCACCTTCTGTCGGCGTGTTGTAATAGTAGGGCGTCATGGCAAAGAGGTTCAGAGCCATGGCATTGTCCAGGGTGACGGTCCCGGTGACGGTCTGCTCCCCCGCCGGCACAAAACCGGGGTATTGGGTACGGATGTCCGGGTTTTCATAGGGCTGGTCGTACAGCACTTCCTTGAGGCCGAAGAGATGGCGCGGTGTGGGCACGGCATAGATCAGCAGCCCGCCGGGGCGCAGCATGCGGGGGAATTCCGCTTCGGCAAAAGGAGAAAAGACGTTGAGCAGGATATCCGCCCAGCCATCGGCCACCGGAGCGCAGAAACTGCCCCCCACCGCAAAGGCAGCCTGGGGCACCAGTTTGGCTGCCAGACGCACCGCCGACTTGGAGAGATCAAACCCGATGAGCTGGGCTTCCTGTCCGGCAGCGGCCAGAGTGTCCAGCACCGTCCGGTCATAACTGCCTTCCCCGCAGCCTGCGTCCACGATGTGGGGCGCGGCATACCCGGCCCGGGCACACAGCTCCCCCAGGGCCTTGCGGAAGGGGTCGTAGGCACCGCTCTGCAGAAAGGACCGGCGGGCCGCCACCATGGCTTTGCCGTCGCCCGGATCGGCGGCGTGGCGCTTCTGGATGGGCAGCAGGTTCACATACCCTTCCTTGGCCATATCAAAGCTGTGATTTTTGGCGCAGCGCAAGGTCCTGCCCCAGATGCCCAGGGCCCCGCCGCACACCGGACAGCGCAGGCCGGCCGCCTGTGCGGCGTTCATTCGGCGTCGGCCGGGGCTTCGGGCGCAGGGTTGCCCTCCACCGGCACGGTCACACCGCCATGAGCGGCAATGTACTCTTCAAAGTTGGCAAACTTCTGTTTGGGCGGACGGCGGGTGATCAGCAGCAGACCCACGTCCTCCGGCTGGGATTCCCGGCGAGGACGGGCATTGCCGGCGCGGCGGCCGGACTGGGATTCCGGCTGGCGGGCGGGACGCTGTTCGCCCCCGCGGCGCTGGTTCTTGGGCTGAGCAGGCTGCTGGGGCTGCTGACGGCGGCCGCCGTTCTGGGTGCCGCCCTGGCCATTGTTCTGGGGGTTCCGGCCCTTGCGGGGCTGACCGTTCTTTTCGGCAGCCGGGGCATTCTTGCCCTGCTGGGGCTGCTGGGACGTTTTGGCCGCGGCCTGCCCCTGCGGGGCGGCTCCCGGTCCGCCGCGGGAACGGCGACGACGGCGGCGGTGCTGTTCCTGCTCGCCGGGAGCTTTCTCCTTATGCTGATTCTGTTGGGGTTGGGCGGGTTTCGTATTCGGCATGCGTATTCCTCTTCTTCCTGCGGGTAAATATGACAAACCGGAGCCCCCTTATACCAGGGCCCGACATTCGTTGTAGTAGCGTTTTTCCTCGGCATGGCCCATGCTGAAGGTCTTGCGGGGCAGCACCCCGCCCAGGACCACCCCCCGGAACAGATCCGCTTTCTCAAAGGGCGGCAGCAGGATGGCGGTGGCGTTCTCCCCCGCCAGACTGCAGGCGGCCACCTGACCATGGATGTAATCCACCCGGCAGGCAGGGTTCCGGGCGCACAGGTCGGTGAGAAATGCTTCCACCGTGCCCACAGCCAGCGGGCAGGGGGCATCGTCGAGGGTATAGCGGCGGGCCATGGTCGGTCCGAAGATGGTGAAGGTCTGCACCGGCATACGGCCGTGGGCCTTGTGCTGCTCGGTCCAGGCATCAAAGGCTTCACACACCGCCTGCACCCCCATACCGAAAACCACCCGATGGATGGGCTCGATCTCGATGGCCGGGGAATGCACATTGCACACCTCCGCCAGACAGTAGCGGGCGGGGTGAACAGCCTGTTCCTCGGGGGTCAGAGTGGGTTTTAGTTCCTCCCAGTATGCTTTTGCGGTGGCCAGAGAATGGTTGCCGTCCCCTACCGCCAGCACCATGGGCGGCTGACCGGCGGCTCCCGGCCAACGGGCGGCGAAAGCGCCGGCATCCCCCAAAGCGGTGAGTGCCCGGTCGATCTGGTCAATCAGGGCCGGGTCCTCCACGGCCCAGCCGGCCAGATGACCGCCGCCCAGCATCAGGTCCCCGTCATACAGGCAGGTCAGCTCGGCTTTGCGGCTGCCGATGGGCTCGATCAGCGTGCATTTTTCGTCGTCGGCCAGCATCATCACATGGGGTGTTTCCAGCTCCGCACCGCGGCGGATGGCCAGACGGGGCGGGATACGCTCCACCACCGTGTTTTCGCTGGGACGGATGGGGGTCTTTGCCCCCGGCTCATAGCTGTAGGCTTCCAGGTCCACCATTCCCACCAGCCCCTGACGGACGCTGCCGTCCAGCTGGGTGCGTTCCACATACACATAGCCGTGGACCTGGCGGGTGAGCACGGTCCGGCGGTATTCCGCCATGGCGGCGCGGATCTGCTTCAGGCGTTCCCCTTCCCCGGGGGTGCCCAGGTAGGCTTCGGGCAGGACAATGTGCAGGGTGCTGGGTTTGCCGGCCGCGCAGGCTTCCGCGCGCTGCCAGTAGTCCGGCTGAGAGGTGAACTGGTCGACGGCAATGCTGGCCCAGGGGTCCAGAGGGACCGAGGCATCGGGCAGCAGGATATCGGCCGGCAAAAAGCAGTTGGACATTGGTATCAACTCCGATTCAGACTGGGCGCCCGCTTACCGCGCAACGCCATGTCCCACCAGACCATAGATGGCCAGGGACAGAATGCCGATGTAGATCAGGGAACTGGGCAGACCTCGGAAAATGGCGGGCACATCCTTACTGCCCAGACGGCGGCGGCCCTCATCCACCACCAGCACCGCAAACAGATAACCGAGCCCGCTGCCGAAACCGAAGGCGATGCACTGCAGCAGGTTGTAGTTCTGGTTGGAGCAAAGCAGCAGAGTACCCAGCACACTGCAGGTACAGGTGGCCAGAGGCAGCTGTTCCCGGCAGGCAGACCGGTGCACGGCGGGCAGAATGCCCAGCAGCACCCACACCACCCCCATGGCAACGACCGCACAGGTCAGGTAGAGGATGGGACGCAGAGAGGCGATGGGCAGCCAGTCCGGCAGATACAGGTGCAGCAGCGGCGCCAGATAGGTCATGCAGGCCCAGCCCAGAGGGGCACTGAACAGCTGCACCAGGATGACCGGGGTGCAGTACTGCCAGGTGCGCACTTCGGGGTCGCTCACCAGTTTGATCAGGCGGGAAACACCCATAGCCCGAGAGAATACGACGTTTTCGGCAAAGATGGCCAGGATCGCGTAGGAGACGAACTGCGCCACGCCCTGCACCACCGTGAGATCACTGCTTACGGTCAGCATACAGGTGACGCACCTCCTCCTGTTTATAATGCACATAGGCGCCGCCCACGGCCGTCCAGCCGGCGGCCAGCAGACCCAGCAGCAGGAACCCGCCCGCGGGCTGGGCAGCCAGGGGCAGCAGCCCCACCGACAGCAGCGGCTTTTCAAAGACGGTGCCGTAAGCCAGCAGCTCCCGCAGGGTTCCCACCAGCAGGATGGCGATGCACAGGCCGATGGTGTTGTTGATGCCCTTGCGGAAGGCTTCGCCAATGGTTTCCAGTTCGGCGGCTTCCATACGCTTGACAATGACCGGTTCCACCACCATCATGGGCAGGTAGATCCCCATGATGGAAAGGTTGGTGCCGAAAATATTGTACATGATGATATACACCGGGATATACAGGATGGCGGCCGAGTAGGCATACACCACCGGGCGGAACCGGTTGCCGGTGATGTGGCAGACCGCCACCGCCAGCATACGGGTGGCGGTGAGCAGCAGGATGGACAGCACGCAGAGCATGAGGGCGCGGTCTCCGTCGCTGGCCATGGCCACAATCGGGGCCAGACCCAGGCCGCGGACCATGACCGGGTTGTTCAGCCACAGATGGTCATCGTGGATGCTCTGGGCCAGTTCGGCCTCGGCTTCCGCCCGGGTCTTGCGGGCTTTGGCCTGGGGTTTCGGCTGGGGTTTGGGTTCAACGGCCTGCTCCGGCCGGGGAGGAAAGATTCCTATATCTTGCCGTCGGCCCACAACGGCAGGGGGACAAAGTTACAGGTTTTCCTTCAGGAAAGCCTGAAGCCCGGCAGCGGCAGCCTCCTCGTCGATCTGCTGCGGGGTCTTGCCTTCCGCAGCGGCACGGCGGGCACGCTCCAGCACTTCGGGAGAAAGCTGGGGAATGATGACGGTCTGGGAATGTTCCGGCTGGTTCTTCCTGCGCCCGGTGCGGGCCGCCGGTTTAGAGGGCTTCCGGTTTTGCTCGTTTTGCAAGCCGTTTCGCCTCCTTCTTCATGAACTTCATGCGCTCCGCACGGCGGGACACACGGTCCAGCCATTCGGGCACGGCGCCGATGATGAGCAGTGCAAAGCAGACACCGGTCTCATAGACGGTATTGTAACGGAAGACGGTGGTGGCCAGACCCAGAAGCAGACCATAGATCAGCCGGCTGGTAAAACGGTTGGGCTGGGTGACCGGTTCACAGATCAGGAACACACCGCCGAAGGCCATGCCGCCGGTGAGCAGGATATACTTTTCCAGGTAAACGCGCTGGCGGATGAACTCCCAGGGCAGGCTCAGCGTAGGCAGGTCATTCAGGTTGGGCAGCAGCCAGGGCACCGCCACACACACGATAAGGTACGGCAGCAGGGTGGACAGCTGGAGATGGCCCCGGCAGAGCAGGAACAGGCCGCAGGCCACAATGACCAGGAAGGCACCGGTTCCCAGCGGGCCGCTGACATTGCCGGTGAGCAGGTTCATGGTGGTGGCGGAAGGCAGACCGCCGCTGGACAGGGTGGTGTTCATACCGGCAGCAAGGGTGGTGTCGGAAGTGATCCCCCACAGCGGCAGCACCGTGCCCGGGGTGGGATACCGGGTCATCTGGTTGGGCCAGGAAAGGGCCGCCACTGCCACGCCCACCGCAGCCGGGTGGAAGGGATAGTGACCTTCACCGCCGAAGGTCTCCTTGATGAGCACCGCCACAATGACCGCGGCGACGACCATGAAATAGGAAACCGAAGCCGGCATCATGAGTACAATCAGCGCGGCAAAGCATTCACTGGAAGGTTCATGGGGCCGGTAACCCGCGCCATGCAGCGGAGTGACCAGGCAGTCGCAGACATAGGCGGTGAACAGACCCACCAGCATGAGCAAAATCGGCCGCGGACCATAGAAAAACCAGGCCATGGCCATGAGCGGGACACAGCACCAGAGCACGTCTGCATAGTAGTTGTAGTTGGCGCTCCGCTCGATCTTGTTACGGTTTGGCATAAGCTCTCCTTTGCTGCCCGCCGTGCGGGCGGCGGTTGCTTACAGGGCGTGGATGCCCGCCGCCATGGCGGACATATCGGGTGCTTTATACAGGGCGCTGCCCACCACCAGGACATCGGCGCCCGCACGGGTGCACAGGGGGGCGGTGTCTGTGTTGACGCCGCCGTCCACCTGCAGCATGGCGGACAGGCCGCGGCGGTCCAGTTCGGCCCGCACGGCGGCCAGACGTTCGGGGGTCTGGGGCAGGAAGGACTGACCGCCGAAACCGGGCTCCACGCTCATGATGAGCACCAGGTCCACCTCGTCCAGGTAATCGAACAGTTCTTCCACCGGTGTGCCGGGACGGATGCTCAGGCCGGTGCGGCAGCCCAGTTCCCGGATGGTGCGCAGCACAGCCCGGGGGTCCTTGCGCACCCCTTCGGCTTCCAGGTGAACGGTGATGAGGTCTGCCCCCGCCGCGGCGAAATCCTTGGCATAGAAGGCCGGGTCCTCGATCATCAGGTGCACGTCGTAGAAGGCATCCGGCAGGGCCTTGTGCAGGCAGCTGAGTACCGGGGCACCATAGCTGATGTTGGGGACGAAGTGGCCGTCCATCACGTCGATGTGCAGCATATCCGCGCCGGCATCCAGGGCGGCACGGCTCTGCGCGGCCAGATTGGCCAGGTCGGCCGACAGGACCGACACGCTCAGTTTTGTTTGCATAGTTCCAAATTCCTTTATCCTTGATACACTTTCCCGCGCGGGCACCCCCGCGCACACTCATACATGTTTTATTGTACCGTAATACGGCACAAAAATCAAATATTTATCGCAGACCCCTGTCTGGAAAATCAGGCGGCAGCCCCATGCCGACGGGGCTGCCGCCTGATTTGTGAAAATTTTTGAAAAAAATCAGATGCCGTACTGATTGATCTTGTCCAGCTGCACGCGGACACAATCCAGGGCACTTTCGATGACCTTGTCCATATCGTAATAGCGATACTCGCCCAGACGGCCGCCGAAGACCACATGGGGTTCGGCGTCGGCCATGGCCTTGTAGCGGGCATACAGGGCATTGTTCTGCTCATCGTTGACCGGATAATAGGGCTCATCCCCGGGCTTCCATTCGGCGGAGTACTCCCGGCTGATCACCGTCTTGGTACCCGGCTCGGTGGAACCGAACTCAAAGTGCTTGTGCTCGATGATGCGGGTGTAGGGGGTCTCGGCGTCGGTGTAGTTGATGACCGCGTTGCCCTGGTAGTTGGGGCAGTTGAGGACTTCGGTCTCAAAGCGCACGCTGCGGTACTGCAGTGCGCCCAGCTCATAGTCGAAGTAGGCATCAATGGGGCCGGTGTAGATCACCCGACCGGCCAGGGCATCCAGCTCCGCCTTGTCTTTCAGATAGTTGACTCCCAGACGGACCTCGATGCCATGGAGCATCTTTTCCACCATGGCGGTGTAGCCGCCGTTGGGAATCCCCTGGTACAGCGCGTTGAAATAGTTGTTGTCAAAGGTCAGGCGCACCGGCAGCCGCTTGATGATGAAGGCGGGCAGCTGGTCGCAGGGACGTCCCCACTGCTTTTCGGTATACCCCTTGATGAGCTTCTCATAGATATCGGTGCCCACCAGGTTGATGGCCTGCTCTTCCAGGTTCTTGGGCTCGGCGGTGAAGTGGGCGGCCCGCTGTTCGGCGATCTTGGCGGCGGCTTCGGCCGGCGTGATGACCCCCCACATCTTGTTGAAGGTGTTCATGTTGAAGGGCATGTTGTACAGTTCGCCCTTGTAGTTGGCCACCGGAGAATTGGTGTAGCGGTTGAACACCGCAAAGTTGTTCACATAATCCCAGACCTTCTTGTTGTTGGTATGGAAGATGTGGGCGCCGTACTTGTGAACGTTGATGCCCTCGATGGTCTCGGTGTAGATGTTGCCGGCAATGTGATCCCGCTTGTCGATCACAAGGCAGGTACGGCCGGCCTTGGTGGCCTCATGGGCAAACACCGCGCCGAACAGACCGGCACCAACGATCAGATAATCATACTGTTTTGCCATCAGAAACGACCTCCTTCTGACTGGAACCCTGCAGCGCATCGGCCTCCCGCTTCCAGCGTTCGGCCTGCTGCAGCTTGAACTCAAAATCACGGGCATCCTGGGCCAGCAGGCTGGACAGGATCACGCCCGAAATAAACAACAGAAGCGCCGCGACCATGCCGCAGGCACATACGATCAGGGTGGGAAAACGGGGCACCAGACCCGTGCGGAAATATTCCGCCACCACCGGCACCATGAACCCGGTGCTGACCAGGGCCAGCAGCAGAGCCAGAATGGTAAAAAAGGCGAAAGGCCGATAGTTTTTGTACAGCCGCGCAATGGTGCGCAGCACCTTGGCACCGTCGCTGTAGGTGTTCAGCTTGGACACGCTGCCCTGGGGACGGTCCCGGTACTCGATGACCACGTTTTCGATCTGCATGCGCCGCTCCACCGCGTGGATGGACATTTCGGTCTCGATCTCGAAACCGCGGGACAAAACCGGGTAGGTCTTGACAAACTGAAAGCTGAACGCCCGGTATCCGGTCATGATATCCTGGATCTGACTGCCGAACAGCCGGTTGATGGAAAACCGTACCAGGCTGTTGCCAAAATTGTGGAAGGGGCGCTTGTTCTCGGTAAAATAGGTGCTGGAAAGGCGGTCCCCCACCACCATATCCGCTCCCCGCTCCAGAACGGGCTGCACCAGTTCCGGCGCGGCGGATGCGGGGTAAGTATCGTCTCCGTCCACCAGCAGATAGCAGTCGGCATCGATTTCCCGGAACATCCGGCGCAGCACGTTGCCCTTGCCCTGCTGGTATTCGTGGCGGACCACCGCCCCGGCCGCAGCAGCCAGTTCGGCAGTGCGGTCGGTGGAGTTGTTGTCATAGACATAAATGGCGGCTTCCGGCAGGACGGCACGATAGTCGGACACCACCTTGGCCACGGTCTTTTCCTCATTGTAACAGGGGATCAGCACTGCGATCCGGTCCATATCCTTCTCCCCTCTCTCACTGGGCCGCAAAACGGCGGATCTCATCCAGCCAGAACGCCGCCGTCACCGGCCAGCTGTATTTCTGCAGGATCTTCTGGGGAGACTCCACCGGGCGGGACATGAGCTCGTCCAGGTCCACATCGTAATCCATGGGGTCAAAATAGCGCACCGTGTTGCCGTAGAGTTCCGGCAGGCAGGAGGCGTTGGACACCGCTACCTGGGCCCCCAGGCTGAGGGCTTCCAGCGGCGGGATGCCGAACCCTTCAAACAGCGCCGGGTGCAGGAAAGCACGGCAGTTCTGCATCAGGGCCTTGTTCTCCCCGTCCGTGACATAGCCGGGATAATGCAGGTTGCCGGCGCTCACCGCCTGCTCGTCATCTCCGAAAGCGGCCAGGTCCTTGCCGCCGGCCACCACAAACACCTTGTCCGGATTGCGGGCGGCCACTTCCCGGATCCACTTATAGTTCTTGTGTCCGGCCAGACTGCCCAGGGCATAGAAGTATTCTCCCTTGTGCACACCGGGCAGCTTGTCGAACACCCCTTCGTCCGGCTCCACCGGCTGCAGGTGTTCCCAGCCATTGTAGGTCAGGCCGATGCGGGCGGTGGGAATGTGCAGCCGCCGGGAAATGAGCTGACGCTGGTCATCGCTCACCGTATACACCCGCTGGGCAAAGGCCCGGATGCTCAGGCAGTGCACCCAGAACTTGAACCGGAAAAAGGCCCGGTCGGTATTCATGACCAGGGGCCGGATATCGTGCAGCACCACGGCACTGGGACGGCCCATGAGCATATCACTGGCCAGACCCAGATAGAAAGCATCATGCTTGCGCACATACCGGGGCAGCACAAACAGATTGTAGCTGTATTTGATGGCCTTGAGCGGCACGACCTGAATGTTTTTCAGCGGCGGCAGATGCAGGGGACGGCCGTCATCCCGGTAGCACAGCCGCACGTCCAGGCCCGTGCCGGTGAGAAGCTCATCCAACCGGGTCACGACCTCATAGACATAGCGCGGAATGCCGGTGATGGGATCACACAGCACCGTGCCGTTGATCACGATGGGTCTCAAATTGTTTCCTCCTTCGGCAGATGGGCACAGTCATGCAGTTCACGGCGCCAATCCGCAACACGGCGCGCACAATAGTCGCGCAGCTGGGACTCAAAGCGTTCCTCACTGAACTGCAGACTGTGGGCGCGGATCTCCTCTTTGGTGCAGGCCACCCCTTCGGCCTCGAATTTTTCAATGCATTCGGCCAGACTGTCCACCGTCTGGGCATGGAAAAGCAGCCCGGTGCGGCCGTCTTCCACCGTCTCGCAGGCGCCGCCCCGGCCGTACGCCAGGACCGGCGTTCCGGCGCTCTGGGCTTCTACCGGCGTGATGCCGAAATCCTCTTCCCCGGGGAAAAGGAACGCCTTGGCCCGCAGGTAATAGCCGCGGACTTCTTCATCCGAAAGTCCGCCGCCTTTGAACTCCACCGTGGGTCCGGCCATGGCTTTCAGCCGGGATTCTTCGTCGCCGGTGCCGATAACCACCAGCCGCCGGCCCAGTTTGGTGCAGGCCGCCACGGCCAGGTCCATCCGCTTGTACCAGGTAAAGCGACCCACCACCAGGTAAAAGTCTTCCTTTGCCACAAAGGGGCTCTGGTTGATGTGTACACAGGGATAAATCACATCACTGTCCCGGCGATAATACTTTTTGATGCGCTGGGCAATGTATCGGGAATTGGCGATGAAATAATCCACCCGGTCGGCGGCACACTTGTCCCACTGCCGCAGTTTGTGCATCTGTCCGGGCATGACCGCCCGCACCAGCGGGTTGGCGTTGGCCCGGTAGGTATAATAAAAGTCCCACACATACCGGATGGGCGTGTGGCAGTAACAGATATGCACCGCGTCCGGCCGGGTGATGACCCCCTTGCTGCAGGAGGAAGAGGAGGACAGCACCAGGTCGTATTCCGAAAGGTCCAGTGCCTCAAAGGCACCGGGCATCAAAGGCAGCAGCTTTTTATACAGTCTGGTGGCAAAGGGGATCTTCTGCACCCAGGTGGTGCGGATGTCGTACTCCCGGAACCAGGCGGGCATCTTTTTCTCGTCATAGACAAGGGTGTAGATGGGGGCGTCGGGAAACACGTGGTGCATGCAGTCCACCACGCGGTCGGCACCCGCATAGGATACCAGCCAGTCATGCACAATGGCGACCTTGAGCTTGTTGTTTTGCATTAGCTGCCTCCTTATGGGATGGGGCGAAACGGGCAGTTCAGACGAGTTTTTCATCATTGATCATCTTGCCGCCGAACGCCGTGCGGAAGATGATCTTGATATCCAGGGCCAGGGTCCAGTTTTCGATATACCAGATGTCATACCGGATGCGCTCGGCGATGTCGGTGTCGCCCCGCAGGCCGTTGACCTGGGCCCAGCCGGTCACGCCGGGGCGCACCTGCTGGCGGACCAGATAGCGGGGAATTTCTTCCTTGAAGTGCTCCACATGAAAAGGAACTTCCGGCCGGGGACCCACCAGACTCATGTCCCCTTTCAGCACATTGAAGAACTGGGGCAGCTCATCCAGGCTGAACTTGCGGATAAAGCTGCCGAACCGGGTCTTGCGGGGGTCGGCGTTGGTGCTCCAGCCGGTCTTTTCATCGGTATTCACCCGCATGGAGCGGAACTTGTACATCATGAACTCTTTTTTGTTCAGGCCCACCCGCTTCTGGCAGAAGATGACCGGGCCCGGGCTGGACAGCTTGACCCCGATGGCCACCGCCAGCATGACCGGGCTGGTGAGCACGATGAGGAACAGGCTGCCCAGAATGTCGAACAGGCGCTTGGCAAAGGCGTTGAGGATGTTGTCAAAAGGCGTCTGCCGCACATTGATGAGCTTGCAGCTGCCCAGCACGTCGATGGTGGGCCGGGCGGGCATATAGTCATTGTAGAAAGGCAGCATGGTGATGCGCAGGCCCTGCTTGTCACAGGCGGCCAGGGCATGGGGAATCATCTGCATCTCCTCGGCATCCAGGGCAATGACGACCTCCTCGATGCCGGGATCGCTGAGCACCTGGTCCAGCTGGGCATAGCTGCCCTTATAGGGAGCCTTGAGGGAATCGTTGGGGGTATCGGCCAGGTAGCCGTCCACATAGTAGCCGTAATAGGGGTTCTGTTCCAGGGCCAGCAGATACTGGGCGGCCGCCTTGCCGCCGCCCACCAGCAGCACATGGTGGAAGTCCATTCCCTGCCGGTGACGCCAGCGGTCATACCAGCGGCGAATCATCCGCTTGACAATGAGGAAGCCGGTACCGAACAGATAGAACAGAATCACCACCAGACGGGAGAAGTTGACCACCCGGAACTGGTAGAGCAGGGCTTCAAAGCCCAGGATGCACACCGCGTTGACCAGCAGGATCAGCCGGCAGCGCCGCCAGAAGCCCCGCAGGCGGGAAGCATCATACAACCCGCACAGCCAGAATACGGCCACCGCCACCACGGCATAGACCCCACCGGCAAAAACCGTTTCCTGGGCGATGTCCAGGGCAGGGCCGGCGCCGCCGGGCTGGAAAAACCGCAGATAATTGAACCGCAGATGGTTGGCCAGAAGATACGCCACGAACAGGAGCACCGCGTCCAGTCCGCTGCTGAACCAGGCACGGATGCGTTTGTTCTTTTCCAGCATACCGCCGGCCTCCTTTTACAACAAATTCGAAACTGCGTAAGAAATGGGCATTTATATAGAATAGCATACTCCCGCCCAGGTTGCAAGGCGGCCCCGCAGGCAGCGGGGGTCATTCAAAGAAGTATTCCCAGTCAAAGTAAGTGGCTTCCACCGTGGCCGTGTTGACGGTGACATGGGCCGCATCCTGGGGCAGAGCCTCCAGGGTGATGGTGCCCACACCGTCGGAGATGGTCACCGGCACATTGTAGACGGAGCGGTCGGTGGGCAGGAAGAAGTTGCCCTGATCCGGGTCCCGCTCCGCGGCCACACAGAGCTCGTTTTCGGTGACGGCGGTGCAGAACAGGAAGCTGTGCAGCCCGCCCCGCAGAGCGTAGCCGCCGTCCACCGAGAAGGTGTAGTCCAGGGCCACGTCCGCCACCCCGCAGAAGGTGGGGTCATCCGCCGTGACCGTGAGGGTCACCGTCTTGCCGTCCTGCACCAGATCCACGGTGCAGGGCTGGGCCAGGTCGTTGCAGACGCCGGTGCGTTCCCAGAACAGGTGCATGCCGCCGCTGTTATAGGTGTTGGCCACCGGGCTCCACCAGCGGTACAGTTCCCGGTAGAACCACCAGTTGGCGTTGCGGCTCCAGCGTTCGGACAGGGCCACCTTGGCACTGGGGGTGACCACCCGGTCAAAGGTGCCGGTCTGGAAGGCGGTCAGGTAGGCCAGCCGCTGCCGGTCCCCCATGGCGTGGATGATGTAATCCACCCCGGTGGGCTGCAGCTGGCCGGTCATGGCTTCCAGGGCGCTGGAATAGGTCCCGAAGAGGGTCTTTCCCTCGTTCATGGCCTTCTCGGTGGCCAGCTTGTCCGCCTGGTCCCCGAACCAGCCCCCCAGCTCTGGCACATAGGTCAGGTCCCCGTGGCCGCCCAGGCGGCTTTGCACCTGGCCGGTCATGCCCACGGCCAGCACGGCGCAGGCAAACACAGTGCACGCCGCGGCCGCGGCATATCCCAGAAGGCGGGCCGGCTTTGTATGCCCCTGCAGCAGGCGTCCGGCCAGTTCCAGCACGGCACGCAGCACAAACAGCGGCAGCAGGATGGCCAGCAGGGCCTGGGCGCCGCCGGTGGGGCCGCCTTCCCGGGAACCGGAAAGGATGCAGTAGAGAAGATTCCACAAAGGCATGCCCAGGCACAGGGCAAACCCGGCTGCCGCCAGCGCCGCCGAGCGATTGCGGCGGCAGCGGAAGATGCCCACCGCAAACAGCACCGCCAGCACCAGGCAGAGGGCACCCGCGGGCTGGGGGATGTAATCGGTGAGATAGCAGAGTTTTCCGTCAGCGGAAGTGCCGTAATACCAGCCCTGGAA
>OERF01000187.1_pt1 | contig 16548 bp, 15 predicted proteins | sample 1539921 | NCBI WGS metagenome assembly OERF01 (sample SAMEA3891883, study PRJEB23780) | metagenome | biome: terrestrial biome; feature: animal house; material: Caecal content | place: Italy | collected 2015-05-05
CCCCTGGAGCGTGTCGCTTTTGCGACACGCTGAACCGCCGCAGGCGTTCAGCCCTGCGGCGGTTTTTTGCGTGTTTTTCAGGCGGAGGCGGAAGGGCCGTCCGGATCGTCCCGGCCGCGGTCCTTGTCCTCCTGACGGCGCAGCGCGTCCAGCGGGAGGCCGCGGCGGCCGTGGCGCATCCGGGGGAAAGCCTTGACCAGGCGGCCCGCGCCGAAGAAGGCGCCCCGCTGCATCTGGGCCTGGACCTCGTCGGCCCGGGCCTCCAGCTCGGCGCGCAGTTTTTCCAGGCGCAGCAGCTCGGCGGCGCGGTCCACGGTGCCGGCCGCCGCCAGGCGGGTGGCCTTGGCGGCCTCGGCGGCGTTCAGCCGGGCGATCTCGCTGGCGTGGCGGGCGGCCTCCATGGCCTCGTCCGCCTTGGCCCGGGCGGCCCGGCGGACTTCCCGGGCGGACAGCTTCCGGCTGGCGGAGCGCAGCTCGGCGCCGGCCAGCTTGAGCTGCAGGCGGCTTTCGTCCAGCTTCTGGTCGGCGTCCATGGCGGTGGAGCCGATCAGGCCGGTCATGGCGTCGCTGACGTCATGGATGCTGTCCGCGATCTTTTCCAGGGTGTCCAGCTCGTCGGCCAGGCCGGCGGCGGTGATGGCGGTGACCACCACGTCGGCCCCGTAGATCAGGTACAGCAGCCCGATCAGGACCCAGCCCATGGGGGTGGGCACGATGCCCACCAGGGCGGCGATGGTGGGGTGGACCAGCTTCATGATAAAGACCGACCCCAGCCCCCAGTAGAGGGAGAACTCCAGGCAGATGAAGCCCCCCACGTTGAAGGGGCGGTCGGTGTAGTCCCACCAGCGGGTGTGGTAGAGCCTGTACAGCAGCCAGCCCCCCGCCAGCTCGATGGCGCTGGGGATGATGATCCCGCCCACGAACAAAAGCAGGTTGTTGTCCAGCAGCGGGGTCAGGGCGAAGAGCAGCGCCAGCATCCCGAAGCCGTAGATGGGGCAGACCGGGCCGTTCAGGAAGCCGCGGTTGACCAGCTTGCCCCGGGTGACGGCGGCATACGCCACCTCGACGCACCAGCCCAGAAAGGAATAGATCAGGAAATAAGCGGCGATCTGATACAGGGTGAAACCAAACAGCATGGCGTGGTCCTCCGGAGATGGTTATTCCGCCGGGCGGCCGGGGCCGGCCTCGCCGGCCTCCTCCGCAGCGCCGCGGCGCTTGGGCTCGACCCAGGTGACGCTGTCCGCCCCGGGCAGCTTGCGGGCGATCAGGGCCTTGATCTTGATCCCCATCTCGGTGAACATCCCCTCGTGCTCGGTGCGGATGTTCCAGGCCGGCTCCTGGTCGTGCAGGTCCTGCGTCTGCCAGAGGATCTCGTACCCGGCTGCGGGGAAGTATTCCAGGCTGTCCCGGAACAGGTCGTCGTCATCGGTCTTGAAATAGATTTCCCCGCCGTCGGCCAGAAAATCCCGGTACTGGATCAGCTGCCGCGGATGGGTCAGGCGGTGCTTGTTGGAGCCGGCGTTTTTGCTCCAGGGGTTGCAGAAGTTGATGTAGATGCGGCTGACGGTGTCGGCGGGGGTCATGATGCTGCGGATCCGCTCGATGTCGGCGCTCATGATCCGCACGTTGTCGATGGGGCGGCCGGCGGCGGCGTAGGCGGCCTCGATCTTCCGCTTGGCCAGGATCAGCACCTTGTCGGTGATGTCGATGCCCAGGTAGTTGTTTTCCGGGTGGGCGGCGGCAAGCTGGGAGAGGAAGCCCCCCTTGCCGCAGCCCAGCTCCAGCACAAGGGGCTGCTCCGGCCGGGGGAACTGGGCGTGCCACTGCCCCTGCAGGTGGAAGGGGTCGTGGATGTGGAAGTCGGCGGCGAGCAGCTCGGCCCGCGCGTAAGGCTTGAAACGCATGCGCATAGATCAATTACTCCTTGTCTGTATGGGTGGGGTCGGCGCCGGCCTGGCTGCGCAGAAAGCGGGCCACGGCCTCGGGGCTGGCGGCGCAGCTGCCCTGGCAGATGCCGGGCTTGCCGCCGCCCCGGCCGCTGCAGGCGGCGTTCAGGGCGCGGGTGAGGGGCCGCACGTCCCCCGCCCGGCGGGCCAGGCAGTAGCCGCAGCCTTTTTCGGTGGGGGTCAGGGCGGCGCACAGGCCGCCGGTGGCCTCGGTCAGGCGGACCGCCAGCCGGTGCAGCCCGTCGGGGTCCAGCCCCGGCACGGTGAACAGGGCGTCCTGCCCGGGGGCCACGGTGGCGGCCAGGGCGTCGAACAGCTGGGTGCACAGGCCGTAGTGGGCGTACTGGAGGGCGGCCAGCTCGGCGTGGACCCGGCGGACGGCATGGGCCGTCTCGGCGGGCTTGGCGCTCAGCTCGGCCACGATCTCCCCCTGGCGGGCCTGCATGGCCTGCATCTCGGCCAGGGCCCGCCCGCCGCACAGGACGGCCAGCCGCATCCCGCCCTTGTAGCGCTCGGCGGAAACGATCTTGATCAGCCCCACCTGGCCGGTGGTGGCGGTGTGGGTGCCGCAGCAGGCGCAGGTGTCCGCCCCCGGGATGGCGACGATCCGCACCTGGCCGGCGATCTCCTTTTTGCTGCGGTAGGTCATATGGGCCAGCTGTTCAGGGGAGGGATAGAGGACCCGGACCGGCAGGTCCTGCCAGACAAAGCGGTTGGCCTCGGTCTCGGCCTGGCGCAGCCCCTCGGGGCTGATGGGGACGCTGGTGTCCATCCGCACCGCCTCGCTGCCGATGTGGAAGCCCACGTTCTCGGCCCCGAACAGCCGGTGCAGGGTCCCGGACAGGATGTGCTCGCCGGTGTGCTGCTGCATCTTGTCGAACCGCCAGGCCCAGTCGATCTGCTGGTCCACCGGCACGCCGGGGGCGGCGTCCGGGGGCAGGCGGTCCACTCTGTGCCAGATGACCCCCTCCTTTTCGTGGACGCCGGTGACGGCGAGGCTTGCCCCGCCGGGCAGGGTGAGGACGCCCCGGTCGGCGGGCTGGCCGCCCCCCTCGGGGTAAAAGACCGTGCCGGCCAGGGCGATGCGGCCGCCCCCGCCCTCCAGCGGCAGGGCCGCCGTGATCACGGAGGAGGCCGAAGTCCGGTAGGCGTCGGCCTCGTAAAAGCGTTCAGTCGGTTGCATGGTGTTGTCCCTCGTTCCAGATGGATGTGATGATTCAGGGATAGTATAGCACGTTTTGCCCCCGGGGAAAATAGCCCCCGGTTTTTTGCCTGTGGAAAATGCGGCCCGGATGTGTTATCATAAGAAATAACGAGTGCCGCGCCGACGGGCGGCGTGTCGATCAAAAGAGAGGAAACGGAATATGCGTGAAAGTGGAATTTTAATGCCGGTCTCCAGCCTGCCCGGCCCTTATGGGATCGGCTGCTTTGGGGCGGAGGCCGTCCGGTTCGTGGATTTCCTTGCGGCGGCGGGCCAGACCATCTGGCAGATCTTGCCCCTGAGCCCCACCGGCTATGGGGACAGCCCCTACCAGAGCTGTTCGGCCTTTGCGGGCAACCCCTATTTCATTGACCTGGAGGCCCTGCGGGAAGAGGGCCTGCTGACCGAGAGCCAGCTGGAGGGGGCCGATTTCGGGACCGACCCCTGCTGCATCGACTACGGCGCGCTGTACAACAGCCGCTACCGCCTGCTGCGGGCGGCCTACGGCGTCTGGGTGGACGGCTGCGCCGGCCAGCACGGATGCAAGACCTACTACCCCGACGACTATTACGCCTTCACCCTGGCCAATGAGGACTGGCTGGACGACTACGCCCTGTACATGGCCATCAAGTCGGAGCAGAAGATGAAGCCCTGGACCGAGTGGCCGGAGGAGTACCGCCTGCGCGACCCCCAGGCCCTGGCCCGCTATGCGGCGGACAACGAGGAGGAGATCGGGTTCTGGAAGTTCCTCCAGTATATGTTCAGCAAGCAGTGGCAGAAGGTCAAGGCCTACGCCAACAGCAAGGGCATCCAGATCCTGGGGGATATGCCCATCTACGTCTCGGCCGACTCGGTGGACGCCTGGGTGGGCGGCAGCCTGTTCGAGCTGGACCACGAGGGCAAGTTCTCCCGGGTGGCGGGCGTCCCGCCGGATTACTTTGCCGTGGACGGCCAGATGTGGGGCAACCCCCTGTACAACTGGGAGTACCACCGCCAGACCGGCTTTGCCTGGTGGATCAAGCGGGTGCGGTACGCCACCCACATCTACGACCTGGTGCGGATCGACCACTTCCGCGGCTTTGACACCTACTGGGCGATCCCCGCGGGCAGCCCCACCGCCAAGACCGGCAAGTGGGAGAACGGCCCCGGCATGGAGCTGTTCCGCGCCCTGGAAAACGCCCTGGGCAAGCTGCCCATCATCGCCGAGGACCTGGGGGATCTGTGCGACAGCGTCCGCCAGCTGCTGGCGGACAGCGGCTTCCCCGGCATGAAGGTGCTGCAGTTCGCCTTTACCGGCGGCGACAACGAGTACCTGCCCCACAACCACCCCCAGAACAGCGTGGTCTACCCCGGCACCCACGACAACACCACCCTCGCCGACTGGTGGGAGAACGCCGCCACCGCGAAAGAGAAGCTGAAGGCCGCCTCCTACCTGCACATGACCCCGGCGGTGAAGCCCGCCGCCGCCCAGGTGAAGGCCGTCAAGACGGACGCCGCCCGGCAGGCGCTGATCCGGGCCGCCCTGGCCTCGCCCTCCCGGCGGGCCATCATCCCCATGTACGACTGGCTGGGCCTGGGGGCCGAAGCCCACCTGAACACCCCCGGCCGCCTGGGCGGCAACTGGGCCTGGCGGGCCAAAGCGGGCTTTGACACCGCGGCCCTGGCGGAAGAAATCCGGCAGGAATGCGAGGTAAGCTGCCGCACACAGGCCCCTCTTTTGGCAGAATGACAAAATTTTGCGTTCCGGGCGCAAAATGGTGCCGGCGACTGGAAAAAGAACGCATTCCGTGCTATAATTTGCATATCTTGGTTATTTAGACAAGCTGGCGGGCCGGCCCCGCCGGCACGATGCGGCCGCCCTGCTGAGAGGGCGGCGCACAGCGGGGGAAAAGATGATGGAAAAGGGATGTACTGAACGGGAGCTGCAGCGGCTGACCGAAGCGCTGCGGACCATCTTTGAAGACGTCAGCACCGTGGAACTTCCGCCCGAGAGCGTGGATCACTGGCAGGACGACGCCATGCAGGTGAGCTATGAGCAGGGCGGCGGCCAGGTGAGCTGTGTGCTGCGCCGCCGCATCCAGGTGGGCGGGGCCAGCTACGGCGTCCAGATGAGCGCGCCCCTGGCGGGCAACACCCTGCCCGAGGACCGCATGACCGAGCGGGAGCGGGAGCTGGTGCGGGAGGACCTGAACCGGGATTTCCTCACCGGGGCGTACAACCGCCGGTACATCGAGACGGTGCTGCGCCGGCAGCTGGAGGCGGACCTGGCCGCCGGCGGCCGGGCGGCGGTGGCCCTTGTCTCGCTGGACAACGCCGACCGCCTGCGCTACGAGCACGGCCAGCCCGCCCTGGACCAGATCATCTGCACCATTGCCAACCAGTGGAAAAAACACTACGACGCGCCCGGCAGCCGGATCGTCTGCCGGCTCCACGGCGGGGTGCTGCTGATGGCCTGCAAAGGGCTGGACGCCGCCGCCATGGCCCGGGAGATGGGCCGCTATTACCGCGAGATGCCCTGCGACTGCGTGGCGGGCTCGGGCATGATGAGCCGGGTCTCCTTCACCCTGTCCATCGGGGTGGCCGGCACGGACGAGCTGCCCGCCGGCCAGAAGGACTGGGACAACCTGTGCCGCCTGTGCGACGAGCGGCTGCGCGCCGCCGCCGAAGCCGGCGGCAACTGCCTCCGGGCCGGGGACGCGACCGCCTGACCAAAAACCGATACGGAATAAAAACCTCCTCTGGATGTCATCCTAGACACAGAGGAGGTTTTTTGTGTTGGCAGACGGACAGACGGGAGACAAAGGGAGGCTTTTGCGATGGAACACCAGAAAGACGACAACCTGCATATGCTGGAGGCGGTGGTGCAGAATACCGAGATGGGCAAGAACACCCTGGCCCAGATCCTGCCCATGACGGAGGACGCCCGGTTCAAAGCCGAGCTGATCCGCCAGCGCAGCGGCTACCAGGAGCTGAACCAGGAGGCCCACGCCGGGCTGGACGCCTGCGGCGGGCGGGCGCAGGGGCAGTCGGCCCTTGCCAAAATGAACACCCGGGTGGGGATCGGCATCCGCACCCTGACCGACCGCTCCACCCGCAACCTGGCCGGGATGCTGTCGGAGGGCAGCAGCCAGGGGGTGATGGACTGCATCAAATGCCAGAAGGACTATCCCGGCGCCGCCCCCGGCACCCGGCGGCTGATGCAGCGGCTGCAGGCCTTTGAAGAGGACAACCGCCAGAAACTGCAGCAGTTTTTGTAACGCAAAAAGCGCCGCCCTCTTTTGCAGGAGGGCGGCGCGCTGGTTTTTACAGGCGTTCGATCATGGCGGCCACGATCCGGGTGGCGGTGGCCACATACTCCTTGATGCTGAAATCCCGGACCACCAGCACCTCGTAGCCGTCCTCGTCGGCGTTGTCGCTCATGGCCCGCAGGATGACGCAGGGCACCCCGTTCTTGGCCGCGATCTGGCTGACGGCGGCGCCCTCCATCTCGACGCAGTCGGGGTGGCAGGCGGCTTCGATCTTCCGCTTGGTCTCGGTGTCCCCCACGAAGCGGTCGCCGGTGGCGATCCGCCCCGCGATGGCCTTGACCCCCGCCTGGGCGCAGGCCGCCTGGGCGGCGGCGATCAGGGCGGGGTCCCCGGGGTATTCGTCCAGGTAGGGCGGGTTCTGGTCCAGCATATCCATGTCCGCGTCGTGGTAGAGGACGGTCTGGCCGATCACCACGTCCCCGATGCCGATCTTGCTGGTCATGTTGCCGGCGACGCCCGAGAAGATGATCTTCTCGGCGCCGTATTTCGTGATGAGGACCTGGGTGGTGGCGGCGGCGTTGGCCTTGCCCATGCCGGCGCAGCAGACCACCGCCTGGCGGCCCGCCAGGCTGCCGCGGTGGTAGCAGACCCCGCCGTATTCCTCCACCGTCACCTCGGACAGGCGGGCGCAGAGCTGATCCACTTCTTCGGGCATGGCGCCCATGATTCCGATGACCATAGCGTCCTCCTTACACATTGAACAGGAATTCGATCACGTCCCCGTCCTGCACCACGTATTCCTTGCCTTCGGTGTGCTGCAGGCCCTTGGCCTTGACGGCGGCGTAGTCGAAGCCGTTGGCCTCCAGGTCGGGGTAGTGGATGACGCTGGCCCGGATGAACCCGCGCTCGAAATCGCTGTGGATCTTGCCGGCGGCCTGGGGGGCCTTGGTGCCCTTGCGGATGGTCCAGGCGCGGCATTCCTTTTTGCCGTCGGTCAGGAAGGAGATCAGCCCCAGCAGGTCGTAGCTGGCGGTGATGAGGTTGTCCAGCCCGCTGGACTGGATGCCCATCTCGGCCAGGAACGCCTTCTTTTCCTCGGGGCTGTAGTCGGCGATGTCCTCCTCGGTGCGGGCGCAGATGGGGATCACTTTGGCCCCCTCTTCGGCGGCGCGCCGGGCCACCAGGGGCAGGTAGCGGTTGTGCTCGATGCCCTCCATCAGGTCGTCCTCGCCCACGTTGCAGGCGTAGAGCACGGGCTTGGCGCTGAGCAGGCCCATCTCCCGCAGGACGGCCAGCCAGCCGTCGCCGGCGGACTCCCAGTCAAAGCTGCGGGCCGGCTTGCCCTGGGCCAGGTGAGCGGCCAGCTGCTCCAGCCAGGCGGCCTCGGCGGCCGCGGCCTTGTTGTTGCCGCTCTTGGCGGCCTTGGCCATCCGGCCGGCGCGGTTCTGGACCACTTCCAGGTCGGACAGGATCAGCTCGTAGTCGATGACGTCGATGTCGGCCAGGGGGTCCACCGCCTCGGCTTTGGTGACGTCCTCCACCACATGGATGATGTTGTCGTCGTCAAAGCAGCGCACCACATGGACGATGGCGTCGCACTCCCGGATGTGCCCCAGGAACTTGTTGCCCAGGCCCGCGCCCTGGGACGCGCCCTTGACCAGGCCCGCGATGTCCACGAACTCGACGATGGCGGGGGTCTTTTTGTTGGTCTGCCAGATCTCGGCCAGCTTGTCCAGCCGGGCGTCGGGCACCGCCACGATGCCGCTGTTGGGCTCGATGGTGCAGAAGGGGTAGTTGGCGGCCTCGGCGTTGCGGGTCGAGGTGATGGCGTTGAAAAGGGTGGACTTGCCCACGTTGGGCAGGCCGACGATACCTAATTTCATAAAATGGAACTCCTTTGATCCCTCACCGCGCCAAAAGAGCGCGGAGGTTTGCGTTTTGCGTTCGCTCCTATTATAAGCGCCGGGGCGTGTTTTGGCAAGGACTTATCCCGCCCGGCCGCGGAAGCGGAAAACGGCCCTTTCCGCCGTGCGCGCACAGGGAAAGGGCCGTTTATGACCAGATACGGGGGGCAGGGAGGCTCACAGCTCGATGAGGAAGCTGACCCGGTGGTCCGCTTCGCCGCTCAGGCGGCAGGCGGGCTCCACGTCGGTGCCCCAGCTGTCGATGCCGCCCACCCCGCGGACGGCGCCCAGGACGCTCAGGACGGTGCGGCCGGTGCAGGGCAGCTCGTCCCGGTGGGCGGCGTTTTCCAGCTCCTGGGGGGTGTTGGGCAGGGCGGAGAAGGCGAAGGGTTCCTCCGCCATCCGGAGGGTCAGGGCCGCGGTGGTGCGGCAGGCGGCGTCCTGCTGCTCCAGGGTGAGGGTGCGGGTGCCCATGTGGACGCCGCAGTCCTGGGGCACCAGGTAGGCGGGGATATGGGGTTGCTCGCTCCAGCGGCCGAACTGCGCCCCCTTGTACCGGTCGGGGTAGGTCTCGCCCGACAGGCCGGTCCAGCAGACCCGGGCGGCGGGGTGCAGGGTGGACATCCGCACCCCAAAGACGGGCAGCTCGGGGGCGCCGGGCACGCCGTGGTAGGCCGCGTCCACCCGCAGGGCGCTGCCGGTGACGGTGTAGGTGAGGTCCGCCGAGGCCCCCGGCACGGTGGGGAAGGTGAAGGTGTAGCGGATGCGGACCCGCTGGGGGGAGGCTTCCTCCACCTGCCAGCCGGCGGCCTGGGGGTAGGCGTCGGCGGCCATCCAGGCGGCGCTGCGCACCGTAGGGCAGGCTGCCCGCCTTTTTGTCTGCCACGTCCGCCAGGCCCATAAAGTCCAGCAGTTCCATGGCCTTCTCGTTGGCCTTTTTCTCCGCCTTGTAGTAAGACGGCAGGTGCAGCAAGGATGACAGGAAGGAGCACTTGATTTCGTTATGCATGCCCACCTTCACGTTATCCAGGGCCGTCACGTCCGTAAACAGGCGGATGTTCTGGAAGGTACGGGCAATGCCCAGCTTGTTGACCTTATGGGTGGTCATGCCCTTGGTGTCGATGCCGTTGATGAGGATGGAGCCACGGGTAGGCTGGTAAACCGAGGTCAGCAGGTTGAAGATGGTGGTCTTGCCTGCGCCGTTGGGGCCGATGAGGCCGGAAATCTCGGTGGGACCAATGGTAATGTTGAATCCATCCACCGCCGTCAGGCCGCCAAAGTCAATGCCCAGATTCCGGACATCCAGCACCGGCAGCTTATCCTTATCCTGTTCCCGCAGCAGGTTGTAGGTGGGAACCTTCAGCATCTTTCTGGAATACTCATTCATTGGTCCCCGCCTCCTTTCTCTTGAAGATACGGCCTGCCTTATCCGTCACCACGGACAAGACCTCCTTAACCTTGGGCGACCAGGTGCACAGCATCACCACAATCAGCACCACTGCGTACAGAATCATCCGGTAGTCCTCCAGACTCCGCAGGGCTTCCGGCAGCACATACAGCAGCGTTGCAGAAATCACAGAGCCCAGGATGTTGCCCATGCCGCCCAGCACCACGAATACCAGAATGTTGATGGAGGTATTGAAGTTAAACTTGGTTGCCGTAATGGAAGAGTAGTTCAGACCGAACAAAGCACCGGCCATGCCAGCCAGGAAAGCGGAAACCACAAATGCCTTCATCCGGAAAGCAGTGACGTTGATGCCCACGGACTCGGCGGCAATCCGGTTATCCCGGACGGCTTTGATAGCCCGGCCTTCCTTGGAGTTAATCAGATTCAGTACCACGAACAGAGTAAACAGCACCAGCAAAAAGCCCATGGTAAAGCTGGCCAGTTTCTCCACACCGGTGGCACCCAAGGGGCCGTTGATAATGTACTTGCCGCCGGCTTCCAGCTTCATCTTGCTGGTGGAAACCGCCATGTGAAATCCCGTGTCATCAATACCGGCATAGGTATTGCCCACGATGTTTTTCATAATCTCGCCAAAGGCCAATGTCACAATGGCCAGGTAGTCACCCCGCAGCCGAAGCACCGGCACGCCGATGACAAAGCCCACAAAGCCAGCCAGAATGCCGCCGCCAAACATGGCGCACACCAGCCGCAGCGCGTCGTTGGGAATGGTATCTTTCAGCAGCGCCGCAATCACGATGCCGGAGAAAGCGCCGATGCCCATGAAGCCCGCATGGCCCAGGCTCAGCTCACCGCAGACGCCTACCAGCAGGTTCAAAGATACTGCCAGAGAGATGTACACACAAATGGGAACCAGGTAGCCTTTCATGGAGCTGCCCAGCATTCCCTGGGAATTCAGTACCTGCATCACCACGAAGGCAACAATAACCACCAGATAGGTCAGCAGATTGGTGCGGGTATTTTTATTTTTCAGCATTATCTTCATAGCACTACCTCACACCTTCTCCTGGATCTGCTTGCCCAAGAGTCCCGCAGGCTTCACCAGCAAAATGATAATCAGAACCGAGAACACAATGGCATCGGAGAACTGGGTAGACAGATAGGCCTTGGAAAATGTCTCAATGATCCCCAGCAGCACAGCATGGCGCCGGGGATGGAGCCGATGCCGCCAAACACCGCAGCGGTGAATGCCCGGATACCAGGCATGGAGCCGGTGGTGGGCATCAGCGTGGGAACGGTAGAGCACAGCAGGACACCGGCAATGGCAGCCAGAGCCGAGCCAATGGCAAAGGTGGTGGAAATGGTCCGGTTGACGTTGATGCCCATGAGCTGAGCAGCATCCCGGTCTTCGGATACCGCCCGCATGGCCTTACCGGTACGGGTCTTGCTGGTAAACAGGGTCAGGCCCACCATGACCACAATGCAGGCCGCCACGGTCAGCAGCACCTCACCGGTGATAACCAGCTTGCCATCCATCAGCACAATGGGGTCCATGGTCACCACACTGGTAAAATTCTTGGGGCTGCTGGACCAGATCAGCTGGGCCGCATTCTGCAAAAAGTAGCTGACACCGATGGCGGTAATCAGCACCGCCAGGCTGGGGGTGCCCCGCAAAGGCTTGTAGGCAAGGCCTTCAATGACGATGCCCAGCACCGTACACACTGCCACAGCCGCCAGTACGGAAACAAAGGACGGAAGTCCCAGATAATTGGTCACGCAGAAGGATATGTAGGCGCCCACCATAATCACATCGCCGTGGGCAAAGTTCAGCATCTTGGCAATACCATAGACCATGGTATAGCCCAGCGCGATAATGGCGTAAACCGAGCCGATGCTGATGCCGTTGATCAGATACTGTAAAATCTGCATAAGCTACCTCTCTTTTCTGAATGATATCGACAGCCTATGACGGCGGTAATGCCGTCCAGCTCTGCCGCTCTCATTGACTGTCGAAAACGCACATTCGGGATGGGAAGGTTGCCCTTCCCATCCCGGGATGTGTTAATCCATGGGAACGTAAACACCGTCGGTGACAACCACGGCTGCGGGAGCCTTGGAAATCATACCGTTCTCATCCCAGGTCATGGACTTACCGGTCAGGCCATCGAAGGTCATGCCAGCGAACTGCTCCTGCAGCATAGCGCAGGCTTCCTCAGCGGGAGTATTGCCGTCGATACCGGCAGCCACACAGGCGTTGTACAGGGCGTAGATGACATCGTAGCCATCAGCAGCGAACTGGTTGGGCACCTTGCCATCGTTGTTTTCCTTGAACTGGGTCACGAAGGAAACGGTAGCATCGTCGGTAGCGTTGGCGTCAAAGGGAGTCATCAGCACCAGATTCTCAGCCAGAGCGGTGTCAAAGCCTTCCACGTTCAGAATGCCGTCCATACCATCGCAGCCGAAGAAGGTGGGCTTATAGCCAACGGTGTTGGCGTAGGTCAGAACCTGAGAAGCCTCGGTGTAGTAGAAGGGCAGGAACACCAGGTCGCAGCCAGCGTCCTTGCACTGGGTAACCTGGGTGGACAGGTCGGACTTGTTGTCAGCGGTAAAAGATGCATCGCTGACTGCCACGTTCAGGCCCAGTTCCTCAGCCTTGGCCAGGAAGCCTTCCACAATACCGGAAGAGTATGGATCGGAGGAGTCATAAATCACACCAATGGTGGCATCGGGCCACTTCTGAGACATCAGTTCAGCAGCGGAAGCGCCCTGGTTGGGGTCGGTAAAGCACATCTGGTAGATGTTGGAGCCGGTCATGGCCACGTCCACAGCAGAAGCAGAGGGAGTCAGCATGAAGATCTGGTCATTGGCAGCCTCTGCGGCGATGGCCAGGGAGGAGCCGGTGGTCACAGCGCCGGCGAAGATCTGCATGCCCCAGTCCTTCAGGGTGTTGTAAGCGGAAACCGCCTTGTCGGAGCCGTCGGCTTCGTCGTCTTCTGCCTTGAAGTCGATCTGCAGGCCGCCCTTGGCATTGATCTCAGCCACGGCAATTTCCATGCCGCCCCGGACAGCCAGGCCGTACTCGGAAGTACCGCCGGTGAGGGGGCCGGTCAGGCCGATCTTGATAGCGGGAGCGGAACCATCGGCAGCAGCGGCCTGGGTTTCGCCGGAGTTATTGGCAGCAGCCTGAGTTTCCTTGGGCTCAGAAGCGCCGCAGCCTGCGAACATGGCAGCCACCATCAGGCAAGCCAGCAGCAAAGCAACAAACTTTTTCATAACGTGTTCTCCTTTTCTCATCCAAAATACTATAAAAAAGCGGCTCGCAATGCAACAGCCGCTTCTTCATACAACACAGAATCCCCGGCCGCAGTTTCTACTCCAGAATCTCTATACGGGCAACGCAAATGGACACTACCGGCAACAAGGCAGTGTCCAAATGGGGGCAAATCCGCCCAGAGGAATATGCCGCTGCGCAGCAGCGGGAATCAGCAAAATCAAACCCAGACCATGCCTTCATGTGCATATACCTCCTTCCGAATCTGGAAGTATTGTATCTCACACAAGGACATTTGTCAACGAGAAAAACACCACAGAAACCCAAAGGATTTCTTTAATTTTTTGTAAACAATGCACAAAGGTTATTCCCCGTCCATCACCGCTTTGCAGGCGCTGAGTACTTTGCTCAAAATCGGCACGCAGGTATGGCTGCCGTAGCCGCCATTTTCCACCACCACAATAAAGGCCATGGGGTATTCTTCGTTCTCCACAAAACCGGCAAACATGGCGTTGGAAACCTCGCTGCCGCCCAACTGGCTGGTGCCGGACTTGGCGCACACCGACAGCCCCGGGAAGTTGCCGTCACCGTAGACTGCCTGCACATTGTTGCGCATGTACTGGCGCACCGTGGCTGCGGTTTCCTCGGACATGATCCGGTCGCTGTACTGGGTTTTGGCCTGGTAAGTCACCTGTCCGCCGTTGGTCACCTGCTCCATCAGGTAGGGCATGGCACCTTTGCCGCCGCCGGCAATGGCGCCCATAAAGGCCATATACCGGGCAGGATTGATCTGGTCGGTATGCTGGCCGATACAGCTCCAGGCAAAGGACACGGTAGCGGTATCGGAGATATCATAATTGCCCTTCACGGTGGTCACGCCATCAAAAGACAGAGGTTTGACCACTTCGAACTTATCCACATACTTGACCATGTTCTGTTTGCCAATCAGTTCCGCCACCTGGGCAAAGGCACAGTTGCAGGAGTTGGCAAAGGCCTGCTTCAGGTTCTGCTGGCCGTGGGCCTTTTCACAGGTAACCGCCTCTGTGCCGTATTCCCGTTTACCGTAGCAGGTAAAGGTCTGATCCAGAATATCCGGTACGGTTTCCAGCGCTGTGGCCACCGTCACAATTTTGAAGATGGAGCCAGGAACATAGGCAGACTGCAAAAACCGGTTCAGATACACGCCGTCATAGGCCCCGCTGGTATCATTTGCGATATCCGGCACATTGTCCGGGTCATAGGTGGGAGAAGTGACGGCGCAGAGAATTTCACCGGTTTTGTAGTTGTACACACCGATGGTGCCCTTCCGGTTTCCCAGAGCCTCCAGTGCGGTATTCTGCACCGTAGCGGACAGGGTCACCCTGGCAGTTCCACCCTCGCCGGACGCATCATAAATTCCGTTGAACAGGTCAAATCCCGCCATCTGTCCGGCATAGTTGGTAACCGCCGAAGCCTTGATAAATCCGTCCCGGTCACCCAGCCAGTGAAGGGTGGTTTTTCGGGTAAGGGCATCGGAAGCGTAGGTCCTGCTTTGGGTAATGTCCAGGAGCATGGTTCCGGACCGGTCGGTCACCGTGCCGCAGCCTAAATTGGTACTGTTGTACACATGGGGCGATCCGGAAAATCCCACCCACTGGTCAGCCTTGGTCAGATACTCCCAGAGGAAAAACAGCATTCCCCCCAGCAGGAGGATAATAAACACACTCATGAGCCAGGTTCTTTTGGTTACGCGATTCATCGGCTCACTCTCCTTTCTTCATCAGCCGCACGGCAAAGCTGGCATTCTGCCGGGTATCCGCTGCTTTGACAAAGGCCAGCAGTCCCCAGGCGCCAATCATACTGGTGCCGCCGTTACTGACAAAGGGGAAGGTCACACCGGTAAAGGGCAGAATATCCAGGGTGCCCAAACAGTTCAGCACCGTCTGAATCACCAGCACGCTGGCAGCGGTGCAGGCGCCGATGGAATAGAAGCTGCTCCGGGCCACCCGGGCTGTCCGGATGGGGAAGAATCCCAGGGCTACAATGCACAGCACCGTCATCATTGCCGTGAGCAACCCCCATTCTTCCGAAATGGTAGCAAACACAATGTCCGAATCCGCCGCAAACACATATTGCAGCAGTCCGTTCTCCGGTCCTAAACCCAGCAGGCCACCGGAGGCAATGCACATCAGCGCCCGGGTCTGCTGATAACCGCTGACCAGAGGGTCCTCCCAGATGTGCCGCCAGGTTGCAAACCGCTGCAGAGCGTGGGGCGCAATTTTCAGGCCAATCACACCGGCAAAGCCCAACGCGGTGATGGCCAGAGCCACAGTGCCCACACTGCCGGAACGCAGATACGCAATCACCAGAAAGGCGCAGAAGAAAATCAACGCCGTACCGAAGTCATTCATCAGTGCCAACAAGCCGCAGATAATCACCGAATAGACGATGAACAAAATCAGGTTCCGCTTGGTCATAATCCGGTCCATGGTGGAAGCGCCGGCAAAGACGAAGCAGACCTTGCTCAATTCTGACGGCTGCAGGGACATGCTGCCGATAATCAGCCAGTTTTTCGCGCCGTAGTACTCCGTGCCGAATACCAGCGTCACCATCAGAAATCCCACACCGGCGATGGTTGCCAGGTACCGCACCACCTTGGCCCGCTCCAAATCCCGCAAAGACCAGCCGATAATCAGAAACAGCACCACACCCATAATCATGGCCAGCAGCTGCTTCACCGTCTCCCCGGGCTTTACCGTGGAAATGGCCGCCATGCCCATGGTGCACAGGAAAAAGGCGATGGTCTCCACCTCAAAGGATTTTCGCTGAATCAGGCAATAGAAAATGTACAAAATCCACTGACACAGGACAATGCCCAAGAAGCCCTGCAGCACGTTCACAAAATCCGACTGCTGGCTGTTGAGCAGAAAGCCCAGCAGCATCACGCACTGCAAAATGGTCAGCAGCATCAGATTGGTCACCGTATCCCAGCCGTTGGCTGCCTTGGTGCGCAGCTGGGCCTGGCGTTCCTCCTGCCGTTCGGTGATGGGCTGCAGCTGCATGTCCACACCGCCGATGGAGATTTTCTCCTTGGAAGTCAAGGCACAAATCTGCACTCTGCGTCCGTTGACCCAGGTGCCTTCCTTGGAGCCTACATCGGTTATGGTCCAGCTGCCGTCGTCATATCGTGTCAAAACCGCATGGTTGCGGGAGACAGTGGGAAAATCAATGGTTACATCACAGCTTTTGCTCCGGCCGATGACATTTTCCCAGTGGGTAATGGGCACCTGCTGGCCGGTGGCCATGTTCAGCCAGGCCCAGATCTCCGGTTCCCGTCGGAAGGTCAGCAGCGGCAGGATACACCGCAGCAGCAAAATTGCCGTGAGAACAGGCACTGCCCATCGCAGAAATCCCACATACTCTGTTGCCAGCAAAGTTTGATCTACAGAAAGGGTGTTCAGGAATTGCTCCATGGCCTGCCCCCCTCCTTTCTCTTTCGCATCGGGCGTTCTGCCCGGTTTATTGGTAATTCCAGGGATATTTCCCCAGGGCTTTCAGGGATTTTACCTATAAAATGACACACTTTTTTCAATC
>OERF01000188.1_pt1 | contig 16496 bp, 10 predicted proteins | sample 1539921 | NCBI WGS metagenome assembly OERF01 (sample SAMEA3891883, study PRJEB23780) | metagenome | biome: terrestrial biome; feature: animal house; material: Caecal content | place: Italy | collected 2015-05-05
GGCTGCCAGCCAGTAATTCATCTCGGTGTTGATGTTGATGGTAAACTTACTGCCCCAGGGCGGGTCCATACGGTGGTTCCAGATGCCTTGAAGATTGGCTGGCAGAGAACCGGATCGGCTGGAAGACGCCAGCAAATATCGCCCGTAGGCAAAATACAGTGCTTCCAGGCCAGGGTCCGCCGCCCCTTCAGCGTAGGCAGCCAATCGGGCATCGGTGGGCAGGAAACTGCGGTCCGCCCCGTCCAGTTCCAGCCCCGCCCGGGCCATCAGCGGCACAAAATCCTGTCGCTGCCGCCGGGACAGTTTCTCCCAGCCAAGTGTCTGCGCCTGTTCCACCATCCGCCGGCAGCCGTTTGCGGGGCTGAGTTCTCGGAAGGAACTGGCCCCTGCCACCAGCAGCACAACGCTGCGGGCATCCAGGACCTGCATGGTCTCCCCCAAAGCCTCCACCCGGCCGTCGGTTTCCGTCACCCGGACCATGGCACAGAACTTCAGGTCCTGTCCGCCGGAAAGCCAAAGGGTATTATTGCCTTCCCTGCCGCCGCGCTCATACCGCCAGCGGTCCCGGGTCAGCCGGATCTCCAGGGCGAGGCGCTTCTCCCCCTGTGCCGTCAGACGGACAGCCATGATCTGGTCCGGATAAGATACAAAGGTCTCCCGGGTATACCGGGTGCCGCCTACGGAAAAGGCCACACGCAGACGTCCTGTTTCCAGATCCAGTTCCCGGCGGTACTCCGACCAGGGCTGCCGTGCCCCCAGCCAGCTGATCCGCAGATCTGCCAGTGGCTGATAGCGGCGCTGCCCCTGCGGAACGGAAGTCAGGGCACGCCGGGCCAGGTCTTCTGCCTGAGCCACCTTTCCTTCCCGCAGAAGCTGCCGCACCCGTGGCAATGCTTCCGGGGCATCGGGATTCATCCGGTCCCGCTGTTCGCCGTTGGCCGTCTGGCGGCCCCCGTCCCAGACAGAGTCCTCATTGAGCTGCCAGCATTCCTCGTAGACGCCGCCAAACTGCATGCAGCCCAGCCGTCCGTTTCCGGCAGGAAGTGCCTGGTCCCACCGCCGGGCCGGGCGGTCGTACCACAGGATCTTGTTTGTATCGGACATACTGCTCTCCTTTCCCGCCCCGGCAGAGTTATTGCTGCAGGACTTTCAGCTGATAGAACCGCCCCTTGCGGGCCATCAGTTCTTCGTAGCTGCCCTGTTCGGCCACCCGGCCATCCTCCACCACCACAATGTGGTCGGCGCTGCGGATGGTGGACAGACGGTGGGCCACCATGAAGGTGGTGCAGCGTCCCATGAGCCGCTGTGTGGCCTGTGCCACCAGCTGCTCCGAGGCGGAATCCAGCGCACTGGTAGCTTCATCCAGAATCACGATCCGGGGATGGCGGATCAGGGCGCGGGCAATGGCGATGCGCTGGCGCTGCCCGCCCGAAAAGTTTCCGCCATGTTCAGACAAGCTGGCATCCAATCCGCCGGGAAGCCCTTCCACCAGGTCCCGCAGGCCGATCTGGTCGATGACGCGCCAGATTTCCTCGTCCGAAACACCCGGTGCGGCATAGGCAATGTTGTCCCGCAAGGTACCGGAGAACAGGATGGTGTTCTGAGGGACCACAGCCAGCTGACTGCGGTAGCTTTTCAGTTCCATCTCCGTCAAATCAATGCCGTCCACCGTGATCCGACCGGCATTCGGCTGGATGAACCCCATGAGCAGGCTGAGCAGGGTACTTTTTCCTGCACCGCTGGGCCCCACGATGGCCACGCTGCGCCCCGCCGGCACCCGCAGGGTAAAGTCCCTCAGGACCGGACCGGGAGCGTCGGGATAACGGTAGGCCACGCCCTCAAAGCAGACTTCCCCCCGCAGAGGTACGGGAGCAGGAATTTGTCCGTTGGGTTCCACCTCATCTGCTTGCATGATCTCATTGATGCTGGAGAGGGATTCCAGACCCCGGGCCAGTGTGGGGAAAAGATTGACCACCCCCGACACCGCCGTGACGATCTGACCGAAATAGTTCTGGTAGAGCACCACTTCACCGGCGCTGATGATCCCCCGGTAAGCCAGCGAACCCGTAAAGCCCAGGCAGATCATCTGGAAGAGCTGAAAAACCACCCAGCTGGTAGCTCCAAAAACCGAGTTGGTGGTATCCAGGCGAAATCCCGAATCCTTGACCCCGGCCAGCAGATGGTTCATCCGTTCTGCTTCCCGGTCAGCCAGGCCATAAGCCCGGGTAACGGGGACCATTTCCAGCATTTCCCCCACCGCGGCCTGGGTCTTTTCCATCTCCCGCCGGAAACTGCGGTTGGAGCGGCGGATGGGACGGCGGAAAGCCCCCACCGTACACCCCGCCACCGGCACCGCCAGCAGATACAGCCAGAGAATTCGCGGGTCATTGAAGGCAGTGACCACCACCGCCGCCGTAACGCTGGTGACCAGCGGCACCAGTGTGCCGAAGCAGGAACGGAGCATCTGCTCCACATTTTCCACGTCCCGCATGACCTTGGAGAGAAGCCGTCCCGACTGGGTACGGGTGTGGAACTGGACCGACAGATGCTGGAGCTTGTCCACCATGGCCCCCCGCAGTTCCATCTCGATACCGCGGGTCAGGCCGGAGTACGCCCGGGTATGCAGCCAGGCTGTAAGAACGTTCTGCGCCACAAAAAGGCAGCCCACCGTCAGGTTGATCCAGAATTCTCCCATGGTATGGTGTGCGGGATCGGTCACGATGTTGATGATATTGGCGGTGACCACCGGCGTCACGTAGGCGGGCGCATGCTTGATGACGAACCAGAGCACCGCCCAGAAAAGCTGTCCCCAATGGCCGTGGTAGAGCGCCGCGATCTGACGCAGCGAGCTCATGGACACAGGGCGTCTTCGATGTTCCCCGTCTTTCATCATAAATCACCCATTTCCAGCTGGTCAAGCCGGGCCGCACCGCCCACGGCATAGACGCCCAGCATCGTACCGGTGAAGCGCTTTCCGAAACCCACGCCTTCATCGGCCAGACATTCCACCCGTTCCACCAGGGCAAGAAGATTCCAGGTCTTTCCATCGGTACTGTACAGCAGGCGGCGGGTGAGGTTTTCCGCTTCCATCCGCAGCCAGACCGGTCCTGCCGGAAGGGCTGCCCGGCCCAGGACCCGGTCCGTTCTGCCGTCCCGCATGCGGGCGACCAGCTCCCCGGTCTCTGCCTCCCGGCCCAGCAGAAGGAAGGAGAATTCATCATAGTAGGCAGCCAGCCCGGCGTCTCCTTCCGATTCCAGCAGCCGGGCGCTCCAGCGGCAGCACAGTGCGGTCTGGCGCCGGTACAGTCCTGCCCGGCTGTCCCGTTCTTCCAACGGCAGAGGGCTGCCCGGAAGGGTGAGGACACCGTCTTCCCAGCGGGCGCCCGTGGGACAACGCTGGCTGGCCCAGAAGGTGTTGGGAGCCTCCGGGTCCGGGCTCATGGGAGCAGGCTCAAAGTACGGCAGCGCAGGGCGGCGCTGCAGCGCCGACGGTCCCCTGCCACGGTTCACCACCGGCCAACCGTCAGCCGTCCAGCTCACCGGGTCCAGGCCGGTTTCTCTGCCCAGGGGGGAGAATCCATCCACCGGGCGGGCACAAAGGTATACCACCCACCAGTCCCCCGCCTGGGTTTCCACAAAATCACCGTGTCCGGATTTCTGCAGCAGAGCCGCAGGGTCCCGCTGCTGCAGCACTGGGTTGTGGGGGCACCGCTCGTAGGGGCCGCGCAGATGACGGCTGCGCCCCACCGTGATATGGTGGCCCATACCGGTCCCGCCTTCGGCCAGCAGCAGATAGTACCACCCGTCCTTCTTGAACATGTGGGGTCCCTCGCTGGCCCGATGGTCCTGCCCGCCCCAAATCAGTTCCGCCGGGCCCAGCGCGGTGCGGGCATCGGCGCTGAGGGGCACCAGCCGCGCACCCCGGTTGAGCAGCATATACCGGCTTCCGTCATCATCGGTGAAAAGGGAAGGGTCGATGCCGTCGATCTCCAGTACGGCGGGCGGGTCATAAGGTCCCTCCGGCCGGGCTGCGCTGGTAACAAGCTGGGCACGGGGATGGGGATCATCGTCGTTGCGGCGCAGGGTCACCGTCACATAAAAACGCCCGTCCTGGAAGGAAATGTCCGGCGCCCAAAGCCCGTGGCCGCTGTCCAGTCCTTCCAGCAGACCTGGAGCATTTTCCCGGGTAAAAACGTAGCCGATCCGCTCCCAGTGGACCAGGTCCCGGGAATGAGAGATGGGCAGAGCCGGGTACCAGGTAAAGGAGGAGTTGACCATATAGTAATCCTCCCCCACACGCACGATGGACGGGTCCGGCATGAATCCGGACTGTACGGGGTTTTTGAAGCCCTCTTCCACCCCGAAGCCGGCTGCCGCCGCCAGGTAGGTTTCCCCGGCAGTATTGCCGAACCGGCGGGCGGTTTCCAGCGGTGTTTCGCCATGGCTGTCACTTTCCAGGGGATCAAACCCCAGGCGTTCCACCAGGTAGGCCAACAGAGAAGGGCTGCCCCGGCGTGCCGCATAATGCAGCACACCGGCTCCATCCCGGTCCCGGACGGCCACTTTGGTCACGGTATCTTCCACCAGATACCGGATCAGGGGTTCGTTGCCGGTTTCCATGGCGCGGAGCACCACCGGAACGCCCTGGTCATCCGACGCATTCATAACGGCGGGATGGGCTGCCAGCCATTCCCGGGCCAGTTCCGGACGGCCGGTTTCCAGACGTTCCACATACTGCTGTACTTCCATCACAGGCTCCTTTCAGATTCCGAACCGGGCGCCGTCAAACCGGGCGCTGCCGGAGGTGGGACGGTTGAGGTGATTGCGTGCAAACAGGCCGGGCCGCGCCCCCGACCAGGTGGATTTGGCCGCCGGGCAGGCGGGACCGATCAAGGTGGGAGTGTTTCCGGGGATGCCCCAGGCATAGCGCACCATGCCATCGGGATCAAACCGCAGTTCCAGGGATACGGTATTGCCCCGGAAAGGCTGTTCCGCCGCCACCTGCTCCACCGCCACTCCCTGGGCGGTCCGCTCGGTCACAAGACCCCGGGTCAAAACCAGTCGGTATTCTCCCCCCGTGCGGCGCAGGGAAAGAGCGGAATAGCGGTGCCCCATCACCGTCAGCCCGGCCTCATCCCCATCCTCCCCGTCTTCCAGGGTCAGGGTGGTGCGCATGGTGTATTGCTTTGCAGGGGCGATCTGGGTCAGAACATTGGGCATATACCACAACAGGCTTTCTCCCCGGGCACAGGGCGGCATAAAAAGCCGCAGCCCGTTCTCCACCCGGTACCATTCCTGCCGGGGATTCCCCTGCCACTGCCAGCACAGCGCCAGGTCGGGGCCCTCAAAGCCGTCATCCGGCTGAAGCGGATGCTGCGGCAGGGCAGCGGGCAGAGGCAAAGGCCAGCTGTCCACCGGTTCCCCGATGCCGTCCCCGTCCCGATCACGGCCCATGACCGGCCAGCCGTCCACCCAGCACATGGGCTGCAGGTGAAGGATACGCCCGTGGACACCGGCATCCTGGAAATGGAAGAACCAATCTGCGCCTTCCGGGGTCGTGACCCATGCGCCCTGATGAGGTCCGTTGACCGCGCTCTGCCCCTGGTGGAGCACCACCTTGGCCTCATAGGGACCAAGCGGGCTGCGGCTGCGCAGGACAGTCTGCCAGCCGGTGGCCACCCCGCCCGCCGGGACGAAGATGTAATAGTATCCTTCCCGCTTGTACATTTTGGGGCCTTCCATGGTGGGATGCAGCTGGGGATTGCAGTAGACCTGAACGCCGTCATCCAGCAGGCGGGAAGCATCGGGCGACATGCGGCAGACATCGATACGGTGCTTTATACCGCAACGGCTGTTGGCAAAGGCGTGGGCCATATAGGCGTTCCCGTCCTCATCCCAGAAAGGACAGGGGTCGATCCACCCCACCGTTTCGCGGATGCAGTGGGGTTCGCTCCACGGGCCGCGGGGGTCGGTGGCGGTGACCACAAAGATTCCCTCGTCAGGCAGCGGGATAAAGACGTAGAACCGCCCTTCATGGTACCGGATGGACGGTGCCCAGCTGCCGCAGCCGTGAGCAGGCAGGTCATACCGGGCGAAGGGCAGCCGGGGCAGGCACCAGCTGAGCTGTTCCCAGTGGATTAGGTCCCGGGAATGGAGCAGCGGCACGCCGGGCAGGTAGGTAAAACTGGAGGAGACCAGGTAGTAGTCCTCCCCCACGCGGATCACATCCGGGTCGGAATAGTCCATCTCCAGCACGGGATTTTCATAGCAGTCTTTGTTCACACAGTTGTACAGCATGGCTTTCTCCTTTTATTCGGGCAGTTTTCCCGTCACGGTTTGGTCAGCGTCAAAAGCGGGACCGCGGTGTCCGATCACGGTGACACCCTCCACCAGCAGTTCCCGGGCATTGCGCAGCATGAATCCTGCGCCGCTCACCGTTTCCAAGCCGCCCATCATGGCCGGCACCCCCGGTTCCGCACCGGGTTCCATCTCAATGCGGCAGTCCCGGATGGACAGCCCCCGCACCGGGCTTTCCGCCAGCCCCCAGCAGAAACCGGCCGCAGCCCGCACCCCGGTGGCAGTGACCCCGCTGATGCTGATATTGCCGAAGAAGGGCGTGCCGCCGTCCACCGGATAGGGGGTCTTTTCCCATACCCAACGGTCTTCTTCCCTGGTACCGCAGCAGTAATACATGTTGAAGACAAAGGGGCAGAGCACGCCGTCCATGACCAGATTGGAGAAGCGGAGATTTTCCACCCGACCGCCCCGGCGGCGCCGGGTCTTGATGCGGATCCCCCGGTCAGTGCCTGTAAAGACACAGTTTGTCACAGTCACATTGCGTACACCGCCGCTCATCTCGCTGCCGATGACAATGCCCCCATGGCCATGGACCAGGCAGCAATCCGCAATGACGATATTCTCGCAGGGGGCAGGGGCGGGGGTATCCTCGGTACCGGATTTAAGGGTGATGCAGTCATCCCCCACATCCACCCGGCAGCCCAGGATACGCACATCCCGGCTGCTTTCCGGATTGATGCCGTCCGTGTTGGGGGAATCATAGGGATTGCTGATGGAGATGTCCCGAATGATCACATCCGCACAGCGAAGCGGATGGACCGTCCAAGCAGGGCTGTTCTGCAAGTGTACGCCCTGGATGCGCAGCCTTGTGCAGTCCTCAAAATGCAGCAGGTAGGGCCGTCCATGCTGTAGGGTCCCGGCCCGGTGCGCAGCCCACCAGCCGGCACCGCCGCCGTCAATAACACCCTGCCCGGTTACGGCCACATCCTGCGCCCCGAATGCGGAAAGGCAGGGCTGGGGGCGGCGGGTGATCCGCCCTTCATACTGGCATTCCTGCAGCGGAAAGGCTTCCGGCTCCGCCACAAAGGCGATGACCGCCCCCGGTTCCAGCCGCAGTTCCGTGTGGGAGAACAGGCGTACAGGACCGGTTTCATAGCGGCCTGCGGGCACCCGAAGCACACCGCCCTCCGGACGCAGGGCTTCCAGCGCAGCGGCAAAGGCTTGGGTCCAGTGCGCCCCTTTTTCGGGGGCAAACTGTGTCAGATCAATGGTCATGGTTTCTCCTTTCACCAGGCGGGGCCTGGCAGACAAAATGAAAGAGGGGAACGGGAAAGCTCCCGCTCCCCTCCTTCGTTATCACACAGAGGACAGAGAATGGTTGGTGATCAGCTGTTGGCGTTCATTTCCTCCAGCGCGGTGGACACACCGAGAGCTTCCGCCTGGGCCTTGTATTCGGCCACACCTTCCTCAGGAGACATCTGGCCCATCATGACGCGGGCAAAGACGTTGAGACGGGTGGTGGTCAGATCCGAATTGATCATGGTACGGGTCTCGGACACCGGGAAGACATACAGCGGCTGGGCATAGGCGTCAACCACAGCCAGAGACTCGGTGATGGCAGGTTCAAGGTCCATGTTCTTGTCGGTGACGGTGAGGGGGTTGGTGCTCATCCAGGGAGTGATCCAGGCCTTGCGGAAGGTTTCTTCAGGGTTGGAGAGGCTGGGCTGAGGAACCAGCTTGTCGCCGTCCTGGGCCCAGTGGACGCCTTCCACACCGCTCTGGAAGAGGACCTGGCCTTCGGCGCCGTCATGGGCATACTCGATGAAATACTTGAAGATGGAAGCGATCTCTTCTTCGCTGAGCTTGGAGGAGATGACCTGAACGGAGGGAGCGCTGTACAGGTAGGTGGCACCCTCGATGGGGGGAATGGCCACGACTTCGGCTTCGGGGACATTCTGCTTGACGCGGCTGGTCAGGGTCTCACCCCAGTTGCCGCCCCAGTAGGCGAAGACGCCCACACCGCCGGAATACCATTCGTCACGGCAGGCACTGGTGGTGTTGGTGACCACTTCGGTGTCGATGAGGCCGGCGGCATACGCATCCTGCACACGCTGCAGGGCTTCCACCATGTTGTCCTGTGCCATTCCGTCAACCCAGACGCCGTCCACCTTGGTGTAATCCAGGGTGGCGCCCTGGAAGAACTCAGCCATATTCTGGGCAATGTTCACATTCTCCATGGCGGGAGCGGTGTAGGGAACGGTGCATTCGGGGATCTCGTTCTTGAAGCGGGTCAGCATCTCGATGAATTCATCGTAGGTGGTAGGAACATCCATGCCCAGGCGATCCAGCCAATCCTTACGGACGTAAGTCACGCAGGCGGAGGGAACTTCGCGGGGAACGCCGTAGATGCGGCCGTTGAGGGTCAGGGAATCCCACAGCGCGGGGTCGATCTTATCGTACAGGCCGCTCTCCTTCACCAGATCGGTGAGGTCTGCGATGGCCCCCTGCGCAGCGTAGGTGCCCAGATGAGCACCGTCCAGGTCAAAGGTGTCGGGGACAGTGTCGGAAGCATAGGCCACTTCCAGCTTGGTGTAGTATTCGTTGTTGTCGATGATCTGCAGGTCCATGCCGATGCCGGTCTTTTTCTCAAATTCCTCGACCCACAGGTCGGTGCCTTCTTCCAGCTTCATGCCGTCGTGGACCCACCAGGTAATGGATTCCGGCTTGGCGGCATTTTCATAGGCATTGCCGGCAGTCTCGGCGGAAGCCGAGGCAGAGCCGGTGGAACCCGCGGCACCTTCGGACGAGGTGGTGCCGGAAGCGCCGCAGCCCGCCAGCAGGGTGGCAAAGCTGGCCGCTGCCAGCAGCATTGCGATTTGTTTTTTCATCGTTGGTTTTCCTCCTTCTATGGGGTCGATTAGTTCTATTGTACACGGCGTTTGCGCTGCGCCGCAATACCAAACAGAGGGTTATCCCTTGACGGCACCCAGGGTCACGCCCTTGGTGAAGTATTTCTGGACGAAGGGATAGATCAGCAGGAACGGCACCACAACCACAACCACGGTGGCGGATTTGAGCATTTCCTGTGAAAGGGTGATGGATGTACCTGACAAACCGTCCTCCAGGATGAGGGAACGAACCTTCACCTGGAAGCTCTGCCATTCGGGGTCGGTGATATAGAGAATGAAGTGCATGTATTCATTCCACAGACCCACGGCGATGAACAGGCCCACCGAAGCCAGTGCCGGCTTGGACAGGGGAAGCATGATCCGCCAGAACGCGCCGAAGGGCGAGCAACCGTCAATGGCAGCGGAGTCAAAGAGTTCCCCGGGGATGGAGGCAAAGAAGCTCTTCATCAGGATGGTGTTGTAAGCGCCTGCGCTGCAGGGCACGATGACGGCCAGCATATTATTCATCAGGCCCAGGTTCTTGATGGTCAGGTAGGTGGGGATCAGGCCGCCGTTGAACAGCATAGTGGCAAGAACCAGCTTGCCCATGAGCCGGTGGCCGGGCATATCTTTCTGGATCAGCACATAGGCGCCCATGGTGGTGACCAGCAGACCGAAGATGGTGCCCACCACCGTGGTGTAGATGGAAACCAGGAAAGGCTGGTACAGGGTGGAGTTGCGCACGATCATCTCATAGGCGCTGAAATCCACCACCCGGGGAATCAGGCGGACACCATAGCTGGTGGGGTCCACCGAATCCACCAGAACCTTGATCAGGGGCAGCACCATCATGCACATGAGCGCGCCCAGCAGGGCAAAGTCAAACATCAGGAAAAGAGTCCGGCCCCGGTAGCCTTTGGCAAAAGAGAACCGCTCCTTGGAATTGAGACCCATTTACAATACCTCCTCGCCGGTGATCTTTTTACTGAGTTTGTTGGCAACGGTGACCAGCACCACCGAGATCACCGATTTGAACAGACCGGCTGCCGTGGAAAGACCGTACTGGGAACCGGAAATACCCATGCGGTAGACATAGGTTTCCAACACATCCGAAACATTGATGACCATGGCGTTCTGCAGCACCCACACAGGATCGAAGAGGTTCAGGACCTTGGCCAGGTTCAGGATGAACACCGTCACGATGGTGCCGGAGATGGACGGCAGGGTCAGATGGATCACGCGCTGGAGCCGGGTGGCACCGTCAATGATGGCCGCCTCGTGCTGTTCCATATCCACCGAGGAGAGGGCGGCCATATAGATGATGGTGCCCCAGCCGATCTCCTTCCAGCAGGAGATGACGTAGAACACCGGACGCCACCAGTTTTCGTCAGCCAGGAAATAAATGGGCGTACCGCCGAACAGCTCGATCACACCGTTGATCAGGCCGTTTTTGGGGGAAAGGAACATGGTGAAGATGGACGCCACCACGACCCAGGACATGAAGTGCGGGATATACAGGATGGTCTGGGAAAGTTTTTTGAACCATTTGCACCGGATCTCATCCAGCATCAGGGCCAGCAGGATGCTGCACGCCATGCTGAAGATCAGTTTCAAGGTGCTGATCTGCAGGGTGTTGAAGAATGCCTGCCAGAATCCGGCCTGGCTGAAGAGTTTTTTGAAGTTGGCCAGTCCCACGAAAGATGGGTCCTTGAAGGGGGTGTAATCGGTGAAGGCATACAGCACGCCGACCATCGGCAGATAGGAAAAAACGACCAGGCAGATCAGCAGAGGCAGAAACATAACATAGAAGGCGCGGTACTTTTTGACCTTTTGCCAGGTGGAAAGACCGATGCGCTCTTCCGTTGCTGCTCTTGCCTTTATCAGGGTTGGCATAGGGAAAGGCTCCTTTCTTCATTTCGTCAGGCGGCTGGGTTGAGGTGCCGGCCTTCGCTGTTCCCACCATACCACGGCCCGGACCGGCAAAAAAGGGGCGGCTGCCCGCATGATGCCATCTGTTCCATGCCAAAAAAAGGGAACCGTTGTCCCTGTGGAAAAACGGTTCCCTGCATTCTATGTTGTATCGTTCTTTTCTTTCAGCGACGGTATTCGCTGGGGCTGACGCCCATCACCCGCTTGAAGGCACGGCGGAAAGACTGGATGCTGTTATACCCCACCATGCGGGAAACATCGGTGACCTTGGTACCGTCCTCCAGCAGGACTCGCGCCGCCTTGACGCGGAGCTGTTCCAGATATTCGGCAAAGTTGATGCCGGTCTCTTTTTTGAATATGGAAGACAGATACCCTTCTGAAAGGCCGAATTCCGCACTGACCATTGCCAGGCAGAGGTTGGGGTCCCGGTAATGCGTCTGGATATACCCTTCAATGGCCCGGACATTCTCACTGCGCCGGGCGCTCTTTTGCCGGGCCGTGTCCTCACACAGCGCATGACACAGACTGTTGAGGGCTTCAAAATAGGGTTCGCAGTCACCGTGGAAGGCAAAGGCCAGCCGGTTCAGTTCGGTCAGTTCGGGACTTTCCTCTGCTGCCACCTCCATGCGGGCAGCCAGGATCTCCACAATGCGCCGGCTGAAGCGCTGGAACTGGATTCGCCCCAGGTTGCGTCGGACAAAGTTTTCCTGCTGCAGAAGCCCCAGCACAGTTTCCACAGCGGCACCGTCCCCGGACCGCAGCCCCTGTACCAGGCGATCTTCCACAATATAGGGCAGATAGTACAGGTCATCCACCTTGCGGGCACAGCTGTACACCACAACCGGGTCGCTGCCGTCGTTTTCACGCAGGGCAGCGCTGGCTTCCTCACTGTTTTTCCAGAAATCCATCAGGTCGGTGCAAGGCGTACTGACGCCCCAGCAGGCTTCCACCTGATAATTGCGATGGAGCCATTCCACCACATCCCGCAGGATCTGCAAAAGGGGTTCCTGGTTTTTGATATCAAAGATATACAGTGTGATCAGTGTACTGCGCTTGTACGACCAGACCTCCCGGGCGCACCGGGCGTCGATTTCGGCGCTGATCGCCTGCTGCAGGATCCGGGCCTCCTCCACCGTCTGCCCGTCGATTGCGTCAATATCGATCTGGGGGTGCAGCCGCATCACCGCCGCACAGTAAGTGCCGCCGGTGAGGGAAAGCCCCGCCCTGCCGGCCATATACTCCATCTCACTTCGGGAAACAAAGTCGGATTTGAGAAGATCGTGGAAAAACGCCTTGCGCAGTGCCGGTTTTGCCTGTTCTTTCTGAAGCTGAAGGTTTTTGTTGTCCTCCAGAAGGCGGCGCACCGCGTCACCGATATGGTCCAGGTCCGCGCTCAGCCCTTCCTCCGTTCTGCGCAGAGCCCGGGCCATCGCGTTCACCGGACGGCCGCTGCGCAGGGAGAAGTACAGAGAGATCAGGCATCCCAGTATGCCCGCCAGAAGGGTCAGCCCCAAAGTCTGGACGGACAATGCCGTCAGTTTTCGCATGGCCTCCTGTTCAGGAAGCACCAGGACCATCCACAGCCCCAGCCGTTCATCGGCTTTGACGGTCCAGATCAGGTTGCTGCCTTCCTGCCGGGCTTCGGCCTTCTCCAGCCAGTGGCTTGCCGGCGTGGTTTCTGTCAGCCCCAGCCGATCTTCGCTGTACACCAGCTGTCCGTTTTCGTCGCAGACCAGCAGGGTATAGTCCTTGTACTCTTCCAAAAAGGAAAACTGCTGCCGTATTTCATCGTGACCGATCCGAAAGTACAAGGCTCCCAGATACTGCCCCTGAAACGGCAGTGTGCAGGGGAAGATGTAGTACAGGTCCCCCGATTCACTGCCCCAGAAGCGGGGGTAGGGATCGGTGCAGGTGCTGAGCGTCTGCCACTGGGCATCATCGATATTCCAGCTGTCCAGATACTGGCGGAACACCCCCGGCCGATAAACACTGCCCCGGTACAGGACTCTGTCCAGATTCTGAAAATACAAAAAACTGCTCTGGTCCAGGGCTTCTTCGTGATACAGAAGATATTCGGTATAATCCTTGACCGCCCGCTGGGCCAGGAAGGCATAATTACTGTCTTGGGGGGAACTGCTTCCCAGTTCCCGGATGCTGTCGGTGTTGATGACCTGCAGCCCGATGATGCGCAGGGTGACCAGCCGGTTGGTCACCGCATCCACCGCCTGTTCCATGGCAAAGCCGCTGCTTTCCAGAATATCCTGCCGGACAATATCCAACGCACTGTGGAATCCGCTGGCACAAATGATCATGACAATCCCCAGCGTCAGCAGATGTGCCAGAAGGAACCGGATTACCGAATTTTCCCGCAGTGCATGGCGCAGCCGCCCCGGAATGAAAGCCCCGGGGGAACCTGTTGCTTTTCTCGGCCGGAATGCCAACACGATCCTCTCCTTTTCTGCTGATTGCCCAAAACTGTGCATTTCAGTATAACATAAAGCCTATTTCCCCGCCACCGTTTCACGGCAGTTCCCAGGGAACATTTCTTCACCCGGCAGGGAACACTTCTTCACATTATTCGTTTTTACGTTCTTTTTTTAACAAGGAACCTTTTTGCGTTCCGGTCAGCGGACACTTGCCCGCCCCCTTTGCATCAGGGTATAATAAAACCGTTCACAGTCAAGGCAGCCTCTGCCGAAAGGAGTTCCTCCCATGCAAAACCAGCCGCAAGCCATCTGGTGGATCGGGGATTCCACCGTACAGCACAACCGGATCGACACCTGGCCCCAGTGTGGAATGGGGCAGGTCCTGGAATTGTATCTGCGCCCCGGCATCCCGGTGCACAACCATGCCCGCAACGGCCGCAGCACCAAAAGTTTCCGGGAGGAAGGACTCTTTGCCCCGGTGGAAGCAGGACTGCGTCCCGGGGATCTACTGCTGATCCAGTTTGGCCACAACGACGAAAAGAAGGAAGATCCCAGCCGGTTCACCTCCCCCGAAACCTACGCCGCCAACCTTCTGGCCTATGCCCGCACCGCCCTGGACCGGGGCGCCCTGCCGGTGCTCATCACCCCGCTGGTCCGACGCCGCTTCCAAGATGGTCGGTTGCTGCCCACCCATGGTCCCTGGCCGGATGCAGCCCGCCGTCTGGCAGAACGGGAACATCTGCCCCTCATCGACCTGACCCGGGAAAGCGCAACTTTGGTCGGGGCAATGGGACCCGAAAACAGCCTTTCCCTGTATATGCACCTAGCCCCCGGGCTGTACCCCGCCTATCCGGACGGCCTTGCCGATGATACCCATCTGCGCTATGAAGGCGCAGTCCGTTTTGCCGGGTTGGTAGCTCGCGGCCTGATGGAACTAGGCGATTCTTACTCCGCTCCACTGCTGCCTCAGTGGAACGGCTCTCTCCCAGCTTCCTTCTCCCATTTGGGATGATTCACGCAACCTCTCCCCTCCAAAACCCGCCTCCTTATTCTCGCCAACCAACTCTTCGTTTCAGGCGGTGCACAGTGTGAACCACGCTCTTCTTACTTCTAATAGTTTCTGGCATGTCAGCCTTGAAAAACTGATTGTACCCCAATGCTCACACAATTCTTAAACCGAAGCAAAATCAATCCGCCATGGTAGCCGATCAGACGGCAGAAGGATGGCAAGAAAAGCGGATCGGATAGACTACTGGCTGACCACCATTTGGCCGTGTTTTCTTCCCATCCGGTTCCGTGTGTCGTTTTTTACGTCCCAACATTCTTTTATAACCACCACATACAGCGCCGGAAGTTGTGCACACCACACAATTTCCGGCGCTGTATCATCGCATTTTCCCGTCTATCACAGTTCTCCGACTCGAAAGGCCTCAGGTTCGAATCCTGTCAGCCGCACCAAGAGCAGCATCTTTGTGGATGCTGCTCTTTTATTTTTATGGCATCGGCCATACTTGCGAATAGGAATGAGTATTTTGGGCTGGTACGAAATTAGCGATTCTTGTATAATAGAAATTATAAGATTCCGCACTGGAGGAATAATGTTATGGCCATTTCGCAAATTGTCTGGTCGTTGGATGACCAGAAGCCGTTGCAGGCAGCCAAACTGAAGGACGAGGCAGAACTGGAAGGGTTGCTCTATGCCCACATCGAACTGCTCAATCCCAACTGGCTGGTGATTGGCCGTCAGATCACCATGCCCTCCGGAAAGAGACTGGATTTGCTCTGCATGGACCAGGATGGCGACCTGATTGTGGTGGAACTGAAAAAAGAACTGACCCCCAGAGAAGTTACGGCACAGGCTATCGACTATGCCGCCTCGGTGTCAGAATTCACCCCGGCAGTGGTAGCTGACACATATCTGAGCTATGCCAGGAAGTGGCTGCAGAAGGAGCAGAATCTGGACGAAGCCTTCCAGGAAAAGTATGGCGTGAAACTGGATGAGGAAATCATCAATCAGCAGAACGTCAAGATGGTTCTGGTTGCCACCGATATGGACAGCAGCACCGAGCGGATCATCACCTATCTGCGCAACACCTATATGGTGGATATCAACATTCTGTTCTTCCGGATTTTCAGCTACGACGACAAACGGTTCATCAGCCGTGCCTGGTTTGCGGAGGATGCCGAGGAAGCCCCTGCCCCGGTCAAGACCACCGGGAAATGGAACGGTGAGTACTATGTCTCCTTTGGGGCGGGTTCCCGCCGGTGGGAGGATGCCCAGCAGTATGGCTTCATCTCCGGTGGTGGCGGTTCGTGGTACAGCCAGACGCTGAATATGCTGGAGCCCGGTGACCGTGTGTGGGTCAACATCCCCCAAACCGGATTCGTAGGCGTAGGCATTGTGGAAGAACCGTCCACACCGGCCAAAGAGATGCACTTCCTGGTGGATGGAGAAGAAAAAGGGCTGAAGGAACTGCCGCTCCAAGGGCAGTACCTTTACCACGCCGATGACCCCGAAAAGGCAGAATATATGGTGAAGGTGCGCTGGCTGAAAACTGTGCCGGCCACCCATGCCGTGAAAGAAACCGGCTTCTTCGGCAACCAGAACACTGTTTGCCGTCCGCAAACCGACAAGTGGAACTTCACTGTGCGGAGGTTGAAGGAAATCTGGCATATCGAAGATTGAAAACCAAAAGCGGCACGGATCGAAGGAACACTTCGGTCCGTGCCGTTTTATGTATGTCGTTTTATAACCCCATCACCTTTCCCAGCTTTTCCTGTGCCTCTCAGTTGGTTTTATCAAAGGCATGGGCATAGATATCCAGTGTGGTACTGGGCTGGGAGTGACCAAGCAGTCCTGCAACGGTGCGGACATCCACGCCCTGGGCAATGAGCAGGCTGGCGTTGGTATGCCCTTACGGTATAATTACGACAAACCGGAAAAGCCCCGTAGGAT
>OERF01000189.1_pt1 | contig 16369 bp, 13 predicted proteins | sample 1539921 | NCBI WGS metagenome assembly OERF01 (sample SAMEA3891883, study PRJEB23780) | metagenome | biome: terrestrial biome; feature: animal house; material: Caecal content | place: Italy | collected 2015-05-05
GGCGTAATCTCTATCACCTTGGTTCCATGCGCCATTCGATTTTTCTGATTCTGGAAATGTCTGGAATGAAAATAGTAACAAAGATATTTCGGGTTTTGGCTATGGTGAATAATCGCAGTATGTCCACTTACCGCAGCAGGCACATCACCCAACCAGGCAACGCATTTACAAACATCTTCCAGGTTTTCGCTTGTTACTGCCATTACAATATCATTTGGCTCCGCGTATTTTTGTTTTGAGGCTGATTGCTCAGAAATGAATGTAAATGTTCTATCAGCAAACAAACCATATTTTGTATAGATTTGCCCATAGTGAATGCAAGGGATACCTGTATCTGTAAAATCCTTTTTCTGAAAATTCCCGCCTCTAGTTATCGTAGCTATATCTCCCAGTTTCTTATACTCCACCCCATCCGGGCAAAGCTGCTGGATCAGTTCTTCCAATCTACTCATGTAAGAGCCTCCTGCTCGCTTCCATCTATCGTCATATCGATGGCCAGATTGATATGATGTTCTTTCCATCGCCCTGGTTCAAATCGAATATCGCAAGGCACTTGTTCCAGTAAAACGGGTATAAGTTCTAATTCGATCACTTCACAATTTTGACCATCCGTAAAAATCACATAGGAAAGCATGTCTTGGTACGCTGCCGTATACCGCAGCATTGGGGCATCTTGATGCAAATGATAAAAGCCTGTGAACCTGCCGTACTGCATTGTCTTAAAAAGCGGCCCCTGATACTCCACCAGGAAAATACCGACATCACGGCAACCGATATACTTTTGAAGTGAATTAATATGATGCTGCCAGTTTTTTCGAAACGATGCTTCATACATCTCATAACTGTATGGCGGCGCTTCCATTTCACAAATTTCACGAGTCAGGCTATTTGCGGGCGGGGCATCGTTCAACTCGCGGCCCATTCTTTGGAATCGCTGTTCCGCCTCTTTACAAAACTGTGCTTGTCTCTGTCTATGTTCCGCACCTTTCCTTGTTTCTCTCGACGCGGTGATTTGAAAGTGCTCAATAAAACCGTTTTCAAACAAAAAGTCCGGAAAGTTGCTCTGTGCGGGATTGGGCCTTGCACTTTTCAAAATACGAATAATCTTTTGCGGGTCACTGCAAAAGTAATGCACCGAATTTCTGCCCAAATTTTGCTTTACCTTTGTGAGGCAGTTGATTTCCTGCTCACCTCTCATGCTTTGATCTCTCCAATGATCTTGTCGATTTCCTCCCGCAGCACCTGCTCCCGGGCCACGATCTGTTCGATCTCGGCGTTGAGCTTGACGATGTCGATGACCTCCCGGGTGTCCTCCGGCTGCACATAGGTACTGACCGACAGATTGTATTCATTTTGGGCGATCTCCTCGTAGGGGACGCAGCGGGCGAAATGGTCTACATCTGCCCGGGAGACAAACTCGTCCACGATGCGGCGGATGTTCTCTTCGGTTAGCTTGTTGTTGTTAGTCACCTTGATGCACTCCACCGAAGCGTCAATAAAAAGGGTACGGTTGTCCGCCTTGCTCTTTTTCAGCACCATGATGCAGGTGGCAATGGAGGTGCCGTAGAACAGGTTGCTGGGCAGCTGGATAATGCAGTCAATGAAGTTGTTGTCGATCAGGTACTGGCGGATTTTCTTTTCCGCGCCGCCACGGTACATGATGCCGGGGAAACAGACAATGGCGGCCGTGCCATTGGTGGCCAGCCAGGCCAGGGAGTGCATGATGAACGCCAAATCCGCCTTGGACTTGGGTGCAAGGACGCCGGCTGGCGAGAATCGTGGGTCGTTGATCAAAACCGGGTTGTCGTCTCCCTCCCATTTGATGGAATAGGGAGGATTGGAGACGATGACCTCAAAGGGTTCATCGTCCCAGTGCTGGGGATTGACAAGGGTATCCTCATGGGCGATATCGAACTTGTCGTAGTCAATATCATGCAGGAACATATTGATCCGACAAAGGTTATAGGTAGTCAGATTGATTTCCTGGCCGAAAAAGCCTTGGCGGACGTTATCCTTGCCAAGGATTTTGGCTGCCTTCAGCAGCAGTGACCCTGAACCGCAGGCAGGGTCATAGACCTTATTGACCTCGGTTTTGCCTGCAACTGCCATCCGGGTAAGCAGTTCAGAAACCTCCTGCGGTGTAAAAAATTCACCACCGCTTTTACCAGCATTGGATGCGTACATACCCATCAGGTACTCGTAGGCATCGCCGAAAGCGTCAATGGAGTTGTCCTTGTAATCCCCCAGTTTCATATCTGCAATGCCGTTCATCAGCTTAACAAGATTGGCATTTCGCTTGGCCACTGTAGCTCCAAGTTTGTTGCTGTTAACATCGAGGTCATCAAACAGTCCGGCAAAATTGTCCTCACTGGGACTGCCTTTGGCCGATTCCTCAATATGGCGGAAGGCTGCCTCCAGGGTCATGTTCAGGTTTTCATCCTTTCCTGCCCGTGCTCTCACATTGCAGAACAACTCCGAAGGAACAATGAAAAATCCTTTTGTGTTAATCATGTCCTTGCGGGCCTGCTCAGCATCCTCATCCGACAGCTGCGTATAATCGAATCCGTCGTTGCCTGCCTCCCATTCTCCCTCGTTGATATAGTTGGTCAGGTTCTCAGAAATATAGCGGTAAAACATCATGCCTAGTACATAGGCCTTAAAATCCCAACCGTCCACACTACCCCGTAGTTCATCGGCAATGGCCCAGATGGCGCGGTGCAGTTCATCCCGTTCTTGTTCCTTCTTCATATCGACCATTTTTTATAATCTCCTTCGTTGATCTCCATCTGCATCATCCATGTTCGATCCCAAAAATCCTCAAATTGCAAACCGCTCTCCATTACTCACAGGTCAGGGAAACGCACATCATTTTTACGTTGTGTACAGCTGTGTACACAACGTTTTCCTCTTGCCCTTTCGCCCGTACGCTCCGTGCCCCATCAAACCAGCGGGAGTGCCGGTAATGTCTCCCAAAAATGGCGCCATACACATGGATACTCCTTTTGTGAATAGAATAACACGGTATATACCATAAAACGGACCTTTGTGCACGAATAGGCAACTGCTTTCTTCTTTATTATACACAATCGGGCTGATTACTTCAATTCCGGCAATCCTTTTCCTGCGCAGAAAGGTCTTTCATAGACCAGGCTATCCCTATATCGCCCCTCAAGAGGAAGGCCGCATCCTGCACCCCTTGATCGTCTGGAACGGCATCATCGTGGACGGTCACACCCGCTACGCTATTTTAAGGCAGCACCCCGAAATCCAATACACCATTCTGGAAAAGGACTTTGCAAACCGCCATGAGGCGATCATCTGGATCTGCAAAAATCAGCTGGGCCGCCGCAACCTGACGCCAGAGCAGCGCAATTATGTCTTGGGCAAACAGTATGAGGCCGAAAAACTCTCCCGCGGCGGCGCACACCCGCGCAGCGTTGCCCCGCCGTCAGAAGCACCAATTGCTCAAAATGAACAATTGAAAGGGACCGGCAGCGCCACTTGCGACCGCATCGCAGCCGAGTATGGCGTGAGCAGAAGCACGGTGCTCCGTGCAGAAACCTTTGCCAAAAGTGTGGATGTCGCAGAGGAAGCTGTTCCCGGAACACGGCAGGCCATCCTCTCCGGCAAGCTCAAAACCACCGACAAAGCCATTTCTGCCATTGCCAAGGCTCCGCAGGAGGAACGGCCCGCTCTGGTCCAGCAGCTTTATCAGCCAAAACCGGACAAGCCCATGCGCCGAACTCCCAAAGGCGCCGCGGCCGCCCAGTACAAGGCCATCGAAGAAATATCCGCCAAGATGGAACAGCCGGCCGGCCCCCTTGAACAAAGCGATATTCTGGCCGAGTTGGAAGACGCCCTTCGCCTCATGATATCCCGCTGGAACACCTGTCTGGCGCACAACCCGGATCATCGTTCTGCCTGCCAAGCAGGCATCCGCCGCCTGGCCGAAGAAGGGGTCCATTACCTCCAGACCATGGCGCAAGATGACGCCTGGCCGTCATATCAGACAGGCATTCCGCAATAAATTGCAACAAACAGACATACCAGGAGGTGACCCGGTGAGGAAAACGCCCCCCATCAAAATCATTGTACACTACCCCCAGACCCAGCATGGCAAGCAGGAGCTGGCGCAGCGCCTGGCCGATGTCCACGCTGATGCCGTAGTTTCGGCCATCAACAAGCTGGACTGCCCCCTCAAGCAAAAGCTGGACCTGCTGCAAGCCGTGATCGACACCACCAGGGGGACCTATCAGCCCAAAAAGTCTGCCGAAGCAGAGCGTTAAAACCATGCGTCCCAGAGAGAAAACTCTTCGGGACAATTCCATAAATACGCAAATAAATCAAAACCAGAGAGCAAAGCCATTGCTTTATTGGTGTCCAATGGATATAATAAGTGCAGAGGTGATATCCATGAGCATCCAGGAGCGCAAGGCGCGCATCCTCATCAACAAGGCGGGCGGGAACGCCGGACCTGAAGGAAAAACTTACCGAGTCGCCCTGCCCGCGGCATGGGTCAAGCAACTGGGCGTCACCAGCGCTGACCGGGAGGTACTTTTGCAGTTTGACGGCGAGAGCATCACCATCCGCCGGGCCGCGGCCGCCGGCTACGACGGCTTTCTCGCACAGGCACGAAAGCACGGGCATGACCTTTTGATCTTATATTTTTACGACGGGGACACCCTCTGCACCAAGATCTGCGCCGACCGGACAAGCCGGCAACTCGCCGTCGAAAACCTGACAGACGACCCGCTTGCCACTGCCTTTGGCGTCAACTTTTCCCCCAACTGGGAGGACCTGCGCATCTTTTTGGAGAGCCGCTGCGTCCCGTGCCAGCGGGACGGGTTGTCCCACTACCTGGCGGAACTGGGGCTGGACCGCTACGACCCGCTGGAGATCATCCGCAAGACGGCAGGGCGGATGGCGGAGGATCACTTTTGGATCAAAATTTTGGAGGGCTGACCATGTCGATCAAGTTGACCACCGGGGAGCGCATCGCGGAGACCTCGTCCAAGGGCAATCAGGAAAAATGGCGGGAAAAGGGCCGCTGGTACAAGCTGGACCTGTTCGGGTACGAGGGGCTGGCCGAGACGGTCATCTCCACCCTGCTGAGGCAGACCAATGTGGAGGCACTGGGGTTCCGGTATGTTCCCTACCGCATGGAGCGGCTGGAGGTCCACCGGCGGGTCCGCAACGGCTGTTCCAGCCCCGACTTTTTGCAGCCCGGCGAGAGCATCCTGACCCTTGCCGATCTCTTTCGCAAGGGAGTCGGCCCCGACTGGCAGGCCGCGGCGGCCCGCCAGCCTAACCTTGCCGGCAAGGTGCGCTGGATGGTCGAGCAGACCGTCCGGCTCACCGGCCTGCAGCGGTTCGGCACCTACCTGACCCTGTTGTTCGAGGCGGACATGCTGTTCGGCAACGAGGACCGGCACCTCAATAACATCGCCGTCCTCCGCCGGGGCGAGGGGTTCGACTACTGTCCCCTCTTTGATTTCGGGGCCGGGCTGCTCTCCAACATCCGGGACTACCCGCTGGACATCGACCCCAAGGCCCACGTCCGGCTGCTCCGGGCCCGCCCGCTGGATACCACCTTCACGCGGCAGGTCCATGCGGCCCAGTCTCTTTACGGCCCGCAGCTTGCGTGGCATTTCACCTCCGCCGATCTTGCAAACGCCCTGGCTGAGCCACTGACGTTCTACGCCCAGCGGGACGCCGCTTACATCGCCGAGCGGGCGGCCGTTTGTGTCGAAATACAGCAGAAAAAGATGAAGAAATAAGATTTACTGCCCGGACAGAAAATTGAGACGAAACCTTTCCTACAGTTTTTCATTTTCCGTTTACACGGTTGTTACTTTATGTTATACTAAAATCAAGAATATCACCTATCAGGAAAGGATCCTTTATGCAAAAGACCCCCAACAAAGATGTCATTGTCATCTACTCCCGCAAGTCCCGGTTCACCGGCAAGGGTGAGAGCGTGGGCAACCAGGTGGAGCTGTGCCGCAGCTATATCCGCAGCGCTTATGGCGACAGCTGCGCCGACAGCGCCGTGGTCTATGAGGATGAGGGCTTCTCGGGCGGCAACCTCAACCGGCCCGGCTTCAAACAGATGATGAAGGCCGCCCGGCAGCGGCAGTTCCGGGCGGTGGTGGTCTATCGACTGGACCGGATCAGCCGCAATATCAGCGACTTTTCGGGGCTGATCGAGGAACTCAACCGCCTCGGCATCGACTTTGTTTCGATCCGGGAGAGCTTCGACACCTCCAGCCCCATGGGCCGGGCCATGATGTACATTGCCTCGGTGTTCAGCCAGCTGGAGCGTGAGACCATCGCCGAGCGCATCCGGGACAATATGCACGAGCTGGCCAAGACCGGCCGCTGGCTGGGAGGCACCACCCCCACCGGCTACACCTCCGAAGCGGTCAAGACGGTAACGGTGGACGGCAAAAGCAAACGGGCCTGCAAGCTCAAACTGATCCCCGAAGAAGCCGACATCATCCGCACCATCTATGACCTCTACCTTCAGACCGATTCCCTCACCAACACCGAGGCGGAACTGCTGCGCCGCCGCATCCTGACCAAAACCGGGCGCCACTTCACCCGCTTTTCCATCAAGACCATTCTGCAAAATCCGGTCTATCTCATCGCCGACCAGGACGCCTGGCAATATTTCACGGACAGGCAGGCGGAACTGTTCTCCCATCCCGAAGAATTTGACGGGGTACACGGCATCCTGGCCTACAACCGCACCGACCAGGAAAAGGGCCGGGCGACCATCTATCTGCCGGTCAACCAGTGGATCGTTTCGGTGGGGCAGCATCCGGGGCTTATCCCCGGTAAGACCTGGGTGCACATCCAGGAGTCGTTGGAGCGCAACAAGTCCAAAGCCTACCGTAAGCCCCGCAACAATGAAGCTCTGCTCACCGGGCTGCTCTGGTGTGCCTGCGGCAACCGGATGTACCCCAAGCTCTCCAAGCGCCTCACCCCCGAGGGCAAACCGGTCTACACCTATGTCTGCAAATTAAAGGAGCACAGCCAGCGTGCCCTGTGCAACCGGCGGAACGCCAATGGCAACCTGCTGGACGCCGCGGTGATCGAGCAGGTCAAACATCTGGCCGACGACGACAGCACCTTTATCCAGCAGCTGGAAAAGAGCAAGCGTTTTTACACCGGCGGCCGCGACGCCTACGCCAGCCAGCTGGAAGACTTACGGAGCCAACAGGCCGATGTGGAGCGCAAGCTCAACGCGCTCATCGACTCGCTGGCCGACTTCGCCCACAGCGACGCGGCGGTCCATGTCAAAAAGCGGATCGAGGAGCTGCACACCCAGCAGGCCAGCCTGGACACCCGCATCTCCGAGCTGGAAGAGCTGACCAGCCAGCACGAGCTCAGCAGCGCCGAGTTCGACATAATGCGCCAGCTCTTGGTCACCTTCCAGAGCAGCATCGATAACATGAGTGTCGAGCAGAAACGTACCGCCATCCGCACAGTGGTGCGCAAGGTGATTTGGGATGGAGAATATGCCCATCTCATCCTGTTCGGCGCAGTGGAGGATCAGCCCGACGCCCCTGTCCTCTCGGGCGGCGATGCCACCGATGAGGACCCGGCTTCCCTGAAAGCCTTTGCAGATATCGAGTACGAGGAAAGCGACGCGGAAACCCAGTCTGACTCTGCCGCTAAAACCTCTTGGGGAGAGGATAGCAAATGAGATCCGGATGCAGTTCCGGCGGGAGAAAAAGACCGGCCCGACGGTCTCCCTGCAGGAATCCCTTGACACCAGCAAGGACGATTCCGCCCTGACCCTCTCCGACCTGCTGCAGGACACCGCCTGCATGGAGGAAAACCTCGAAAAGAAGGCGGACGCCCAGCGTCTGCGCCTCCTGATCGAGGCGCTGCCCGCCCGGGAGCGGCAGCTGGTGCTGCTGCGGTACGGCCTGGCGGGCCAGCCGCCCCTGACCCAGCTCGAGACCGCCCAGCTTTTGGGCATCAGCCGCAGCTATGTGTCCCGCCTGGAGTCCCACGCGCTGGACCTGCTGCGCCGGAACTGGAAAAATTGAAAGTTCCCTGCCTTTGCCCGGCAGTTCGGTCTCCGCGAGCGCTCCCTGCGGGCGTGGGAGAGCGGGAGAAGGTTATCAACAAGGGGTGTTGGGAGAGGTATTTTCAGAGATTGATGGGGATACTATGAGCTCTTTCCAGATTCCCTCCGCAAAGGCCCGGTGGCCTTGTTCCGTAAAGTGCACGCCGTCGTATGCCAGGCCCACACCCCACGCCCCGGCGTCGGCAAAACGGATCCCCAGTCGCTCCGCCAGCGCCCGATACTGCACGGCCAGCTCCGCCGAGGCATCAATCAGGCGCTGCTCCTGCACCCACGCGCCGAAAGCCACCGGCGGCGGTGCGATGAGCAAGATTTTATCATGTTCCACCGTCAACACGGCAAGGAAGCACAGCATTCTTTGCGCTGTCTCTGACGGGGTACGGCCCTGCAGCAGGTCATTGGTACCCAGCATCACCATTAACATATCCGTGTCTGCCGGAAAGGCAGGTGCCTGTGGCGGTATCGCCCGGCCATTCATCCCCCAGTTTCGGGTTTCCCATCCGGTCCGCCGGGCAAGGATGTCAACCCATCGGTCATCCGCACCATATCGCCCGCCGAGCCAGCCACGCGGGTCGAAACCATAGGTGTTGGAATCACCGTAGCAGATGACTTTCACCGCTTTCCTCCTTGTATCAGTTTCCCCCACACTTCACGGTATACATCACTCGTTCGGTCATCAAAGCAGGCGAACAGGACCGTCATGCCGGCGTTCGGGTAAACCTTCATCCAGTCGGCAACCGTTTTGAGGGCGATCTCAGTCGCCGCCCGCAGCGGATAGCCATAAACACCGGTAGAAATAGCCGGGAACGCAATACTGTGGATGCCATGCTCCCGAGCCAGCTCAAGAGAGTTCCAATAACAGCTGTGGAGCAGTTTGGCATCCTCGGCTGCACCGCTGTACACCGGGCCGACAGTGTGGATGACGTACTTTGCCTTGAGACGGTAACCCCCTGTGATTTTTGCTTCGCCGGTTTTGCAGCCGTGCAGGGTGCGGCATTCTTTCAGCAGGTCAGGGCCGGCAGCCCGATGGATGGCTCCATCCACGCCGCCTCCACCCAGCAAACTATTGTTGGCGGCATTGACGATGCACTCCACATCCGCCCGGGCGATGTCCATCTTTCGGATCATGACGCAGTTTTTCCACGTCCGCCCCAGGAAATCATCGAATCGACGCAGGATTGCCCACAGGTCGCCGGGCAGATACCGGCGGCAGGTTTCTTGCAGCGGGTCGGGGACGCCATAAAAGCCTTCCGCTATGCTGCCAGCAATGGCAGTCAGAGTGTCGCAGTCGCCGCCCAGCGAAACGGCCGTGCGGATAACGTCCTCAAAACTCTCCCCTTCCAGAAATGCAGTGATGGCCTCGGGGACTGTTTCCATGCAGGACTCAACATGATGATAAGCAGGCCGTATCTCGTCACAGGTACGATCCAGCGCGTAGCCGAACTGTTTCTCGATATAATCGCGAATCTCTGCTTTGCTGTGCCCGGTCCGTGCCAGGAAAATGGCACTGGCGGTCGCCTCTGCGCCCTTGATTCCCTCAGGATGATTATGAGTGACCACAGCAGACAGGCGGGCTGCACGACGCACCTCATCCAGCGCATCAAACAGCCATGCTGCCGAAGATACCCGCATGGCCGAACCATTGCCAAAACTGCCGTAGGGCCGTGGATCTTTCTCCCGCAGCCACTGTGAAAAACTGGCGCCATACCCGGCATCAGGGTAGCGCGCGCCGTACTTTTGCATCGCATATACGACGTTTTCTTTCACCACCTCATCCGTGAGACCTGTGCCGCCGGTTTGAGCAAAGTGCCTACCACAGGCTTCAACGGTATTCATCAGTGCCTCGGCGACAGCCAGGGTCATGACGCTGTCATCGGTGAAGGTGGAATCTTTGGAGAAAAGCGGAAAATCCTTCGTCTTTTCACCTTGGTCAAACTCATAGGGGCTGCCAATGATATCTCCTAAAATGGCGCCATACATAAAATCGCTCCTTTTAACGATGTGTTTCATTGAGTGCTGTTCCACCTATTTCTCGATTGCTGTTTACAGAAATCGGTGTCTTATTCACAATTCGTTTTATACTCGGCTATAGGCAATTCGGTCGATCTCTATTGCTATCATATTTTTCGAATCCGATCGATCCAAGATTTTTTAAATGGAATGTCAAAAAACTCCCGTGCTTCCTCCAGGTTTATAACGATCCAATCGCGAGACTTATGAGGCTCTAACGTTTCCGGCAATTCTTTCAGGATGCGGTCTGCTTCCCAAGTAGCTCCAGCATTGTAGCGCAATTCATTAGCTCGTTCGGAAATTTCAAAGGAGGAGCGGCTCGTCTGCCAGGCATTACGGATCGTTTCCATGACATAACGACCGGTTACTTTCTCACTGAAATAATCTTCAAGCGTCAGAGGCCGCACATAAGCCGGAAGATCACTTCCCGTGCACTCAGAAAAAATATCCAGCAACACTTGGGAAGAAGCCGCCAGAATATCGGGAGCACTTTCTGATGCATCGTCCTTTATTTCTTCCAGCAAATCAGCTACAATTGTCATCATCCGACGAAGGTATTCCCGGTAGAAAGCGGTCCCGATTTCACGCTGTACAGTGCGCACCACACTGCTGCGCATCACTTCTGTGTTTGTCAGTCCTGCCTGAACACGGCAAATCACCGTGCGTCGAATCACTTCCGGTGCAACAGCTTTTACATCCTCATTGGCGCTGATCACAACAGCGGGATAATGCAGCAATCCTTCAGCTACGCCGAAATCATCATTTTTGATGGTTTCGATAGCATGTTGATTAAAGCGCGAATTTGTTAGATCATCAACAATAATAGGTGCACCCTTTACGGTATGTTTCAGCTTTTCAATACCGGAACGTGTAAAGTCAGGAGCTGAAAGTTTGGGTTTTTGCCCAATCATCATTTTTAGGAGCGTTTCCAAAAAACTGGTTTTTCCAGCTTTGCTTTGTCCGTAAACCAGGCCGAATACCGGATAAGGAAGCAGATTTTGATTATAACGGACCGCCATATCACGCATACAAGCCATAAACGGAGAACAGAAAAACCAGTTGGCAAACTCAAAATAACGCCGCTGCATACCAACAACATCACCATGAAATTTTTCATAGCCTGCCATATAGCTTAAAAAGAGTTGCACATCTTTGGCTACTTCTTCCTGTTCTGGATGTAAATCCAAATCGGTTCCATTGAGCCGAGCTACAGACTCATCAGGAAAAACTTCCAGTTCTGGATATTCGCTTTGGAGTTCTTTTTCTTTGGTTTTATTCACGGCAACTTGGCGACGGATCGTTTTTATTTTTTCTGGAGAAAGTAAAAGTTTTCCCTTTTTGTCTGGCTTTGGCACAGAAGGTGCCAGCTTGGCGGTCAGATTTTTAACATCCAACGCAAAGCGCACCTCTTCCCTTGCTTCTTCCACTGGTTGAAGTACCAACGCTTTTTTGATTTGAACCGTTTTAGCAATAGGAAGCTTATCCAGATTCTCTCCATCATCGGCAAAAAGCAAGGATTCTTTGGCTATTTGGTCCGTACTCTCATCCCGTAGCTGACAGTAACACTCCCAATACCAGTTATAAGCATCTTCATCATCCATATAGCAAATATTTTCCCGCTGGCGGCCACCAAAAGCCGCATAAGACAAATTTGCGGAACCCATGATCACACGTTTTCTGCCATCCGCCGCCGAAAGAAGATAAATTTTTTCATGAGATAGAACACTATGTGCCACATAGAGACGCAGTGTTCCCTGATCAATGCGGGAAACCAGATTAAGCTTTGTGTTACTTGCAGTTTCTCTTATACGTTCTACCATCTTGCATTGGTATGCCATTACCTCCTGCAAGGAGTAGGAAATCACCTCATCACAGCCGAAGATGATCTCTGCCTGCACAAACAGATCCAAAAGGCGGTAGACAAAGTCAATTCCAGAGGAGTATGTAATAGCATACAGTGTATCAAAGCCAGAAAAGAGATCTTGCCATGACATTGTCTCAACACCAGAAAATTTCATTTTCACGACACCAAGATTCCCGCTCTGTGACATTTCCATCTGCCCTTGTGCATCTTCCATCATGCCGAACATAGATAGGTTTTCCATCATTTCCCGCCTTTCCGTTGATTTTTTATTTTTAGAGATAGGTAAAGCAAATTGAGCAAATCGTCCTTACCTGGGTCAGTTCAGCGTTCCGCAGGAACGCGCAGCCGCAGAAAGAACTTCTGCGTTCAACTGGGGTTTGGGGCATTCTCTTGCGCTTAGCCGGTTTTTGCTGCGGGTCTTTCGACCTTGCAAAAACCGGAGCGCGGCGCCAGCGACAGCTCGCTGTTTCGTCCGCAGGACGCGCTTCGCCGTCGCTGCTCCAACAAGTATCGTCTGGCAAAGTGGATAGCCAGGCGAATTGCTTGCTGAAACTTTGGTACCAGCAAGCACTGCTTGCCGCGTCACTTGAATCTATATGACATTCATTTCTATCGATCGATCTTTCATGCCTCCTCCGCAATAGGCTCACCTGGATCAAGCAAACCAAAGTATTTTTCAAAGAAAGTTTTCAGCTTTTCAATAACAGTTTGTTTCTTCTTATCTCGTGGACTCCCGCCGCCAAAACGTGAGACCGGAGGCATCATTTGATCTATATCTGTTCCAGTCGTTTTTAATACACCGTCACGGAACGCATTGGACATAAACTTACAGGTTTCTTTCGGTTTAAGTTTTTCTTCTTGGATGAGGGTCTGGATATCTTTCTGCCGCTGCTGGCGGACAAACTTCTGCCAGTCTGCGCTGACATTGGTACTGGCATTGATAGTCTCCAGGAACTGCTCGATCAATTCTTTCTTGGAGCGCAGCTGCAGACTGGAACGGATGGCCTTATCAATGGCCACCAAAATTTCCTTATCCTTGCAGTTGTCCTTTCGATACTTCTCCACCAGCATCAGAATGTAGTCGATGTTGACCTCCACCTGCCTGACCAGTTCCATCTCAAAAACAACATCATCCATGATACTGTCTTTGTCGCCGGGCTTGGGCTTGATCTCCTCGTATATGTCGTGGTATGTACCGGTATAGTCCTGAAAATCAATCTCGGACAGAATCTCATGCCCCACAAAACGATCAAACGCAGACAAGATATTCCGTAGCCGCAGAATGTTGCCGAACAGAACGATGAAATCCTTTTTGTTTTGCTCTCCCAGAATGGGCTGTCCCAGCGGGAAGCGTTCCATCAGCTCCTCGATCCGCTGCTTATACCCCTTCTGTTCCTTGCCCTTGTCGTCGGTGTAGCCATAATAGTAATCTTCATAGGACTTCAGCAGGACGATGCCGCCCGCATCCTTATTGCCAAACAACGCGATGGCTTCATTGGTTTCTTTTTCCAGATCCCGGAAACAGACAATATTGCCGAAGGTTTTGACCGAATTCAGGATGCGGTTTGTCCGGGAAAATGCCTGGATCAGGCCATGCATCTTCAGATTTTTGTCTACCCAAAGGGTATTCAAGGTGGTGGCGTCAAAGCCAGTCAGGAACATATTGACCACGAGCAGAAGATCCACTTCCCGCTTTTTCACCCGGTTGGAGAGATCTTTGTAGTAATCCTGGAATCCCCTACTGGAGCTGTCATAATTGGTCTTGAAGATTTTGTTATAGTCGTCAATGGCCATGTCCAGGAAATCTCTGGAACTCTGATCCAGCAGATCTGTTTCAAAGCCTTCCTCGGCCAGCATACCGTCTGCAGGATCTTCTTCGTTGGCCGCATAGGAGAAAATAGTAGCAATGGTCAGGTCCCGATGCCGCTGAGCGATCTGCTTTTTCAGTTCCAGATAATACTTTTTGCAGACAGGAATGGAACTGACTGCAAAGATGGAATTAAATCCATTCACCCGCTGACCTTTCAAGCTGTACCAGGAATTCCGCATGGTCTTTTGATCAAAGTGATCCAGAATATATGTTACCACTTCTGAGATGCGTTCCGGTGAGGACAACGCTTCCTCGGTGTCGATGGCGGTCACCTGCTTATCCCGGCCGGTATCCTTCTGTTTCATGGTGTTGATGTAATCAATGCGGAAGGGCAGCACATTGCCATCGTTGATAGCATCCACGATGGTATAGGTGTGCAGTTTCTCTCCAAATGCCTGGGCAGTGGTTTTCAAATGGGGGTTGCCGCCGCTGGCAGCATTCTTGGACATGATGGGCGTGCCGGTAAAGCCAAAAATATGGTAGTTTCTGAAATACCGGTCCACCTTGATGTTCCTGCCGCCCTTTTTGATGACGCCCCCTACGATGCGGGTGTGCATATCGCCAAACTGGCTGCGGTGGCACTCATCGAATACCAAAACAATGTGCTTATCCCGGACGGGATGGTTCGGGTTCTTAGTGATGAACACATCCAGCTTCTGGATGGTGGTGACAATGATGCGGTAAGGGTGGAAATTGCCTTTTTCGTCCCGATCCTCCAGTTGTCGCTGCAGCACCGCAGTGCTGCGGTTGCCGTTGGCCGCGCCCTTCTCGAACCGGTCGTATTCCTTGATAGTCTGGTAGTCCAGGTCCTTGCGGTCCACCACAAACAGCACCTTGTCAATGTAGGGCAGGGCCGTGGCAAGCTGCGCCGTCTTGAAGGAAGTCAGGGTTTTGCCGCTGCCTGTGGTGTGCCAGATGTAGCCGCCGGCCTCCAGGGTGCCGGTTTTCTTATAGTTGGTGGATACTTCGATCCGGTTCAAGATCCGCTCAGTGGCTACAATCTGATAGGGCCGCATCACCAGCAGAAGATTTTCCGAAGTGAACACGCAATACCGGGTCAGGATGTTCAGCAGGGTATGCCGGGCAAAAAAGGTCTTGGTGAAGTCCACCAGATCCGGGATCGTTTGATTGTTGGCGTCCGCCCAATAAGAAGTAAATTCAAAGCTGTTGGAGGTCTTTTTGCTGCGGTTCCGGGCAGATTTGTCCTGCTCCCGGATGTGGCTGTCCCGGGTTGTGTTGGAATAGTACTTGGTGTGGGTGCCGTTGGAGATGACGAAGATCTGCACATACTCGTACAGCCCGCAGCCAGCCCAGAAGCTGACCCGCTGGTACCGGTTGATCTGGTTGAAGGCTTCTTTGAGAGCCACGCCCCGGCGTTTCAGCTCCACATGGACCAGAGGCAGACCATTCACCAGAATGGTCACATCGTACCGGGTATCGTGGCTGCCGCCGCTCTCCTCATACTGGTTGATGACCTGCAAGAAGTTGTTGTGGATGTTCTTCTTGTCGATGAGGGAAACATTCATGGTTGTGCCGTCCTCGCGGGTGAGGTTCTGCACAAAATCTTCCTGGATCATCCGGGTCTTTTCCACGATGCCATCGTTGGCGTTGGCCAGCTTGGTCTTGAAAAAGCCGTCCCATTCCCGGTCGGTAAAGCTGAAATGATTGAGCCTTTCCAGCTGACGGCGGAGATTGGCCACCAGATCCGCCTCGCTGTGGATGGTCACATATTCGTAACCCTGCTCCCCCAGCATCTTGATAAAGGCCGCTTCCAGCGCCGCCTCACTCTGGTAGGCGTCGGAACGCTTGGTCTGGGGCTCGTATTCTGTTACTACAGTACTTTCGCTGGAGGACAGTACAAGGTTATAGGTGCTCACAGTTTTTTTCCTCGTTTCCTAACTGCATATCTTTATCAGATAAATAAATTATTGCGTCCAACCATAAAAGAACTTTTAAGAAATCAATTTGTGTATGCTTACGATGTGTCCTACCATGTACATCCCAATGTCGATTGACCGCTTGCGGTTCCTCTTCTGAAAATCTTGAATCTCTGAATATTGAGCAGTCAAATTTCTTGAAAGCATCATAAATACAAAGAGTTTTTCTGTCGATTTCATTCAGTTCAGCTTTATCTGCGAATTTGTCGGCAATACAGTCCAATCTTTTTTGAAATGCAGTTTTATTGATACCGGAACAATCTGCGAGCAAGCCGTCAACCAATGAAAAAAGGCCTATACAGGCAAGCAGATAATCCTCTCTGTCATATGCATTTAGAATTTGATTATATAACTCTCGATATTCTCGAATGCAGTCGCTATCTTTACATCTTTGAATAAGATTTTTCATATTTTGCTCATCGTTATCGAGGTAATAGTGAGTCATTACTTTCTCTACATCAGCACCTTCATATATTTCGTGCGCAAGGGTCTGTGTCAAATTATCTGTAAATACAAATTGGTTTTCAATAAGTTTGTTGGTCGCTACACTCCATTCTCCAAATTCCGCAAAAATCGAAAGATACGAAGAAATG
>OERF01000198.1_pt1 | contig 15705 bp, 19 predicted proteins | sample 1539921 | NCBI WGS metagenome assembly OERF01 (sample SAMEA3891883, study PRJEB23780) | metagenome | biome: terrestrial biome; feature: animal house; material: Caecal content | place: Italy | collected 2015-05-05
AAAGGCAGCCGGATGGCTGCCTTACATAGGTTTCAGAAATTCTAGTTTGTGACCATAGGGGGATGTGCGATAGGATATTGACTTTTTCATCCATTTTGGGATCTGGCATCACCCAAACATCTGTTGGTACAGATAGATCATCAGCGGCATGGAGAAAATGCACAGCAAGGTGGATAATACATTGATTAACCCTGCAGTTTCTTCTCCGTTGCGATAATACTGCGCAAACTGGACAATATTGGATGCGCTGGGCGCTGCACTTGCCAGGAAGACGATCAGCAAAACTTGTCTGTCCAAGAGAGGCAGCGCCTGTATTCCCATGATACAAAACAATACAATTACCAACAGCGGATACACCAGCAGCCGCAAAAAGCACAGCAAATACACACGCTTCTGCCCAAAGACCTGTCCAAGGGGCATGCTCCCGATTGTCACCCCCGTTACAAACATGCAAACCGGCGCCAGCGCTTTTCCCACCGTATCGATGGCTTGCTGCAAGACCTCAGGGAGCTGAACCCCTGTAATGGCGAGAAAAATCCCCAGCAAAATGGACAGCACAATGCTATTGCAAAAAACATATCGCATGGAAGGGCGCTTTTCCCCGCTCATCAGAATTTTCCCATGGGTCCAGATAAACAAATTTTGAATAATCATGTAGCCGCTGCAATAGAGTATCCAGTTTTCCCCCAGAACCGCAGCCACCATAGGCACAATCAGATTTCCGGCGTTTGGATAAATCAGCGACGCCTTTTCCACAGCATCCAGTCGAAAGAGCTTTCCAAAAATCCAAGTCAGAAAAATAAAAAAGACATTTACCGCCAGGCTGGCCCCAAAGGCAAGGAGCAAACCCTGGGCAGAATCTTTTGTAAATGGATTTTGAAACGCATTGATCAGCACACACGGCACAATGACATACAGGGCCATAGAGGACAGCCCCCGGCTGTCCTCTAGCTGCATGATCTTACACTTTTGGGCCGCAAAACCAAAGGCGATCATAACAAACATCACCGCTATTTGGTCGATCAGCAAAAGCATCATATCCATGGCAGTTATTATCCCTACAGTGCAAACAGTCTTCTGGCGTTTTCTCCCATAACTTTACGCATCACGGATTCATCATACACACTCAGCATTTTCAGATAGGCCTGCTTACATTCTGCAATCGAATAAAACGGCGTATCCGAACCGAACAAAATCCGGTCAGCGCCCAGAATATCAATGGCTTTTTTCACCTTATCCACACCAATGGCACTGCCCACCAAATACATATTGGGATGGTCTTTCGCCACTTCGATTACCCGCTCACTCACATCCGGTTCCGCCGCACCGCCCATATGTACCATTAGGATGGGTGTGTCCGGATACCGCTTCGCACAGACTGCAGCACGCACAGGGTCCGTATACTGCGGATAGTCCGCACCGATGTGAAAGGCAATGATTCCGTGATTCTGCGCAATGACATCCAGTACTTCCAGCGCTTCCGGTGAGTCAATATAATATTCATTTTGGGCGCCATTGAGCTTTACGCCTTTGAAACCGTATTCTGTCAGACATTTTTTTGCGTCTGCTTTTGCTTTTTCCACCCCTTCGCCAACATTGGCCCAGCCAAACGGCAGGATCCTGGGGTTCTTTTGTGCCTGCTCAAACAAATATGCGTTGCTCTGGGACACATCCTCCACCCCTTGGGGCAGCAGCCAGGCCAAAGCCTTGTCTACTTTAGCCTGCTCCATAATTTCGTCCCATTGTTCGGCATGTATGCTCTTATCAAAATTGTGATACGGAGACATATGCGTATCTGCGTCAAAGAAAAAGAAAGTTTCCATACTCACCCCTCATTGCCGGCACAAAACCCCTGATCCATCTGATCCAGCAGCGCAATCACATGCTTGGTCCGATCATCTGTATTTCCCGTGGCTTCCAGAAATGCCTTCAGTAAATCCGGAGCCAGCCACTGTCCTACAATTTTTTCCCCAATGCACATAACGTTTACATGATCATGTTCTACACACTGATGGGCACAATGATAGTCATGTACAATTGAAGCCCGAATGCCCGGTATTTTATTGCATGCAATCGAGGCGCCTACTCCGGTACCGCAAAACATAACGCCCCGCTGGGCACGCCCCTCCAAAATGGGTGCGCACACTTTTTTTGCCATATCCGGAAAATAAACCAAATCGTCTGCGCCATCGTTACCGTTATCAATCACAGTATGGCCCAAAGACTCAATGAAGGGGATCATTGCCATCTTTAACTGATAACCGGCATGATCACTTCCCACAGAAATAACCATTGTTACCCTCCTAACTGTTTCGCTGCTTACCAAGGTAAGCTTCCATGACTCTGCTGTCTTCCAGCAAATCTGCCGAGTTTCCGGAAAGTGTAATGTTGCCGCGTTCCAAAATATACGCTCTTTGGGAAATACGCAGTGCAAGATATGCGTTTTGTTCCACCAGAAGAATGGGGGTTCCGGCTTTGTTGATCTCCAGAATTTTCTCAAACAGTTCATCAATAATCAGCGGGGCCAAGCCCATGGATGGCTCGTCCAGCATCAGCAGCTTTGGTCTGCCCATCAAGGCACGCCCGATGGCCAGCATCTGCTGTTCTCCTCCCGATAGTGACCACGCCAGCTGCTTTCTGCGCTCTTTCAGCCGGGGAAAAATTGCATAAACCATTTCCAAAGCCGCAGCGTTGTTTCCCGCCGCCAAACGCAGCCCTTTGTCCGCCGTTGTTCCCACAAGCAGATTCTGCTCTACATTCAAACCTGGAAAAACATGCCGCCCCTCCGGGACCTGCAGCAGATTGCACCGTGCAATTTTATGTGCCGGCATTTTGGTAATATCTTTATCCGCAAACAGGATTTGACCATTTTTGCTGGTATGACCGGAGATGGAATTCAAAAGCGTTGTTTTTCCTGCACCATTGCTGCCAATCAGCGCAACAATCTCTTTGTCATTTACTGTCAATGTCACACCGTGCAGGGCTTCAATACTGCCATAGTATGCGTGCAGATCTTTAACGACCAGCATGTTTTCCACCTCCCAGATAGGCTTTGATCACTTCATCATTCTCCTGAACTTCCTTGGGAGTCCCTGTTGTAATCTGGTGTCCAAAATTCAATACCGTAATTCGGTCGCAGATACTCATCACGAAATCCATGGCATGCTCAATCAGCAAAACGGCGATATTCTTCTCCACTGCATATTGAATCAGCGCCCCTACATACCCGATTTCCTTATTATTCAAACCGGCAGCAGGTTCGTCCAGCAGCAGCACACACGGCTCACACAAAATCGCACGAATGATTTCCAGAATCTTTTGCTGTCCATAAGACAGTTTGTCTATGGTATCATCCAATCGAGTCTGCCCCAACCCGGCAAGTTCCATCAGGTAATCCAGCTGTTCCCCGACGTTTCCCGTTGTTTTTTTACATTTATTGGCCAAGTCTGACCCCATGTATACATTGGTCCTGACATCACAGCGATCCAGCAGTCTTGGATGCTGAAACGTTCTGGCAATGCCGGCTCTGGCACGCTTATAGGTGGGATATCGGGAAATATTTTTATCGTTTAGGATAACCGTCCCTTTATCCGGCATATAAATTCCGGTAATCAGATTCAACAAAGTCGTTTTACCTGCTCCGTTGGGTCCAATCAGCCCCACAACTTCCCCCGGAAACAATTCCAGGCAAATATTATCTGCGGCAGTAACACCGCCAAAGTTTTTATTAACGCCGATTAACTTCAGTGTCGCGTTTTCTGGAGCGGATGTACTTTTCATAAAACGCCTTACCTCCTCCCAAAATTCCTTCCGGCTGAACGATCATCAGGATCATAATGCCCACGCCGTAAATCAGCTGCATGTAATTTTGCAGCGGTCTAACCCACTCCTGAAGCAGCGAGATCACCAAGGTGCCAATAATTGCGCCAACCGGAGAGATTGTGCCGCCCAGCATAATCATAATCAGGTACATGGTAGACTGCTGGTAGGTAAAGGTCTGATAGCTAAGATATCCGGAAAGGAAGGCATACAGCGCCCCTGCTGCACCGCAAAGTGCTCCGGAAAGCGCAAAGGCAATGCTTTTGGTCAGCAGACTGTTGATTCCCAGGCAGCTGGCTGCCAGCTCGTTATCCCGAATTGCCATGAACGAACGTCCCATTGGTGAGTGGAACAGAATTTGAATGAGAATGTTGGCAAGAATACACACCACAAAAATCAGGAAAAACTTTCCCGTTTCACTATCCAGAACAAGCCCGCCAATCTGAAACGGCGGAATTCCGGAGATTCCCAATGCGCCGCCGGTAACCGGCACCCAGTTCATAAACAAACCATTGAGAATGGTCATCAGGCCAATTGAGGCGAATGTAAAGTAATACTGTTTCAGCCGAAAAAAGGCAAAGCCCAGGACAAAAGCGAACAATGCCGTTCCCACAATTGCAACCAACATGGCTGTTACGGAGCCAAAGCCCAGCTTCAAAGTAAAATTAGCGGTAAAATAAGCGCCTACTCCCCACAGTCCTGCCTGCGCAAAGGAATTCTGGCCGCACATACCCAGCAAAATATACACGCTCAGCACACACAAATAGGTAATCATTGCGATATTCAGCACCCGGAGCATATAGCTGGTAGTGGTAAAAGGGATAAAGGCACATCCAATTGTTATAACAAGCAAGACAAGCAAAAATGATTTCTTAATTGATTTGATACCTTCTAACATGACATACCCCTACGCTTTCTCTTGGATCTTATCACCGAAAATCCCCTGGGGACGCAGCATCAAAATGGCAATCAACACCACATAGATCAATACCAGCTGATACGTACTGGAGATATACGCACCGCCAAAGGATTCCACCAATCCAACAATCAACCCGCCAATAATGGCTCCCGGCACGCTGCCAAATCCGCCAATAACGATGGCTGCGAACGCCTTGGACCCTGCCGTCGCTCCCATAACATTATTCAGGAAAAAGATTGGTGCCAAAAGTCCGCCGCCAATTCCCGTAATCATTGCTGATAACGCAAATGTCAAACCTATGGAGAATACAACCGGAATGCCAGTCAGCGATGCCATATACTGATCCTGAGCGGTTGCCTGCATGATATTACCGATAAAGGTTTTTTCCAGCAAAACATATACAAGCACCATAATGACCAAAGAGGCAAGAATAATGGCAATATACTGCCACTGAATGGATGCAGCGCCAATTTTAACAGTTCCTTCGATTACCCGGTCCATATTCACCGGAATCGATCCCCAAATAAGGCGGGCTCCCTCTTTAAACGCAATGGACGCTCCCATGGCGCTGACAATAATCGCCTTGGCCTGAGCATTCCGAAGCGGCCAATAAGAAGTGCGCATAAACAGAACGCCAACAAATCCCATTGCCAGGGATGCCAAAATCAAAGAGGGAATAATGTGCAGATTCAACAGCTGGTTGAACGTGTAGCAAAAATAGCCGCCTAACATCAAAAACTCGCCCTGTGCAAAATTCATGATACCCACCGAGCGAAAAATCAAGACCATTCCCATTGCGATCAGGCCATATATGATGCCCATGGAAATACCGGAAAACAATAGCTGGGAATTCATAATTCACCTTCTTTTCAGATTATGCCCTTTTTAAATAAGTGGGGAGAATCTCCCCACTTATCTGCATTGCTCATTCAATAACCTTTTCCGAGGTAATAGCGTCAATGATTTCCGCCTGTTGATTTTTGACCCGAACCAGCAGGCCGCCTCGGCCACAGTCACCATTGGTGCGGCAGTCATAAGTTGTGATGGCGCCTTCATAATCACTGATGGTATTCATTGCATCACGAACCGCTTCCCGATCCGTAGAACCGGCAATTTCAATGGCCTCACAAATGATGGACACATGGTCATAGATCTGCGCCGCAGCCTTGCCGCACTCTTCTCCATAGGTCTGCTCATACTTCTCAGAAAAAGCTTTGCCCTTCGGAACCGGAGTATTGGGTACCCATGCAGATGCACAGTAAACATCATCCGTTGCATCGCCGGCAAGCTGGATGGTAACAGGGTCTGCAAAAGCATTGGAGCCCAGAATGGGGACATCCAGTCCCATGGCACGAATCTGCGTAATCAGAATGGCTGCTTCTGTCTGGAAGCAGGCGCCAATGATTGCCTCAGCGCCGGAGTTCTGAACCTGGGCAATCTGAGAGGAAAAATCCTTGGTACCGGTGGTGAATGGGACAACGACTTTGGGTTCAATTCCATAGTTGGCCAAGGCTTTGGTGAACAGTCCCGCCTGGTCGGCAGAAGAAGTCTCGGTATCATGGAGAATTGCGAAGCTCTCCAGTCCCAATTCTTCAACAGCATACTGAATCAGCGCAGCACACAGAGTTTCGTCGCAAGCTCTCAGCTGGAACAGATACTTATTTTCGTTGTTGCACATATCGCGCAATGTGGGGGAAGATCCCTGTGCTGTTGTAGGAATCTTGAACTCCAACGCAGAGGGAGCCTGTGCCATGCCATCGTTGGAGCTATCCGGTGTAATGATTGCAACGATGTCATCATCTGCAGCCAGTTTCCGGTATGCATTGACAGCGCCCACATCCGTTCCCAGTGCATCTTCAATGACAATTTCCAAGGGTCTTCCCAGCACACCGCCGGCGGCATTGATTTCTTCCTGAACAATAGCGGCTGCATTGGAGGCATACTGGCCTTCCAGCGCACGGTCACCTGTCAGGACTGTGGTCAAACCGATTTTGATGGGTTCATCCGGCGCAGCTGCCTGCTCATTATCAGCAGGGGGATTGTCTGCTGCAGCTGTGGTTTCGTTCGGTGTTGCACCGCAGGCCAGCAATCCAACAACCATCAGGGCTGCCAGCAAAAGAGCGAACAGTTTTTTCATGGTAGTTTCCTCCTCAAAAATTGTCGTTCCGATTTATGTAATCGTTTACAGTCGTAATTGTAGCGTAATATAGTCATAGTGTCAATATAGCAAATGCCAATATTCTTATTTTTATGTAATTAGTACAAAAATGTTCTCTTCTTTTGTATACGTTTACAAAACATTGGTACACTGGTTGATTTTGGTAATGAAATATAATATAATACAAAAAAAACACGGGGCGAAGGTGAAAATCATGAGAAATTCCACAATCAGAGATATTGCTACATATGCCGGTGTTTCCGTGGCAACGGTATCCCGTGTAATCAATAAGATGGATAACGTGTCAGACGAAACCGCAAAACGTGTCCAGGACGCCATTGAAGCGCTGGACTACTATCCCAATCGTGCTGCCCGGGAGCTAAAAAATCAAACCACCAAAACCATCGCTTTCATTATCGCTGACAGCACCAATGAATACTATAGCCAAATTGCAAAAGCAGTTCTGGATGTGGTTCGAAGCTACGGCTATACCCTGTTTTTGTGCAACTGCTTCAACGACAGCGAAATTGAGAAAAACTATCTGACAATGCTCTGCGAACGCAAAATCGACGGCATCATTTTAAACAGCTGCGGCAAAAACGATGATCTAGTAACCCAACTGAGCCATAAAATCCCCATTATTCTCATCCACCGTCAAATCGCAAATGCCCGTTTTGTCGGAGACTTTGTCAATGTAGATTTTGGCGCCGCCACTTACGAAATGACCACAGAATTTATCAACAACGGTCACAGAAAAATCGGAATCATCAGTGGTCCTCTCTTCCTCAGCTCCGCCAGGGAACGGTTTGATAATTTTTGCCTGGCCATGAAGCAAATTGGGGTAAACGTCGACTCCGAGTATCCTTACTTACAGGAAGGAGGGCACGACTCTGAATTCGGATATTCTGCCGCAAAGCAGCTGCTTTCCATGGAAGATCCGCCAACTGCCATCGTCTGCGGTCATAACGAAACCTGTATTGGTCTTCTTCGCTATTGCAGAGAGCAGCACATTGACATCCCGGGCCAGCTATCAATCTGTGCACCGTGTAATGTCAACACCGCAGATCTGTTCTATGTAAATCCAGCCGTTGCGCTGCCCGACACAAGAGGTTTGGGTGTCCGAATCGGCAAAATGCTAATGGAACGCATTCTTTCGGAAAATCCCATCAAAAACCGAGAGGTCTTGTTTATGCCGACGGTTCTCCCGGGAAATGCACTTAAACAAGTGGACTAAGTTTTTCCTATATCTCCAAAAAAGTCTCTTCCATCTCAAAAAATTATGCGGGCACATCATATGACGTGCCCGCATTTGTCTGATTATTTCGGCACTTCCCCATTGGTCAGTGCACCGGTAAAGGTAAATTTGTAGCTGACATAGTTCTCTTTTGGTTCCTGGGTCAGTTCCAGGCCGGTAAAATAGCAGTAGCGAATTCCCCAGATGGGATGTTCCAGATTTCCCGGCTGGCTGCTGTCCATCAGCTTTGCCAGGGTGCGAAACTGCTCAAAGGCATTCTCTCCGGTGAACACACCGCTGCCAGTGATGATCCGCTTCAGTTCTCCCATCCCGTCAAAATAGGTCACTCCATCGGAAGTGGAGTACTGCGGCTCCCGACTCATCTTCTCTTCATAGGTGTGAGGATTCTGAGGCCACACAAAGGTTTTATAGCTTAAAAAATCCACTTCACAGCACCTCCCTGGTCAGTGCAACACCTGTTCTGGTCAGCCGCAGTCCCTGCCGGGTAAACTCTCGTTTGATGGATGTCCATTGACATCCGGCGTACCGCTCGGTCTTGTCCTCGGTTTCAATCAGCAGGTCAAAAGCCCCATTGCCTTCTTGCTGCTCCGGGGAACCGCTGGGAATCAGTTCCTCCAGCATAATCTTCCATTGCTTTTTTCCCGTGCTGATTCCCACTGGAGCATCCTGGCCCATGACGTACTCCGCCTGAGTGTCCACCACTTCCTCCTCTGTAAAGGCAATGGCGTGTGGATGAATGATGTCGTTGATGGTTGCGTAAAAGCCCGGCCAGATTTTGCAGTTGTCTTCCTCGGTAACGCCCGTATAGGTAGCCAGAATCTCCACCACATACACCTGTGCGATGCCATCGTAGCGGCATCCGCTCTGGACACACACCGCTCGGGACCAACGCAGTGCTTCCGTTGCCCGCAGGGCTTCTACCTCACAGGCCGTGCCGCCCAAAGACGCCTGACTGATAATGTTCACGCCTACCGTTACCGTCAGATTGGCCCGGTCCACCTTTTCAATGTGCACCGAAGCCACAGTCCCCGAAATTTGAGGAAACTTCTGTCCCGGGTAGGCCACATTTGTCACAAAGTTGGCCTGCCGCAGCTGCCGCAGCACCAGTTCTAGGATTGAGTACCCCATGTATCATTCACACCCTTCTCCACGCACAGCCCCCACAGATACAGCGGCTGATTTTGATAATAGAACCGTTCCACCCGCCGCAGCAGGTAGGATCTTCCTCCCAGCGTCAGGGTGTCGCCCTCCTGGACGACTGCTTCTGCCGGCCCCAGGTAAGCATATTGCCCCCGGGAGATTTCTCCCAAGAGCGTTGCTTCACTTTCCATACTCTGCCAGCTTTTGGAGTTTACTGCCCAGAAAAAGGCCCGGACGGATTTTTCTCCATCCTTGCCGGAGACCATCATATCCGTGCCATGCTTCTGGATCATGGCATTTACTGCATTGCGCATGTTATACCCCCAAAAAGGCGAATGGATCTTTCAGATACGGCCGCAGCATTTTCTCCGCCTGCGCCCGGTAGGTTTCCGCGCTGGTTCCGGATTGCTCGCTGCCTCGCTTGATGGTCAGATCTCCGGCCCGGAGTTCCTGCACATCCTCGCTTCCCTGGACACCATTCCAGGCCGCCAGCGCATACAGGCTGCCCCCGTTTACCAGCGCCTCCTGGCAGTCCTCCTCTGTCAGCCCTTCTTTCAGGCGGGAGAGCAGAGAATCCGCCGTTATGCGGCACAAAACCCGCAGCATTTCCTGTTCTTCCGGCTGCCCTGCCAGAATCATGGCCTGGGCAAAAATTTTCTCCCCCAGCATCATACGTTCAGCACGCAGGCAGCGCCGTCGCAGATTTTGGCGAATCCGGCAATGGAGGTGATGGCTGCCCGCTCCAGCTGGCGGTCAATCAGCTTGTCATACTCTACCAGCACATCCCCGGCCCGTACCTGTTCCAGGGCGTAACGGTTGTCAAGGCCAATAATCACACCGTCGGCCACGGCAGAAGTCCGGTGCAGCTGGGCGCCCAGGGGGGTAGTCAGCTTGCCGGTACCCTGGAAGTTCAGGCCCGTCAGGGGGTTCTGCAGTTCAGGCACCTTCAGCAGCTGGGTCATGCAGTTGGTAGAGCACAGCAGGGTATTCATGGTGTAAGGGTCAAACTGCCCCCAGAATTCCACCAGCTGGTCATAACCCAGAGTACCCTGGGTGCCGGAGATGGGATCGGTGCCGATGGTATACTGAACTGCCGCATTGTCGTTGCCGTCGCCCTCAATCAGCACCTTCACCGCATCCGCCAGCTGCTGCTTCTGAATGTGGGCGCCAATCTGGCGCAGCATCACACCGAACAGATCCAGCTTCTGGAAACGCAGAGCTTCATAGGATGCCACCAGCATTCTGCCCCGCTTGCTCAGCTTCACCAGATGCTCCTTGGTCTTGACCTCGGTTTCGGGAATGGTCGCGCCTTCTTCCACATCCTTCAGTTCCTTGTCATCATCGGTAGGATTGGAGTAGATGGAGCGGTAGTCCATGGCATCGATGATGGTGGTAGTGGCGGTGATGGCAGGCAGAATATCATTTTCCTCCATACCCTGCCGGACGGTGCGTGCGATGTACTCCGGGAACAGCACCGCAGAATCCATGGTGCGGAAGAACTTCTCCACGGGAGAAGAACCGGCGCCCTTGGCCCGGATCCCGAAGCGCTTCAGCTGCCGCTGGAAAGCGTCGGTGCCCTCCAGCGCCGTGCCCCGGTAATTCTCACTGGGGTCCAGGGACTCCAGCACCTGGGTAAAATTCATACCCTCCTGACGATACATGCCTTTTTCCAGTTTCAGATTGTCGTAACCCATATCATTTCCTCCTAATAGTATTTTCTGTAAATGGGGGTTTTCCCCATCTGCATACATTTGATTTTCAGATCAGGAAACCGCTTTCCAGTTTCTCTTCCTTGCCGCTGCCGCCCAGCTGGGTGCACACCGGCATCAATTCCGCGAACCGCTCCTCCAGCGCCGATTTCAGCGCCAGCAAATCTTCTGCTTTGGCAGTCTGGGCAATGCTGCACAGTACCGGTTCCGGCGCACCCAGTTCCAGGGCTAGCCCCAACCGCACCACATCGTCCTGCAGCTGCTTCTGGTATTGCTTGCCCAGCTGGGCCATGGTATACAGCGCCCGGTATTCTGCCTGAGCGCCAAAGTTTTCCGCCAGCTCTTTCAGGGATTTTCCGCTATGCAATGCTTTCAGCACCCCGGCCTCCCGCTGGGCAGGCACCGCCACGAAGGAAAATTCGTAAGCATCCATAGGCTCCCGCAAAATGGCGCAGCATACCTGGCCATCGTAGCTTTCTCCCTTCTGATGTCCACAGCTGCCGTATTCACTGCCGCAGATGGAGCAAACCGCCCGCCCCATGGCACAGCCTACGGAAACTTCTTTTTTGATGCCCGCTTCAATGTCGGCTATCAATTCCTCGTTTTCCCCGCCCCGGCGCATATAGGCCCAGGCTTTGATGAAGCTGACGCCTTCTTCTTTCACCACCTGGGTTTCAAAAATCCGGGCCACCTGATTATCGGCACTCCACCGGTGGTCTACAATTCCTGTTTTCCCCAGAAACAGCTTTGCCAGAGCAGGCAGCGCAGCGCTGTCAAACCGTTCAAAATCCCGATCCACCTGATCGTCACACAGCCGCAGTGAAAATACATATACCTGTTCTTTGGTCAGCTGCGCCTTAGCCTGGGCGTTGATAGCCGCCAGCTGCCCAGTGCTGGGCACACCGCAGCTTCTTGCCTGGGTATCTTTTTGAATCTGCAAACTCATAACCTCCCTTTTTCATCAAACCGGCTCCTGGGCCAGTTTTGCTTCCGCCCGGTACTTTTCCGCCTGGGCGTTGTACAGTGCCGCCTGAGATTCCTGGGTAATGTCCTGCAAACTGATGTCGTCCCAGAGAATCTCCACCCGGTTGTCCAGTCCTTCCAGGGCAAGGAAGGTCTGGCAGATTTTCCGCATAGCCGGTTCCACGGTTCTGCGCAGCGCCCACAGCTCACTGGTGAGAATGTCCGCCTGCTGGGTACTCATCCGCTCCGTGGTGCTCCAGCTCAGCCCCAGCAGGAAGGGCGGCAGTCCGGTTTTTGCCACAAGCTGCTCCAAAATCTGCCGTACCGGCACTTCCGAATCCAGCAGCGGTGCTTCCCCGCCGATGACCTTGATTTCCACATCGCCAACTGCCACAAAATCCCGGACTGTTCCGTTTTTTCCGTCTTCCATGGCCTTGGACCACTGCTCCGCCACCGCTTTGCCCCGTTCCTGGGCGGTAACCGGGTCCAGATTCTCTCCGCCCTTGCAGATCACGCTGTAGCGCAGATTCCCGGCCCGTTCCCAGTTGCTGCCAATGGTGTTGTAGATTTTCAGCAGAATATCCGCCAGGAAGGGCATCCCCCGGAACATGCTCACGCCGTAAGGATGGGCAGGCTCCGGATTCATGGTGGTAAACAGCAGCAGGTGCTGATACGGCAGGGGCCGCATCAACCCATGATCGTCCATCCCCCACAACACCACATCCAGAGAATTGTTCCCTTCCTGGACTTCCAGGGTGGTCACATCTCCCCAGCATACCGCCCGGAGTTTCCCTCCGGCCACCACCATTTCTCCCACAGCCCGGCCGTAGGTCAGCAGGCTGTCCAGATAACCGCTGAGGAAACTCTCAATGCCCATCTGTCCCCGGCCGCAGGGCATCATCTCCAGGAAGGCGTTCAGCTTCTCCTGGGCCTGGGGATTGCGGCATTTCACCTCAAATCCGCCGCACAGCCGAACCATCTTCCCCACCGCCGCATCCAGCACCGGCAGAGCCTCCCGCATTTCCCGGTAGATCCGCTCCTCTCCGCCGCCCAGGGGGGTAAAGTGTCGCATGGCCCCGAAGGGATGGATATTTCCGCCCCGGAGCTGGCACACCGCCGCCATGGCGCCGGATTCCTGTTTCTTCCGTTTCAAACAATCACTCCTTTCCAATTCAGCCGTCCGTTACCGTTTTCTCTCCACCGTACACGCCGCAAATCCCCCCTGTCTTTCCCCCAGCACCGTGGAAACAAAGTAGCGCATATCATCCATGGCGTGGTCATGTTCCTTGCGCACTTTGTCTTTGCTGCCGTCTTTCAAGTCCCAGACGTATTCCTCCATTTCCCGCAAACAATCGGTGCATCCTGGGCCGATGACGATTTTTCTGGTTTTCAGGCAGTCGGAGGTGAGCCGGATGCCGCTGAGCACATCGTTGTTGGCCTTCTGCACCCGCCAACCTCTGCGCCGAAGCAGTTCCAGAAAGCTGGCAGCGGAAGGGTCTACAATCACCGCCGTGATGGGCCTGTCTCCTGCCAGGCTTTCCAGGGCCTGGGCGTATTCCCCATCGGTCATCTGCCGCATCTGGGCCCGGGAATCGAAATAGAATTCCTTCACCCGATACCACACGCCCCGGCACCGCCCCCACAATCCCATGGACATGGGATTGACCGTGCCGTAGTCGCAGGAAATGTACCATTTGTCGCAATTTTCCGGAGGAGTTCCCGTCATTTCCTCGGTGAAGAAGTCATACACCCGTCCCTCCGCCTGCACCCACTGTCCCAGTACAAACCGCTTGTAAAACACGCCGGTGTATAGCCGCTGATATCGCTGGCGAATCTGCTGGGTCAAGGAGGGATTGTCCTCCATGTTAAAGTGCAGCCGCAGACAGTTGCGCTTGCCAGCCTCCTGAATCCAGGTCTTGTAAAACCAGTGGTTTGGCCCGGCGGGGTTGCAGTTAAACCAAATCCGGCTCCCGGCTACCGAGCATCGGGCGCAGGCTTGCTCCACAAAGCTGCGGGGCATCAGCGCCACTTCATCCAGCAGCACCCCGGCAAAGGTAATGCCCTGAATCAGGCTGGCAGAGCTTTCGTCCCTGCCGCCAAAGATGTAAAACTGATTCTCCCGCCCCCGGAAACTTACCGTCACCAGATTTTCCGACCGTTTTTCCTGCCACCTGGCCCCCAATTCCGTCAGCCGGGGCAGGATTTCCGACAGCACGTTGCGCCGCAGAGAGGCAATGGTTTTTCCGCAGACGCCGAACTTCTTCCCATCGAAGCAGCTCATGGCCCACAGGAAAAAGCTCAGCCCCATGGCCAGGGTTTTTCCCGACCGAACCGCCCCGTCGCAGACGATGGCTTCCTTCCCCGCATGGGGACTGCCCGGCACCCACCAGGTTAGTACGGTGCGCTGTTTGGGAGAAAACACCGGCTGCTTCATTCTGCCCCACCGCCCTGGAGGGCCTGGAAAAATCCTTCCATGGTGCCGTCCTCCTCCTGGGCCAGCTGGCTGAGCATCTGCAGTGCCTCCAGCCGGTCCAGCAGCTTGATTTCCACCGTCCCCTTTTCATTGCGCTTGATTTCGCTGAGCAACCCCAGATCCAGCCTGTCCACTTCCGGCGCATCTTCCAGCGCCAGCCGAACACAGTCGTTGGTACTGCCGAAGGCCAGTTCCGCCAGCCGCCGCACCACATCCTGACGCCGGATCTGCCCGGTACGGATGCGCTGCTTCAAGGTTTTTTCTCCGCTTTTATTTTCCATATCACCCTTCCTTTCACACCTGGGCAGAAAACAAAAAAAGTTGCCCCCAAAGGAGCAACTTTCCGTAAAAAGCAAAAAATCGGGAAGCAAGCGCTTCCCGATGATTTAAAATTTTACTCTGATTGCGGCATTTCCTCTGTCCAGGATTTCCGGGTATTTCTCCCCCAGAGCCTTCTTCAGAAGATCATATTCCGTCAGACTTCCATGGGGCACCGCCCAGGCGCCGGCATCGGCGCCCACTGCCAACAAGCCTCCCATCTGCCCAAAAGCCGCCACATTTTCCATGGCGCTGTCCAGAATGGCCTCCACCTCCTTGTCCGGATACCGTCCCTTTCCCCGCAGATTGCCGATGGTGGACAAGGTAGGCACCCACACCGTGCCGGATTCTGCCATAGCCGCCAGGGCTTCTTCATTTAAGTAAGCCCCATGCTCCACAGAATCCACCCCAGCCACCGCCGCGGCCATCACCGTTTCGGCACCGTTGGCGTGGGCCATGACGGCAAAGCCTTCCTCATGGGCAATGTGTACCAGCTGCCCGATTTCTTCCGGCTCCAGGCCATCCTCCGTCAGCACCCCGAACCGGTCAAAATCCATCAGTCCCGAGATCATAATTTTGATAAAGTCTCCCTGTTCCTGCCGGGTCTGCCGGACCAGATCCGTATATTCCCGGAGGTTTCCATAGGTTTTCCCGATGAACTTTCCGTAATGTCCGACTTTGCACAGGGGTGCCAAAGGGGTACGGTAGACAATCCCGTATTCCTTTGCCAGGTCTCTCGCCCGTTTGCCCACACCCCACCGGTCGCCTCCGTCGCGCAGATAGATAAAACCCAAATCGTGATAGGTTTGCAGCACCTGACGAATCCAGGGTTCCTGCACCTGCTCCGAATGCCGCCGGATGGCGCTTTTCCAGTCCACCCCATCCAGCACCATATGGATATGGCAATCACAGAACATCCTTACCGCCGCCTTTCTTCGCCCAGTATACCAG
>OERF01000200.1_pt1 | contig 15656 bp, 13 predicted proteins | sample 1539921 | NCBI WGS metagenome assembly OERF01 (sample SAMEA3891883, study PRJEB23780) | metagenome | biome: terrestrial biome; feature: animal house; material: Caecal content | place: Italy | collected 2015-05-05
TGCTGTCATTTTCTCCATTTTGCACATATGAGCCGACTTCTCAGATACACCCTAGCTTTCTCAAGCTGGAGGGATAGAGCCACTGGAACGCTACTTTGTGATAGAAGAGAAAACCCTGACCGTAGTTCTGCCAAAACATGCAGATACTAATCATTGAGAAAATGAACCCATAGATTTCCATTTAAGCTCCAGACTTTGATCAACCGGAGTAGCGCAATCCAAAATATCACGTTTCTATGTACGGCAGTAATTTTGCGGTGCAAAACAATCGCCACCCACTGGAAGATTGACCCACCTTGAGGCCTATCGGCAAGCAGAACTGGTGAGTTTCTGCTATGATTACGCTGTAGATGGGGATCTGTATGGACAGTCTTTGCTAAATTAGGCATTTCACCACGGCAGATTGCAGCTGCGCGGCTTCCATACATTGCTGAAAAAACGCAGAAAACGGGAACCACACGCTGTCTCCATATAGATCCAAAAGCTCCCCCTAGATATGTATGCAAAGCCAGGCCTTCCGGTTACCGATAAGGTGTATGAATATCTCTGTATCAATCTTGCCAAACCAAAGCTTGATTAAACCGAATTAGCAACAAACGCTTCGTTTGCTTTCCAAAGAGCAATGTCTGCCGGGACGGCATCAGAAGCCTTATAGAGAAGGGTATTCAATACCTGCAAAAGATAAGGAAGACCACATAAGAACCAGTCACACCAGTGTCTACCAGGAAATAATGATCAATAGCAATCTGCTGGAGGCTCCCCACGGCAGCTACCAGCAGGAGTTGAACATTAAGCGGGTCCGCAAGATTGCAGCGAAGTTCGCCCCGGTCTGGTCCCCCCGAAGGTCAGCTACCGCAACGGTCACTACTATGTGTTCGACGGACAGCACACCATCGCAGTCCTCAAGCTGCTCAATGGCGGCAAAGACCTGATGATTCGCTGCATCGTGTACACGGGCATGACCGAGAGTGAAGAAGCCCTGCTCTTTGCCCAGCAGGCTGGGGAATCCGCCCCGCTGACACCCGGCGATAAGATGCGTGCAAAGATCTACGGAGGCGACCCCGAGTGCATGGCCTTCCTGAAGGCCACTGAATCGGTTGGCCTGCGTCTGGATTACGCACAGCTCTGCGGGAAACACCGGATCGGCTGTGGTGGTAGTACTGCAAAATGAAACGGGCAACAAGCATTCACCTACGCTCATTCTGTTATGTTGCAAGAACGCCCTGATGTCCTCACCATCGAATATCTGTGCGAAATCCTGAAGATAAGCACAAAGACCGGATACCGTCTTTTAAAAGACGGAAAAATCCAAAGCCTAAAGGTTGGGCGGTCATACCGGATTCCCAAGGCTCACCTGGTAGCCTATTTTATGTAGTATGAACCCACTGTTGTACAGGCGTGACATCCTTGCCATCTGTTCAACTGCCAGTTATACTCATGCTGTCAGTAGCACATCCTGTATCATGGTGGAAAGAATTGAAAGGAGGGCCATCACATGGTGGCAGGACATCTTGAAGAAAAATACGGTATCTACTATATGGATTGCTGTATAAGCAATGGTTTCCACTCTCACCCTAAATTGGGATTCCTCAGAAAGGGAAATATCCCATTTCGCATAAAAGGAAAGGGTATAGATGAGCAAAACTCATCTATACCCTCAGTTTTGGCGGAGAGTTAGGGATTCGAACCCTAGGTCCCGTTAGGGACACAGCATTTCGAGTGCTGCACCATCGACCACTCGGACAACTCTCCACCTATACAAATCAACCGGTTTCCCAGTGATTGGCAAATAAAAATTGGAAAAATCTTCGTCGATTCTTCTTTAGTCGTCTTACTTACGACGTGTTTATGGTACTCTAAACCAGTAGATCTGTCAATACCAAAAGGAATATTTGGATAGATATATAGGATAGATTGGGATTTTCCGCAATCACCCCGCGTGTCAAAAAGTGGCTTGATTACTAGGTTTTTGGGGATTCTATTTCCAAAATCACCCAGCGATTTCGAGTCACGCCTCTTCGACCACTTGAGTACTCCTCCAACTGTATTTGGTTTTGCAGCTTTTCTATTATAGCAAAAACCCGCCCCGGCGTCAACTGCCAGAGCGGGTTTTGATGGCATTTTTTGCGGCGGGCCCTCACTTGCCGGCCAGCAGGATGGCCAGGACGGCTTTCTGAACGTGGAGGCGGTTCTCCGCCTCGGTGAAGATCTCGTCCGCGTGGGCCTCAAAGACGGCGTTGGAGATCTCCTCGCCCCGGTGGGCGGGCAGGCAGTGCAGGACCATGCAGCCGGGCTTTGCGCCCTCCAGCAGGGCGCCGGTCAGCTGGTAGCCCTGGAAGTCCCGCATCCGGCGCTCGGCCTCCCCGCCGGCGGCGTTGTTCCAGACGGCGGTGACCACCACGTCGGCATCCCGGACCCCCTCCCGGGGGTCGTCCAGCAGCCGGAACGCCGGGCCGTAGGGCTGGGCAAAGGCCAGCACGTCGGCCGCGGGGCGGTAGGCGGGCGGGCAGACGCAGGTCACCTGCATCCCGGCCAGGAGCCCCCCGGCGATCAGGCTGTTGGCCATGTTGTTGCCGTCCCCCACAAAGCAGAGCTTCTGCCCCTCCAGGGGGCCGCGGCGCTCCCGGATGGTCATCAGGTCGGCCAGCACCTGGCAGGGGTGGGCGTAGTCGGTCAGGCCGTTGATGACCGGCACCCCGGCGTAGGCGGCTAGCTCCTCCAGGTCGCGCTGGCGGTAGGTGCGCCAGACGATGCAGTCGTAGTACCGGCCCAGCACCCGGGCGGTGTCCCGCAAGGGCTCGCCCCGGCTGGCCTGCAGCTCGGTGGCGGCGTTCATGTAGCTGCCCAGGCCCCCCAGCTGGAACACCCCCACCTCAAAGCTGGTGCGGGTGCGGGTGGAAGTCTTGGAGAACATCAGCGCCACGCTCTTGCCCGCCAGCAGCGGCGGGGTGCCGCCGGCCTTCTGGGCGGCCTTCAGCTCCACGGCCACGTCCAGGATGTGGTACAGCTCCTCCCGGGTCAGGTCGTTCATTTTCAGCAGATGCTTCATGGCTGGCCTCCCGGTGTCACGGGCGGAGCGGGTCCATCCCGCACAGCACTTCGTCCAGGATCACCAGCGCCCGCTCGATGTCGTGGGCGGTGACCACCAGGGGCGGCAGCAGCCGCAGCCGGGTCTTGGCGGTCAGGACCAGCAGCCCCCGCTCCCGGCAGGCGGCCAGCACGTCCGAGGCCTGGATGCCGTCCTCGAACTGGACCCCCAGCATCAGACCCAAGCCCGACACATCGGTGACGTGGGGCAGTTTTTCCAGCCCGGCCCGCAGCTGGGCACCGTGCTCCCGCACGCCGGCCAGGAACCGCTCGTCCAAGCGGCCCATCACCACGTTGGCCCCGGCGCAGACCACCGGGTTGCCCCCGAAGGTGGAGCCGTGGCTCCCAGGGCCCATCCCGGCGGCCACCTTGTCGCTGACCAGCACCGCGCCGATGGGCAGGCCGCCCCCCAGCCCCTTGGCCAGGGTGACGATGTCGGGGCGCAGGTTGTACTGCTCGCAGGCCAGGAAGGTGCCGGTGCGGCCCACGCCGGTCTGCACCTCGTCCACGATCAGGCACAGGTCTTTTTCGTCGCAGAGGGCGCGCACCTCCTGCACGAACAGGGGGTCCAGGGCCACCACGCCCCCCTCGCCCTGCACCAGCTCCAGCATGACGGCGCAGGTGTGGGCGTCCACCAGCTTGGTCAGGCGGTCGATGTCCCCGGCGGGGGCGTAGACGAACCCCTCGTTGAAGGGCCCGAAGTATTGGTGGAAGCCGTCCTGCCCGGTGGCGGTCAGGGTGGCCAGGGTGCGCCCGTGGAAGCTGTTGACCAGGGTGATGACGGTGCTGCGGCTCTCGCCGTAGTGGTCAAAGCTGTATTTGCGGGCGGCCTTGATGGCGCCCTCGTTGGCCTCGGCCCCCGAGTTGGCAAAGAATACCTTGCTCATGCCGGTGCGGCGGCACAGGGCCTTGGCCAGCTTGGAGCAGGGAGCGGTGTAGTAGAGGTTGGAGGTGTGCTGCAGCTTGTGGGCCTGGCGGGAGACGGCCTCGGCCCACTCCAGGTCGCAGTAGCCCAGGCTGTTGACCCCAATGCCACTGGTGAAGTCCAGATAGTTCTGGCCTTCGGGGCCGTAGGCGTGGAGGCCGTGGCCTTTTTCGATGACGATGGGGTTGCGGTTGTACGTATGCAGGACGTAGTTGTTGTCCCGCGCAATGACTTTTTCAGAATCCATAGTAGTGCCTCACTGCTTGTGTCAAGACGGGATGAAAAGCCCCTTCCGGGGGATCACTCCCGGTGGCTCCTGCGGTAAAAACGGGTGCCCGACCCCCGGTTGGAGAACAGCTCCAGCAGGACGGTGTGGGGGACCCGGCCGTCGATGATGACCGCCTCGTGCACCCCTTGGTAGATGGCGTCGGCCATGCCGCCGATCTTGGGGATCATGCCCCCGGCGATGATGCCGGCGGCCTTGTAGCCCTCGATCTCGCTGACCTCCACCTCGGGGATCAGGGTGCTCTCGTCGTCCTTGTCCCGCAGCAGGCCGGCGATGTCGGTCATCGAGACCAGCTTTTCGGCCTTGAGGGCGATGGCGATCTGGGCGGCGGCGGTGTCGGCGTTGACGTTGTAGGGCTGGCCCAGGTCGTCCATCCCCACCGTGGCGATCACCGGGATGTAGCCCCCGTCCAGCAGGCTGGAGATCAGGGTGGTGTCCACGTGGGTGATCTCGCCTACATAGCCCAGGCGGCTGTCCAACTCGGCGCAGCGCAGCATCTGGCCGTCCATGCCGCACAGGCCCACGCCGCGGCCCCGGAGCTTGGCCACCAGGTCTTTGTTCACCTTGCCGGCCAGCACCTGCTGGACCACCTCCATGGTGGGGCCGTCGGTCACCCGCAGGCCCCCCGCAAAGCGGCTTTCGACCCCCACCTTTTTCAGCATCTCGTTGATGGCGGGGCCGCCGCCGTGCACCAGGACCACCCGCACCCCCAGCAGGGTCAGGGTGACCAGGTCGTTCATGACGGCGTCCTTCAGGGTCTCGTTGATCATGGCGTTGCCGCCGTATTTGATGACCATGGTCTTGCCATGGTATTTCTGGATGTAGGGCGTGGCCTCGGAAAAGAGGCGGGCCATTTCTTCGTTTTTCATCTTCTTGCGCCTCGCTCAGGTCCGGTAATCCCCGTTGATTTTGACGTAGTCGTAGGTCAGGTCGCAGCCCCAGGCCTTGGCGCTGGCGCTGCCCAGGCCCAGGTCCACCCGCACCAGGATGTCGTGCTCGGCCAGGACTTTGGCGGCCTCTTCCTCGCTGTAGGGGTGGTAGGCCGCGTTTTCGCAGACGTAGACTTCGCCCGCCGCGCTGGACAGCCAGACGCGGACCTTGTCGATGGAGAAATCCCCCGGGGTGTAGCCGATGGCGCAGAGGATGCGGCCCCAGTTGGCGTCCCGGCCAAAGACCGCCGCCTTGAACAGGTTGGAGCAGACCACGCTGCGGGAGACCGCCCGGGCGGTCTGCAGGTCGGGGGCGCCGGTCACCTGGCAGGTGATGAGATGGGTGGCGCCCTCGCCGTCCCCGGCGTGCTCGGCGCACATGTGCTCGGCAATGGCGGTCAGGGCGTCCACAAAGGCGTCGTAGTCGGGGCCCTCGGCCTCGATGGGCACGTTGCCCGCCAGCCCCGACGCCAGGATGAGGAGGGTATCGTTGGTGGACGTGTCCAGGTCCACGCTCATCTGGTTGTAGGTGCCGGGCACCACCTGGCGCAGGGCCTTTTGCAGCATGGCGGGGCTGACGGCGGCGTCGGTGGTGTAAAAGGCCAGCATGGTGGCCATGTTGGGTGCGATCATCCCGCTGCCCTTGCCGATGGCCCCCAGGGTGCAGGGCACGCCCCCCAGCTGGAAGCGGATGGCGTACTCCTTGGGGTGGGTGTCGGTGGTCATGATGGCGGTGGCGGCGTCGGCGCTGCCCTCGGCGCTGTGGGCCAGTTTGGCCGCCGCCGCCGGGATGCCCGCGGCAAAGGGGTCGATGGTCATGGGCTGGCCGATGACGCCGGTGGAGGAGGGCAGGACGTCCCCGGCCGGGATGCCCAGGGCCTCGCCGGCCAGGCGGCAGCATTCCTCAGCCAGGTCCACCCCGTTGGCGGCGCAGGTGTTGGCGTTGCCGCTGTTGACCAGGATGGCCTGGGCATAGCCGTCGGCCAGGTGGGCCCGGTCCACCTTGATGGGTGCGCCGCAGACCTTGTTGGTGGTGTAGACCCCCGCCGCCGCGCAGCGGACGTCGGCCTTGATGAGGGCCAGGTCATACTTGGAGTGGTTGCGGCGGATGCCGCAGTGGACCCCCGCCGCCGCAAAGCCTTGGGGGGCGCACACGCCGCCGGTGACTTCCTGATACTGCATACGATACGTTCCTCCTGTCTGTTCCCCTCTCCGACGCAGGGGAGGGCAAGGTGCATTGTGTTTGTTCTGCAAGGCCGTGCCCCGTGGGGCGGGGGCTTATTCCAGCCCGGTGGTCTCTTCCAGCCCCAGCATCAGGTTCATGCACTGGACCGCCGCCCCCGAAGAGCCCTTGCCCAGATTGTCGAACAGGGAGATCAGCAGCATCTGGCTGCCGTCGGGGCTGGCGGTGCAGTACAGTTCCATCCGGTCGGAGCTCTGCAGGGCCCCGGCGGCCAGCATCCCGTCCGCGGGCAGCTGGCCCAGGGGATGGACGGTGAACTGGGGCTCGCCGGCGTAATAGCCGGCCAGGGCCTGGGCGATCTGCGCCGGGGCGACGCCGGGCAGCAGGTCCATCCGCAGGGGGACGGTGACCTCCATGCCGGAATAGTAGTCGTCCACGATGGGGCAGAACACCGGCGGGGCCGCCAGGCCGGACACCGCCTGCATCTCGGGCAGGTGCTTGTGGTGCAGGGTCAGGCCGTAGGCCCGGGGGGTGCTGTAGAGGGCGGGGCGGCCGCCGTCCTCGTATTCGGCGATCATTTTTTTGCCGCCGCCGGAATAGCCGGTCAGGCTGTGGCAGGTGAAGGGGTAGTCCGCCGGGACCAGCCCCAGCTCCACCAGGGGCCGGGCCAGGGCGATGAAGCCCGAAGCATGGCACCCGGGCGCCGCCACCCGGCTGGCGGCGCGGATGGCATCCCGCTGGCCGTGCAGCTCGGGGAAGCCGTACACCCACCCCGGCGCGGTGCGGAACGCGGTGGAGGTGTCCAGCACCTTGACCTGCCCGCCGATCCGGGGCAGGATCTCCCGGGAGGCGGCGTCGGGCAGGCAGAGGAAAGCAAGGTCCGCCGCATTGATGACCTCGGCCCGGGTCTCCAGGTCCTTGCGGCCGGCCTCGGGGATGGAGAGCAGCTCCAGCTCGGGCCGGCGGGCCAGCCGCTCGGCGATCCGCAGGCCGGTGGTCCCGGAGGAGCCGTCGATGAATACCTTGCAGCTCATGCTTTGGCCTCCTCTTCCCAGGCGTCCAGGGCAGCCAGGGCCTGGGCGATCTGGGCCTTGACGCTGGCGGCGCTGGGGCCGCCGTAGCTGGTGCGGCCCTCGCAGCAGTTGACCAGGTCGATGGCCTGGTACACGTCCTGCCCGAACAGGGGGCTGTAGCCCTGGAACTCGGCCAGGGTGAGCTCTTCCAGCACCTTGCCGGCGGCGATGCAGTCGGCCACCATCTGGCCGGTCAGCTTGTAGGCGTCCCGGAAGGGCATCCCCTTCTTGGTCAGGTAGTCGGCGCAGTCGGTGGCGTTGATAAAGCCGGCCGCCGCCGCCCGGCGCATGTTGGCGGGCAGGGTGCGCATGGTCTCCAGCATGGGGGTGATGGTGGTCAGGCAGAGGGCCAGGGTGTCCACCGCGTCAAAGATGGCCTCCTTGTCCTCCTGCATATCCTTGTTGTAGGCCAGGGGCAGGCCCTTCATCATGACCAGCAGGGTGTTCAGGTCGCCGTAGACCCGGCCGGTCTTGCCCCGGATCAGCTCGGTGACGTCGGGGTTTTTCTTCTGGGGCATGATGGACGAGCCGGTGGTGAAGGCGTCGTCCAGCTCGATGAACTTGAACTCCCAGCTGCACCAGAGGATGATCTCCTCCGACAGGCGGGACAGGTGCATCATGCAGGTGGAGATGGCCGCCGCCAGCTCGATGCAGAAATCCCGGTCGGACACGCCGTCCATGCTGTTGGGGCAGGGGGCGGCAAAGCCCAGCTTTTCGGCGGTAAAGGCCCGGTCCAGGGGATAGGTGGTGCCGGCCAGGGCGCCCGAGCCCAGGGGGCACTGGCTGTCCATCCGGCGGGTGGCGTCCACAAAGCGGCCCAGGTCCCGCAGCAGCATCCAGGCATAGGCCATCAGGGCGTGGCCGAAGGTGACCGGCTGGGCCCGCTGCAGGTGGGTGTAGCCGGGCATCACCGAGGCGGTGTTCTCCCCGGCCTTCCGGCAGATGACCCGGACCAGGTCCGCGACCAGCTGCTGCAGGCGGAGGCTTTCGTCCCGCAGGGTGAGGCGGATGTCCAGGGCGACCTGGTCGTTGCGGCTGCGGCCGGTGTGCAGCCGCTTGCCGGCGTCCCCGATGCGGGCGGTCAGGGTCTGCTCCACAAAGGTATGTACGTCCTCGGCGGCGGGGTCGATCTCCAGCCGGCCGGCGGCCAGGTCGTCGGCGATGGAGGCCAGCCCGCCCAGGATGGCCTCGCAGTCGGCCTCCGGGATGATGCCCTGCCGGGCCAGCATGGCGGCGTGGACGCCGCTGCCCTTCATGTCCTGGGCGATCATCCGCTGGTCGAACCGGATGGAGGAATTGAAATCGTTCACGCGGGAATCCACCGCTTTGGAAAAGCGGCCTTTCCAGAGTTGTTCAGCCATGACAGGCTCCTTTCAAAAACAAAGGGCGGTTCCGGTCCGTCCGGGCGGAAAGCCCCCTCGAGCGCATTGCGCCGGGTGAAACGGCAAAGCCGCCGCAAGAAACGTGTCCTGCGGCGGTGCCGCCGGCATGGCTGCCGGTTGTTGTTGACCTCTGCCCGGAAAGTGTGAGGCTGCGGACAGAGGGGAGGAAAGCGGAGATCAGTCCTTGGGCCACTTCTTGGACAGCTTGGCCCGCTCTTTGATGGACAGGCCGAACAGGTTGATGAACCCGGCGGAATCGGCCTGGTCGTAGTCGTCGTCCTCGCCGAAGGAGGCGGTCTGCTCGTCATACAGGGTGTAAGGCGAGGTGACGCCGGCGTTGATCATGTTGCCCTTGTACAGCTTGAGCTTGACGTCGCCGGTGACGGTCTTTTCCAGGCTGTCGGCAAAGGCGTCCAGGGCCTCCCGCAGGGGGGTGAACCACTGGCCGTTGTAGACGATGTCGGCGTACTTCTGGGCCAGCTGGGCCTTGAAGTGGGCGCTCTCCTTGTCCAGGGTGATGGTCTCCAGGACGTTGATGGCCTTGTAGAGGATGGCGCCGCCGGGGGTCTCGTAGACGCCGCGGCTCTTCATGCCCACCAGGCGGTTCTCGACGATGTCCAGCAGGCCGATGCCGTTCTCGCCGCCCACCTTGTTCAGGTATTCCACCAGCTCCACGGCGCCCATCTCCTTGCCGTCCACGGCGGTGGGGATGCCCTTTTCAAAGTGGATGGTCACATAGGTGGGCACGTCGGGGGCCTGCTCGGGGCTGACGCCCAGCTCCAGGAAGCCGGGCTTGTTGTACTGGGGCTCGTTGGCGGGGTTTTCCAGGTCCATGCCCTCGTGGGACAGGTGCCAGAGGTTCTTGTCCTTGGAGTAGTTGGTCTCGCGGCTGATGCGCAGGGGGATGTGGTGGGCCTCGGCGTAGTCGATCTCCTCGTCGCGGCTCTTGATGTCCCACTCGCGCCAGGGGGCGATGATGGCCATATCGGGGCAGAAGGCCTTCAGGGTCAGCTCAAAGCGGACCTGGTCGTTGCCCTTGCCGGTGCAGCCGTGGCAGATGGCGTCGGCGCCCTCAGCGATGGCGATGTCGGCCAGAGCCTTGGCGATGCAGGGACGTGCAAAGGAGGTGCCCAGCAGGTAATCCTCGTACTTGGCGCCGAACTTCAGGGTGGGGAAGATGTAGTTCTCCACAAAATCCTTCTTCAGGTCCAGCACGTACAGCTTGGAAGCGCCGGTCTTCTTGGCCTTCTCTTCCAGGCCGTCCAGCTCGGTGCCCTGGCCCACGTCGCCGGAAACGGCGATGACCTCGCAGTTGTTGTAGTTTTCCTTCAGCCAGGGGATGATGATGGAGGTATCCAGACCGCCGGAATAGGCCAGAACGACCTTCTTGATGTCCTGCTTGTTCTTTTTCATGGTGAGCACCCTTTCTCTCTTCTCACAGCGTGTAGCTGAATATTTATTCATCTGATGCTTCTTATTATACACGCCATTTTGCCAAAATCAAGGCACAAACTCCCACAAACTCACCCCACATGCGGGCAGAATTTTGTATAAATTTCCATATATTTGCAGTCGGTTTGCATTTGCAAGGCGTTTTTCTGTATTTTTATGCAATGTTTGGGGCTCACAGGGCGTACAGGTCGGTGTATTTGCGGCGCAGGTAGCGGGTGTAGTGGGTGGGGTCGAACTCCCCGCCGCACAGGCTTTTCACCAGGTCCGCCGGTTCCCGGCTGTTGCCGTACTGCCACAGCCGGGTGTGCAGGGCGTCCTTGAGGGGGCTCAGGTCGCCCTTTTCGATGTGGGCTTCCAGCACTCCGTCCCCCAGTTTGGCGGTGATGTCGTCCCAGGCCTGGGCGGCGTAGGCGCTGCCCAGGGCATAGCTGGGGAAGTAGCCCATATCGCCCCCGGCCCAGTGGATGTCCTGCAAAACGCCCCGGGCGTTGTCCGGCACCTCAATACCCAGGTATTCCTGATACTTGGCGTTCCAGGCTTCGGGCAGGTCTTTGACCGCCAGGGTGCCCTGGAGCAGGGCCTTTTCCAGCTCGTACCGCACCATGATGTGCAAGGCGTAGGTCAGCTCGTCCGCCTCGGTGCGGATCAGGCTGGCTTCGGCCCGGTTGGCGGCGCGGTAGAGTTCCTCCTCGGTGAAGTCGGCGGTCTGGCCGGGGAAGAGTTCCCGCAGCACCGGCCACAGCCAGTGGATAAAGGCCCGGGACCGGCCCACCATGTTCTCAAACAGACGGCTCTGGCTTTCGTGCAGGCCCATGGTGGCCCCGCCGCCCAGCACGGTGAAATCGCAGGCCGGGTCCACCCCCAGCTCATACAGGGCGTGGCCGCCCTCGTGGGCCACGCTGTACAGGCTGCTGAGCACATCCCGTTTCATATAATGGGTGGTGATGCGCACATCCCCGTGCCAGAAACCCTCGGTGAAGGGGTGTTCGCTCTCATCCAGCACGCAGTGGTCCGGGTCCAGCCCCCACAGGGCCATGATCCGCCGGGCCAGCTCCTGCTGGCCTTCCAGCGGCCAGTCCCGGTCCAGGAAGTCGGTGCGCACCGGCTTGCCGCGCTGCTGGATTTCTTTCAGCAGGGGCAGGATCTCCCCCCGCAGGGCGGCGAAGAATGCATCGCACCGGGCGATGGTCAGCCCCCGCTCATACCGGTCCAGCCATGCTTCATAGGGATCCCTGTCCGGGGCAAAGTACCCGGCCTGCCGGCGCAGGGCAGCCACGATCTTTTCCAGGTACGGGGCAAAAGCGTCGAAGTCATTGCTCCGCTTGGCGCGGCCCCAGGCGGGCACCGCCTGCTGCACCAGCCCGGTGAAGGCGGCGTACTCGTCGGCGGGGATGCGGGCGATGGCGTCGTACTGGCGGCGCAGTTCCCGCACCTCGGCGGCGGTATGCTCGTCCAGGTCGGCGGCCTCGGCCTCTTTCAGCAGGGCTTCGGTGTCCGGGTTGACCAGGGCGTCAAAGGAAATCCGGCTGAGCACCTCGGCGGCCTTGGCGCGGCCGTCCTCGCTGCGGGCGGGGGCGGCGGTGGCTTCGTCATAGCCCATGAGGGCCTGGGCGTAGCGGCAGGCGTAGAGCTTGTCCTCCAGGGTGCGGAGCTTTTCGGGAATGGTGTTGGGCATGGGTGGGGTCCTCCTGCAAAAAAATTCTGGTTCCAGTATACCACGGTTTGTGCCCCGGTGCCATTGTGTCCCGGGCGGTTTTGTGGTATGGTAAACACAAATCCATCCTTATATAGAGAAAGGGGTGTCTGTATGTCCGGAGCCGAACAGCCGCTGGTAAGCATCATTGTGCCCATCTACAACGCCAAGGACCACATTGCCCGCTGTGTGGAGAGCATCCGCCGCCAGACCTACCGCAACCTGGAGATCCTGCTGCTCAACGACGGCAGCAGCGACGTGAGCGGCCCGGTGTGCGCCATGTACGCCAAGGTGGATGACCGCATCACCCTCGTCGACAAGGCCAACAGTGGGGTGTCCGCCACCCGGAATCTGGGGATGCGGGCGGCCAAAGGCAAGTATCTGCAGTTTGTGGACGCGGACGACACCGTCCAGCCCTACGCCACCGAGCTGCTGGTGCAGAAAGCGGAGGAGCACGCCGCCGATATGGTCATTGCCCACTACAACCGGGTGGAGCCCCCCAAAGAATGGCGGGCCCAGCGCACCCCGCCCCTGCCGGAGGAGGTAGACCCGGGATTTGACCCCTTCACCAAGGTGCAGACCTTCGGGTTCCTCATGGAAGGGTATATGAGCAAGGCCCAGTTTGCCTACGGGCTGATGCAGGAACCGGCCAGCTTCTACTATGGGGTCATGTGGAACAAGCTTTACCGGGCGGACATCGTGCGCCAGCACCCGGACGTGGTGTGCAGCGAGGACCTGAATTACAGCGAGGACTTTTACTTCAACCTGAGCTTCATCCGGTATGCCGAGCGGTTCTACGCCCTGTCCACCCCCATCTACAACTATGTGCAGAACCCGGACAGTCTGGTGCACAACCTGAACCCGGTGAAGGTGCTCACCACCCGGTGGGAGCTGCTCACCTATTACAAGGACCTGTACCGGGACCTGGGGCTGTATGAGGACAACAAATACCGCCTGAACCGGTACTTCTTCGGCATTGCCGAAAGCTGAACACAAAGTATCAAAACCGTCTGCGCCGGCGGACATGCGCCGACCGGCGCAGACACCTACAGGGAAATCGGGAGTCAAATTGTGTGCGAGACGCACTGCGTCGAGTGCGCGATTTGACCCCCAATTTTGTCGAGGGGGTGTACAAGAGGGGGAATAGGCCCGTCAGGCAATTGCCGTGCGGGACTGTTCCCCCTTTTGCAGCGTGTCGGGTTTTCCGACACGCTGGAGCGCCGTCCTCCCCGCGGGAGGGCGGCGTTTTGTCCATATGATTTTCCGGTAAAGAGCGGGTAAAATCCCGGCAGTACCGGGCAAAGCAATTGTGTTTCCTGCCGGGATATGCTACAATAGCAAATAGTCTGGCGTTGTATACCTGCGTGTCGGCGCCGGCAAAAATTCAATACAGAAAGTAGAGTTGATCTTTCCCCCCATGGACGAGGACAGTATTATCACCATCATTCTGATCGTAGCACTGGTGGCGATGTCGGCCTTTTTCTCCGCTTCGGAGACCGCCTTTTCTTCCCTGAACCTGATCCGCCTGCGCTCCCGCGCCGAGGCGGGCGACAAGCCCGCCGGCAAGACCCTGAACCTGGCGGAAAAGTTCGACCGTCTGCTCAGCACCATCCTCATCGGCAACAACATCGTCAACATCTCGGCCTCCACCGTGGGCACGGTGCTGTTCACCAACCTGCTGGGCCCGGTGTACGGCCCCACCGCCTCCACGGTCGCCCTGACCGTGATCGTGCTGATCTTTGGTGAGATCACCCCCAAGGGTCTGGCCAAGGAAATGCCCGAGACCCTTGCCGTTTCCTTTTCCCCGATCCTCAGCGCCCTGACCACCCTGTTCACCCCGCTGAACTTCCTCTTCGGCAAATGGAAGGATTTTCTGGCCCGCCGGTTCCATTCCGACGAGCACGACACCGTGACCGAAGGTGAGCTGGTCACCATGGTGAGCGAAGCCGAGAAAGACGGCGAGATCACCGACCGGGAAAGCGAACTGATCCGCAGCGCCATCAGCTTTGACGACGTGGAAGTGGAGGATGTGCTGATCCCCCGGGTGGACGTGGTGGCCGTGGCCGACGACGCCGACCTGGAAGAGGTGGCCGACCAGTTTGCGGAGAGCGGATACTCCCGCCTGCCGGTCTACCACGAGACCATCGACAACATCATCGGCGTGGTGCATGAGAAGGACTACTTCGTGGCCGCCCGCCGGGGGGATGCCGAGCTGGAAAAGCTCATTGCCCCGGCGCTGTACACCACCTCCGGCAGCCGCATTTCCGAACTGATGCGCACCATGCGGGAGAGCAAGCATCACATGGCCATTGTGGTGGATGAGTACGGCGGCACCGCCGGCATCGTCACCCTGGAGGACATCCTGGAAGAGCTGGTGGGCGAGATCTGGGACGAGCACGACGACGTGGTGGAGGAAGTCCGCGCCCAGAGCAACGGCAGCTGGCTCATTGCCGGCGACGCCGGTGTGGATGATGTGGCCGAGGAGCTGCACATCCGGGACAAGAGCAAGGCGGTGTCCATCAGCGGCCTGGTGCAGGAAAAGCTGGGCGGTCTGCCCAAGGTGGGCGACCATTTCCGCTGGGGCAAGTACGAGGGCATCGTCACCCGCACCACCCACCGCCGGGTGCAGGAGGTGCGCCTGACCCTGCTGGAACCGGAACAGCCCGCGTCCCAGGAATAACCTCTCTTGTATCCCATATACAGTATCCCAGCCGGACGGCCCCGCAAAGGCCGTCCGGCTTTTGGTTTGTGCGGGGCAGGAAATTCGCACCCACGCCAAAAAATCCGGGTCCATGCCTTGCATCCGCCGGGGCGGATTGCTATAATAAAGGACGCGCGCCGGGGTCTCCCCGGCGTGATTCTGTACGAAAACGGAGCGGATGTTTTGGTGGAACTGACGATATACGGACGCATTCTTTGCTGGCTGCAGCGGGTCAAGAAGTTTGTCAAAGGGGAAGTGGTGCTCAGCGCGGCCATTGTGCTGGCGCTGCTTTCGGCCATTGCGGTGCCGCCGGACGCAGCCTGGGCCGGGTACATCGACTGGGACACCCTGGCCTTGCTCTTCAGCCTGATGGCGGTGACCAAGGGGCTGCAGCAGCTGGGGCTGTTTGACGCCCTGGGGGCGTCCCTGCTGCGGCGGATGGCCACCACCCGCCGGATGGTGCTGGTGCTGGTGTTCCTGCCCTTCTTTTTCAGCATGCTCATCACCAACGACGTCTCCCTCATCACCTTTGTTCCCTTTGCCCTGACCGTGCTGCACATGGCCGGACAGGACCGGCTGGTGATCCCCACGGTGGTTTTGCAGACGGCAGCGGCCAACCTGGGCAGCATGCTCACCCCCATGGGCAACCCCCAGAACCTCTACCTCTACAACCGCTCCGGGATGGGCTTTTTTGAGTTCTGCGCACTGCTGGCTCCCTACGCGGCGGTGTCGGCGGCGGGCATTGCCCTGCTGGCCCTTGTGCCCAAAAACGGAGCCATGCGCGCGGCGGTGCAGCCGGAAGTCAAGGGCAGCGCCCGGCGTATCGCCCTCTTTGCCGCCCTTGGGGCGGTGTGCCTTCTGTGCATTGCCAAGCTGCTGCCGCCGTTGGCGGCGGCGGGGCTGACGCTGGCGGTGCTGCTCATCGCCGACCGGCCTCTCTTGAAA
>OERF01000201.1_pt1 | contig 15538 bp, 16 predicted proteins | sample 1539921 | NCBI WGS metagenome assembly OERF01 (sample SAMEA3891883, study PRJEB23780) | metagenome | biome: terrestrial biome; feature: animal house; material: Caecal content | place: Italy | collected 2015-05-05
TATTGCTGAATCAATTCCCGAAGTTCATCTTTGACCTTGGTACGGAGGTCGGAGTATCTTTATTGCAGGAGGTATTATAAAAATTAAGAATATAAATGGCAATAATAGAAGGTGCAAATAAAACCGATTCAAACTAATAAGAGGTGGAGTATATGTCTATGCAAAATATAATGGTAGAAGAATGGTTTACAGTCGAGAATTTTAAGTGTAACGTAGAAATAGAAAGACCGGAAAGGTATAAGAATAATACAGCTTTTAAAATTTCTGAAAAAAAAGAAGAGCGTTTAGAGCTTGTCTATAGGATGAATGATGGACTAGTTTTAGTGACTGGACAAGAAAATGAATTTGATTCAGAAACTGTAATTGGTTTGTATGAAATTGGCAAACTTTATATAGAATATAAAAAATTGAAGGCTAAAAAGAAAACATCCAAAGCAAAAGTGAAATTGAAAGAAGCTGAAAATAAATTGTGCGAATATATCAAAACCTTTGGATTCTTTGTTCCTGTGCCAGAAGGACAATGGACAGAATATAAGAGTGAAAGGCTGCTAAGGTTGGTAGAACGCTATTGTGTAACTATGGAACTGAAGCAGGAAATCAGTTTGGGTAAGGATATAAATTATAAACGTCTTTTTGAATTGACTTTCTTTTTGGTGTTTGCAGTTGATCCGATCATTGAATACTGGAATGGAGAAAGTGATAAAGACGACAAGGATCAGTGTGATTATTCTGTAGGAGGAAGCTGGGCAGAGAAGAGTAGATGGGTTAGACATGGGAAAATTGTGTGGTCGGATTTATTATATAACGTAGTTGAATTTAAAGAAATTGACGGTGAAGAACTGAATTTTGTGATTAACAGAGAGCGTGACAAATTAAAAGGATATAAATATTATGAAAATGAAAAAGAAATTTATAATTTGATCAAGATAATACATGAAGAGAATGAAAATGATAATATTGCTGATTTTTTGTGGGGATTTGTAAATGATGTATGTCCTATTTGCAAAATAAATGTAGATGGCACAATTGAGCAAAAATTAGGAGATGCTTTAAGAGAGAACAAATATTTTCAGAGTAAATACAAAGATAGGTTGATAAAGATTGCTAAAGATGTTTGCGCAAAAGAGATATCGAATGGTATAAAAAAAGCTATACCAGCGTGCAATCCGAACACAATGAATTTAGACGTAAAAGTACCTAATCTTCTTACGGCATTATATTTGGCCCTTTTTTATTTTGGTCAAAAAGGCGATACTTATCATATTTGCATGTGCGAAGAGTGCAGACGAATTTTTAAATTGGAAGAAGGTGCAAGACCTAGAAAATATTGTGGCGATTATTGTATGCGCAGAGCTGCGAAAAGCCATAATAATCATAAAAAATCAAAAAAGAATTTAGAATAATTGCTCGTCAGATGGGGAATACCATGATTATGTATGAATGAGAATTGTTTCTGTGCGATGGTAGCAAGATTATAAAGGCTCGGCAGGGAATCGATCTCTTCCTCATCATCCAGATAGATGGGCGCAATGTTCAGATTATTCAAAGCGTACATCCGCTTGGAGAATTTCTTTTTTGAGTTTGCTGCAATGTATTCTCTGGATATCTCAGCTTGTTCTGCATGACTTTTGGCCTCAGAGTATTGCTGAATCAATTCCCGAAGTTCATCTTTGACCTTGGTACGGAGGTCGGAGTCATCAATAGCTTGGTAAGCATCACGGCTGGTGCGGTAGTCGCCTGTGGGCAAAATCAGGTGGATGCCTTTCAGAATCGCCTCGGGGGCATGAGCAACCAAATTGAGCAGAGCTTCCCATGCTGGAGGGCCAGCATATGTCTTGCCAATTTTCTTGTTCTTTAGTTGCAGCTCAATGCGCAGGATATTACTGCCGTCTGGAAGTGCGTCAAAACAGCTTTCCTGTTGGGCACTTTTGGCATATACAGCGAGAGCCTGCATAGTATTTTTGACTTTGTAGGAGTACTTATCTTTTTGGGGATCGCCGAATGACTGCAGGATATATCCTTCCTTGCAAGGCGTGTGTTTCAGATAATGAAGATAAGTCGGAATATCAAACTCTGGACCCATTTCAAGGTTCATGCAAGGGTCTGCTCTGGATAAAGCGCACTCACATGGCTCAAAGGGAAATTCCTACTGCCGGAAAGATTCCAATAAGGAATCATAGGCAGCGTTCCAAAATGAGGAATCTGCAGGGGCGATTTTTTTGTAGTCCTGTTCATCCTTCTGAACGAGCAGAAGGGGAGAAACGATAATGTTGATGGAACAAACCTTGTAATTGCGCAGTTGAATGCGCAGTCCTTTTTCTATTTGAAAGATAGGCGGAAAAGAGGAAGAAAAAAGGTATTCATCTGACCATGACCTATCGCAGTTGGATTCTTCCAGCTGTTGAAAGATATTCAGGTATTCTTCATATTTCAGTGTATGATAGAGACTGAACGTATGGATGGAAATATCACCCAGTAACATCGGAATTTTTAAGAACATATAAATCCTCCTTATCATATTTTATTTATCATTCGTTGTAACATAAATATAATTACAAATCTACTCGATACTGTTTTATCTCTCTCGAATAGCAGTCATTGACAAGCAGCAAGGCAACTGGCAGCAAGTGATGAAGCGTAAAGAGAAGAAGTGCATAGAATCGAATGGAACAGCAAGAAGCATAACAGATCATGGCATAGTACCATCTTACCCTATTTAGATAGCATAGAGAGAAAAGGGGAAGAAGGGAATACATAATAACCATACTGTTGCATGTGTTTTATTTTTCATCATGGTATTTGAAATACTGTGATTTATCATATATGCCCTTGAGGTGGCAGCACAGATACTAGCTGCGCTTCAAGGGCGTTTGGGCTGTCTCTATTATAGTAGAGAGAACCGGCATGATGCAATGCTTTGGTTCATACAAAAAAGAAGCCGATGAAACTGCCATAAGGTGGTTTCATCGGCTTTTGTTTCTGTTAGGCGGCATCATCCGTCGGAGCGTTCGGCACCGAGAGCATTTCTTCTGCAATCTGCTTTTTGATGCTTTCATCGGCGGTCAGGGCGCGCTGAAAATCGGTCTTGATGGGAGCATATTTGAGGGCCTGTTTGACCACGGTTTTCTTGGCCATTTCCTCATAGTTGGTTTTCCAGGGGGAATAGCTGGAATCAAACGCCTTGGAATAAGTCTTGGCAAAGGCGTCCATATCCAATTTGGACATGACAGAGAAGCCATAGCCTCCATTGACAGTGCGAAAGAGACCATAGAAATAGGTCACTTCACCCCGATCAGAATAGGCAGGACGGTGAATCAGCTTGGGTTCAAGGCCGTACTCATATTCAAAGTAATCGTTCTCGTAGACGGCCTGTGCCTGGATGGTCTGCATCTGGCCGTTGCGGTAGGCAAGGTCGATCAATCCTTTGTAGCCGATCTGGAACTGGCATTCGAGGGTGCCCTTATTCTTATAAGGAATCAGGTATGCCTGCCCCAGGGGTGTGTTCGGTTCCAGCCCCAGCTGTGCAGCCGTGAGCAGGGCACTGATAAAGCTCATGGGAGTGCACTGCTTGAGCTGCGGGGTGTTGTTGAGGGCCGAGAGGGCGATCCGGGTAAAGCGTTCCGGCGACATGACCGAGGGCAACGCTTTTTTCAGCTCGGGAGCCATAGCCCGCACCATGTCCGGGATAGACATGTCCTTGGTCAGTTTGACGCCGGTATCTTTGGCGGGCTGAAGCTGTGCCTGGGCCTGCAATTCGCTTTTCAGGTCATAATTGCCTGTATTCATCATGATCTCTCCTTTGGTTAGGCAGCCTTGGTTACAGTGAATCTTCGGCTGGTGGTGGTTTTGCTGTATTGGTTATAGATGTCCGGCTGTTCTGCTTTGAGCCGCTTGGTATCCAGCCTTGTGGTGTCGCTGGAGACCCATGACACCCGGTATGGTTCGGCAATGCCATAGGCGGCATCCTGCATTTCCAGCTTGATCTTCTGGTCGATGGCGCTCCGCTCTTTTTCCATCTTGTCAATGAGGGCGGTCAACTCCTGACGGCGGTTCAGCAAGCTATTGCATCCCAGCAGTTGAACAGACTTTGCCCCGTTGGATTTGAAATAGAGTTTGGCGATTTCCTCCGAACAGCTGTTGCTTCCGTCCGGCTCCGGCATGACATGGGCCAGAACATGTTCTTTCCAAAAGCGTTCTTCGATGGTGATGAGGTACTGGATCAGCTCCTCATCCCGTTCGATTTTGCGGATGATAAACTCTTTGCCGAAGACGACGGCCGCAAGATACCAGCAGTCAAACCCGGATACAGCCAGATAGTGCTGCACCTGCATTTGATAGTGCAGAGGGATTGCCCCATTCTTCCACTTGTCAGCAGAATAAGGCGATACCGTTTTGCATTCCAGCCCGGCTTTCTGCCCGACGATCAGCCGGTCGAAATCGGCCAGCATGATGGGGTGTGCCTCGTTCTGGAAGATAGCGTTGGCCCGGCGTACTTTGAAACCGGTGGCCTCCATAAAACGGGAGGCTACGTATTCTTCCAGATCGCGGCCCTGGCGCATAGCCTCGTTGTCCGTCTCCTGCACATCGGTGCTGAGCTTGTCCTGGTAGACCTGGAAGGCGGAGACATACGGATTCATGCCGGTGATAGCCCCGGCATCCGTCCCGGTGATGCCCTGCTTACGTGCATGAAGCCAGTCGGCATGGGACAGGCCCACCGTAGAAAGCAAACGTTTCATGCGGTTTGGCCTCCCTTCCTGGCCTTATGAGCCTCATAGTCACGCTCCAAAACGGGCTTCATGATCTCGGCCAGCTCCGGCGTGAGGGTGTTGGGGTCATTCATCCACAGCTCATAGAGGTAATTCAGGGGGCAGTTCTGCACCAGCAGGTGGGTCCAGACAGCTTCCGGCAGCATTCCGTTGTCGGCGATGTAGGTCATGGCACTGACCAGATGGCATTTCATCTCGATCTGGTACGATTCGAGCAGAATATGGGAAGGGCTGGATTTCTCCACATCCGACAAATACTGAGACAATTCTTTGTGCAGTTTTTCAATCACTTTTTTCATCTCACATTCTCCTTGGGCTTATGCGACGGCCAGCACCATCTTATAGGCGCGGTCGATGAGCGGATTGCCTTCTGCTGTCCGCAGGAACAGATTTTCGTTGTAGTTTTTGGTGCGGCGGATGGGTTCGGCATGGGTGGCAAAATCAGAGACGGCGTTTACAAACCGCCAGCCATTCTTGCCCACATGGTCAAGATCAGGCGCTTCAAAGTAGCGCAGCTTGAGATCATCCAGCAGGCGCTTGTTGTTCCGCTTCTGTGCGTCGGTCATATCCTCGGTGACAGGGAAGAACTCATTCATGAACTCCATGACCTTGCGGTCCGGCAGCTTGATGCCGGTCAGGGTGTGGACCTCCTTGCCCAGTTCCCGCATATAGTCGTTGGCCATCAGGATGGTGTCCCGCGCTTCCTGAACGCGGCTCATCACGTTTTCGGTGTGGCGGGTGCTCCAGATGCGCTTTGCCTGACCCAGGGCCAGGTTGAGGGTGTTCTGGCAGACCACGCGGATGGGAGTCATGGCAACCTTGACCCCGGAACTGCCGTCATGGCTGTTCAGAACCACCAGGTACGGAGCGATCTCGTCCCCGGCAATGATGTACTTTTCAGGCATCCGGGCCAGCAGCCAGACCTTGCGGCCTCCCTGCAGGGAACCGGCGGTTTCATAGGTGACGCCTTCGCCCAGAAGATCGTCGGTAAATTTGAAGGCATCGCTGTTCTGCACCACCTGATAGCGGTCGGTCACGATCCCGAGCGGGGCGTGGTCGGTGCTGCGGGTGTTGACTTTGTAGCCGGGAATGCGGTCCCCGGCAGAGGTGTAAACGCTGTACTGTTCCACCTGCCAGTCCAGACCGGCCAGAATCAGCGCATCATAAGAAGTAGGGGCGTCCATGACCTGCACACCAAGACCGTGCCAGGGCTTTTCACGGACGTAAAACATGGTTTCGACACAAGCAGACATAATGATTCTCCTCTCTTTGTGTGACTTAATGAAAGATTTTTCGGATGAGTTCGGTTGCTACAGCGGAAACAAGGGCGATTGTAAGGGTGAAAACGATATCTGTGATGCGGATGAGAAGTCTGAACATGATGGGGTGCTCCTTTCAAAAGATAAAATGAAAACCGCATGGACGGTTCCATACGGTTCTCAATGATAATATACGGTTATCAAAAGCTGACTTTCCGTTTGCTTGTGCGGCTATCGCAACGGGCTTTTCCAAAATTTTTCAAAAAATTTTTTGCGGGGCTTCAAAACGTCAGTGAGTGTCTACCCTGTTTGCTATACTATAGCTGCGTTCCGGGGAACACAAAAACGACGAGTGAATGTGAAGAAAGGAGAATTGCCATGTATTGTCTCAAATGCGGTTATAAAATCCCGGCTGGTGCGGCGTTCTGCCCGAACTGCGGCGCAAAGAGTTCCTTTTTACATTAGGCATGGAATAAAAAGGAGCGAAGCATTTGAAAAACCGCTTCTCTTTGGGCAGGAGAAAGTTTGGACCACAAATCAAGGAGCTCCTTCTGCTCATTAGTCAAATAAACAGAGTCCCCTTGTTGAAAGAACTGGGAGAGCGAAATACCAAGACCAGAGCAAATCTTTTCAATGGAAGCTACATTGGGCTGGAGATTTCGTCTGCGCCATGTGGAGATGGTTGATTGGGTGAGGCCGGAGTTTTCTGCAAGTGTATACTCAGACCAGCCGCGAGCGAGCCGCTCCTGTTCAATCCGACCCAATATGTCAAATGTGGGCTTCTCTCGTTCCATGCCAAGGCCTCCTTGTATAAATCGTAGTGCTGACTACGATTTTATTGTGCGATGCCTTGACAAGTAATTATATACATCGTATAATTTTAATAGCATATATCGTAGCATAAAGGACGAAAATTGGATGGATTAAACAAAATTGATGCATGTAAATTGTGCATAATAATGGAAACAAAGAGCTTCAGTTCTAGAAACTGCTTCATATAAAGTGATCTTTAAAAATCTCTGCGAGAGCAGAGATGCCGCTATGGACAGACAGCTTGTGTTGTTGAGAGGAAATGTACAAATCGGAGAAAAAGTGGTCAACAGAAGATTGCTTGCTCATTTATATAAGTATATAAGCAAGTGTGCCCAATTTTTCTAAAGTAATAACAAGCAACGCCGGTGGATGTACCATGCGGCTCAAAAAGAAGTTTTATAAATATAAGGAGGAAAAACTATGTTTTGTCCCAAATGCGGTTGCAAAATCCCGGCTGGCGCGGCGTTCTGTCCGAACTGCGGCGCAAAGGTGCAGCCAGCGGCGCCTGCTCAACCTTCCTCGGTACCGTCCGGGGCAGCCCAGCCAGAAACGGATGTTCAGCCAAATACTGGCTCGTCAGAGCAGAATGAACAGTCCACTACACAAACGCGGCAGGAGCCGGAAGACCAACCCGATGTCGTGCCCTATATCGGCCCCTCTGTGCCGCCTGTTGTGCCGCAGTCCGCGCAAAACAACGCGCAGCCGGCAGGCGACCCGCTGGCTGCAATAGTGGGGAAACACGCTGACTACTATCTGGCTGAGTTTAAGAAGATCGATGCCGGGCAGAAGCCCCGGTTCAACTGGGCGGCGTTCCTGTTGGGACCGATGATGTGTTTTTACCGGCGCAGCGGGGAACTATTCAAAAAATACTATTTGCTCTACTTTATTTTGTTTGGTGCCTCCTGCGTGTTGTTTACAGTGTCCAGCATAAGTATGGCAGGTGGTGGTGCTTTTGGCATTGGCTTTGCGTTATTTGTGTTAACAGATATCTACGATATCTTTGTTGCTATAATCAACATATTTGTGTTTGTTATGTATATTCGGTTTGGAAAAAACTTCAACCGAGAATATTACAACCATTGCAAACAACAGCTGGAACAGCCTGCATCTGCGCGAAAACCCGGAACCAGCGCCAAAAAGATGTGGCTCTTTATCATGGCGGTTGCTGTGATCTGGATCGTATGGTATGCAGCAACCATGTTTATCACGCAGCAGGTACAGAACGCTTACTGGGACTCGTTGTGGGAGGACAGCTCTTTCAGTGAGGATACATATAGCGAAAGCAGCTCGTACTATGATGAGGCGGCTTCTTATATGGAAGAATCTTCGCGCGATAATGAGTCTGACTATGAACCGGGAAGCTCTGAAATTTTGCATGCGCGTTGGGATGAGTTTCTGGATTCCTCGGGAGAAAATGAAATTCTGTTTCTGGAAGCAGACAATGACTGCGACGGTCTGCTGGAGGCTTTTGCGGTAACGGCCGGAGAGTATGATGCCGACATGGGCTTTTATTTTAATGCCAAAATCTATTTTATCAACAGCAATGGCAAGATGAATTCGGTCTGTGATACGGCTCCTGATGGAAGCCCGCTTTACGGTTATCCTACCGAGGCGATGTTGTCACCTGATGGTGGAGACGGGTTCTTTGTTTGGAATTTGGCGACAGGAACCAGCAATTATTCCCTGGTTTGGGGCGTCAAAGATGACCGGTTTTACGAGACGAATATTTCTGGTCAATATTGCGAAGTCAGCCTTGATGATGGCCGGGGTTTTACAGCCTATCAACTGGATTACTCTCAGGGCTATAGAGACTACGTTGCCTACCGCTTGAATTATGACAGCAGTACACATGCTTTTACAGCAACAGTGGATGCTTCAGCCTATCCAACTGATTCAGGGTCTGTGGTGGAAGATTACAGCATGATGGCTTATGATCCCACCGGTATTTATCAAATTATCGGGAACGATGGGTATGTCGCTTCTATCTGTCTTTGGATGGAGCCTACTGATGCGGAAAATCCCTTTTACTGTGACATTCGCTCATGGAATGGTGAAGGCGGTATTGGCTGCGACTATTACGGGCCTGCACGTGTGCCGGCTGATTTGCAAAGCATCACCTGCGGTGATTTTATCTTTGGCATTGATGAAAATGGTGTACCGTTCTTCAACGATCCAATGATAGAAGTGCCGTACGGCATTTATTACTACAGCGAAAGCACATTTTCGGAAATGCAGATCAATGCGCTGGTTGACGCAGCTGCATATGCTGGGATGAACATCCCGACAGACCTGCTGACGGCCTATGTTGGAGACGCTGGCCTAGATCCATCGATGATTTATGAACTGATGTGACGTCAGATTATGTTCTGCGCTAAATGCGGCGCGCCACTGCCAGAAGATGCCTGATTCTGTACGAGCTGTGGCACTCATGTTGTTCCGGCAGAGACAGAAGTAAGTACGGCTGCAAGTTCTAGTATTGCTCTAGAGCAGGTGGTAAATGCAAACTTTGATGCTCCAGAGTGGTCTTCCAAAAAGATAGACGACGATCATGTGACGGTGCATATAGAAAAGGATATGCCCTATTATGACGAGAATGTTCGGCTGTAATTTACCTACAAAAAACTGGGTGAGAGTACCATCAGCGAACATCTGGACAGGGTTGTTTTCCTGGATAGTGTTGAAGCTTACTCAGAGCCTATGATAACGTTACTTTTTTGCAGCAAATGTATGAAAATACATAAACAGGGAGAAGGACAGTAAAAATGCCCCATCTACCGAGTAAAACGTTAGATGGGGCGCATTTTGTAGAGGTAATTGTATCCGATTAGTGAGCCGTAGTATATCTATTCTATAATGTAAGATTAAAAATTCTTACAATTGTAAGGATAACTTTTAATGCGAAACATCGGTAGTATGTCTAATAGTATAATCTGTGAAAAATAAGAGAAAGGATATTTCAATGTATTGTACTCATTGCGGAAAAGAGATTGGTTTAGGCCAGAAATTCTGTATTTACTGTGGAGCACCTGTTGAACAAAATCAAACGTCAGTGAGCGAACATGAGGAGACATCATTAAAACAAATACATCAGGTGAGTATCGCAAATAGAAAACCCCACGTTGCTGTAACTATTATTGATTTACTTTTTACAGTATTCTTTGCATGGGCGGCAGTCACAAATTTAGAGGGAGTAATAAACAATGTAATGCTTATTACTTTGATTCCACTAACATCTATTCTTATTGGATTATCCTATATGGCAATGTCAGTTGGTTCTATAGTTATGTGCGTGATGTTGCTTGTTTTTGCTTTTGGACGCAACCAAGAAAATTATTTAGTTCTTTGGGTCGGAACTGGCATTGGCGCAATAACATTTTTCCTAGGAGGATGCATTGAGGCTGTTCTACGAACCATATGCAGAGTGATAACATCTGGTGAGATTACTGGTGAATTTATTATTGGGGCTATTGGCTATGGCATTATTGCAGGCATTGTTGAGATTCTTCTCTTGGTTATGGCAAAGTCCTTGGATAAACAAAATCTTGTTAAAGGTAATAATATAGGTGATTTTATACAGCTCGCCAAAACAATTCCTGGTGAGATTTCAAGCCTTTTCAAAAAATGATATGTAATGATATGTGCGAGGAAATTTAAATTCGTACAGAACGAAGATTATTTTGTTTAGAAAGGAAAAGAGTATGGCTTGGATATACTGTCCATATTGTGGCCAGAGGCTCTCAGAGGATACAATGTTTTGCCCTCGATGTGGAAAGCAATTAAAGGGGACACAAACAACAGTTTATTCAGGTAGTCCAAAGCTCAATAAGCAGAAAAAACACGGTTGCTTATCTATTATACTCAAAATTACTGTGATCCTTTTTATCTTTCTCTTTGTAGTAGGAAGTTGTAGTGAAGCAAATAGGAGCAGCGAAGAAGCTTTTGAGCAATACATGCAAGGTGTCTTTGGCGGAGATCCAGAAAAACTTGAGGGATTATTTGTGAGCGAGATCGTTGCCCGGCAGCAGGGGCAAAATGATTTTGATATCCGTGATTCTATTCATGTAGAGGATATTCCAACTCAGTTGGCGGAGCAGTATGGTTATGATTATAAAATCACATATCAGCTTCTCAGCGAACAGGAAGTGCGTGGAGACGACGCATTGCAAGGAATACACATATTGCTTCAGCTTTCCGGCAATGATACACACTTTGACGCTGTTAGGTATTTATATTATGAACTTGAGATTGAAGGGAGCGAAGGAAGTGATATAAAAAGAGATGTGTTAATAGCGGCAGAAATAGATGGAGCTTGGTATATATTAGCGTGAAAAGATGACTGAAATTTGAGTGGCGGAGAAAAATTCATAGTAATGGTAGAGTGTTTATATTGCGGAAAGTTGTTTTAGAATAATTGGAAATATATATATTGCGGTTACTTTCAAATCAAAAAATGCTTTTAATTATAATCACTCGGAATTGTTTGGAATGATTCTTTTGACACATCAAAAACGTATTTTTGTGTTATTCATAAAAATCTTGCAAACATCAAGTTTGCAGATTAACAATCAAATTACAGGATGCTCTTACCTTGTAATGATAAAAATATATTGATGGATAATAACCATCCTGTCATGGTTAGAATGAGGTGAGATTATATGGCTATAGTTGAAGTGATTACCTATAACGGTAATCCGGATGTCTTTGCATGGAAGTATCCGAACAATGAGCTGGGAACATGGACTCAATTGATTGTGAACGAATCCCAAGAAGCTATTTTGGTTAAGGGAGGGAAAATATGTGATATATTCCAGGCGGGCAGATATACATTAAGTACTGATAATATTCCAATTCTCAACAAGATTATCAATCTTCCATTTGGTGGTCGTTCACCTTTTACTGCGGAAGTTTGGTATATCAATAAAGTCTTCTCACTGGATATTAAATGGGGAACAGCTACACCTATTCAGTTACAAGATCCAAAATATAAAGTGTTTGTTCCTGTAAGGGCATTTGGCCAATTTGGTATTCAAATCGAGGATTCTCAAAAGTTTTTTGTTAAGTTGGTCGGCAATCTTCCTCAGTTTGATAAAAATAGCATCATTAAATATTTTAGGGGAGTATACCTTACGAAAGCTAAAGATGGGATTTCATCATATCTTGTGCACAAAAATACAAGCATTCTTGAAATCAATGCTTACCTTGATGAAATTTCTTCTTTTCTAAAAGAAAAGATAGCCCCTGCTTTCAGTGAATACGGAATATATCTTACATCATTTTATGTGAATGACATAAATATACCGGAAGATGATACTGCGGTACACAAACTGAAAGAAGCTCTTGCGAAAAGAGCAGAAATGGATATTATTGGATATAGTTACCAACAAGAGAGGTCGTTTGATACGCTTGAAGGTGCGGCAACAAATCCTGGTTCCATGCAAAGTGGATTAATGGGCGCAGGCATTGGATTGGGGATGGGTGTTGGTGTTGGTGGTACAATTGGACAGCAATTTAGTGGATTGACGCAAAATATCAATACTACTGAGACTAAGAATTGCCCCAAATGCAATGCTGTTCTAAATAAATCGTCTCGCTTTTGCACTCATTGTGGTTATGATACTGAAGCAGTAGAGAAGCCAAAGGCAAAAGTCAAAGTAGAAATTAAATGCGCTGGTTGCGGAGCTAAATTGGTGGAACATTCCAAATTTTGTATAAATTGTGGAAAACGATATAATCCGTGCCCTAATTGCAAAGCGGATATACCAGATGGAGCATCTGTATGTCCCGTCTGCGGAAATGAGGTTCCAAAGCCTTGCCCCGGCTGTGGAAAACTACTTCCTGTAGGTAGTAAGTTCTGTCCCGAATGTGGGTATGCGCTCGTAAAAAAGTGCTCCAACTGTGGAAAAATTCTTGATAATAACGCAAATTTTTGCCCCGAATGTGGGATGGCCGTAAAGTAAGGGGATGCAGAGATGAAAAAGATAAATTTAAAAACAGTACTCTTGTGCGGTCTTATTTTAATGATCGCAACAATTATCTTTTATCTTTTGACATTTGATAACATATTTGCACTGCCCATACGTTGGCTGTCTTTGTTGTGTTTGCTGGTAGTAGAACTGTTGGGACTCACCAAAACACTTAAAGTTAATCAAAACATTTGGGGAGAAACGATTTCTACAGCTAGCATAATCCATTTAGTTGCAGTATTAATTTTGTCACTTGTTTTTGTAAATGTCTTCCCATTGCTGCTTAAGCAATATCTATTGATAAATCTTTTACTGTTAGCCATTGTTGCATTAATTGATATTCTGCTAATCCATTTCGAGCGAAAAGCGTTAGAGAGTAATCAGCAGTACGAAGCATCTGCTTCGGTTATTGATGAGTGTTTCATAAAAGCTCAATGCCTTTTGCAGAAAGCAGAAACATGCAACTACAAAAGCACTATTGAGGAAATCGTTGAGTTATTGAAGTATTCAAATCGTTCGGCCTTATACGGGAATGAAAGCGAAATAATAGAGAAGCTGGATATGCTGTACGACTTGATTAAAACCGACGATGCTGATGCAGTGGAGAATACCTCAAAGATAATTCAGGATATGCTGAAACTACGAAATACACAACTCAAAAAGAACGGCAGTTTTTAAATGAGGATGATAAAAATGAAAGAAAATGGAAAAGTAAGTTTTATCTACTCGTGGCCGATTATTATTTTGGCATTATACCTCTTCTGGCCGGTAGGTATACTTTTAATTATCAGAAGAGTATCTATTGACAAAAAGTTTGCCTTAAGCGTTGGCAAGTTGATAGAAATAACGAGTGTTTGTTCATATGTAATAGCTGCACTCGTATTGCTTGCTTGTCTTTCTGATGGATTTATGTCAGGAGACATGGAAATAATTCTTTTCTTTGGTATTGCGGGATTTGTATTGCATAAGCTTGCGAGGAGAATTAAGAATGATGCTGATTCTGTGAAGCAGTACTTGGCTATTATTGTAAATGAGGATGTCAGACGGATTGATAGTATTGCAACAGCAACCGGGAAGTCATATGATGTTGTAAAAAAAGATCTTCAGAAAATGATTCAAAAAGGCTATTTGAAGAATGCCTGTATTGATGAAAGCACACGAGAAATTATTCTTCCAACGATAAAGTCTGCTGAAGTGGTTCCTATGAATTATGCAACTACCACAACAGTAACAAAGCCTGTTTCTAGAATCGTATCTTGTCCTTGCTGCGGAGCAAATAATATCGTTGTTGGGGTGGCCAGAGAATGTGAATACTGCGGATCTCCTTTACAATAATTAATCATTATATAGTAACTATAGTATGCCTGCGGGAGGAAATATGATAAGTCAAAGATGCCCTAATTGCAATGGTACTTTAAGCCTATCAGTTGATAAAACTCACTGGATATGTGATTATTGCGGTTCAGCGTTTGTAAATAGCAATGCAATAACAACAGAAACGATATACAGTATATCCGAAGTATATCTGGTACAACTAATTGATGTAGGAAGCTTAAAATATCATTGCATTAAGATAGTTCGTGAAATAACGGGGCTTGGACTTGCGGAAGCAACGCAACTTGTAAAATCAACTCCCTGTACACTCAAGCAAGTTTCCACCATTCAAGAGGCGACTGCAATTAAAAACCAATTAGAAGCTATTGGTGCAAAAGTGCAAATTGAAACTGACTTACAACAGAATAGCCAAAGTGATTCTAAACAATTATTAGACTGCAGCGATATACAAAATCTTGGCAAAACAGCATTCAAGACATTTGAGGAAATGTGTGTTTGGATTGATAGCGGTGATACAGTTAATGCTTGTCTGGAGTGCCTTGCTGGCCATGCAGCAAATTATTCTGAATGGGCATTAGAGAATGTTCATACTGACCTTCTTTTTACAGTGAAAAATCGCATCACTCATTTGTTATCACCTAATGAACGACTGCTATTCTATAAAGATAGTGGAATTATCTCAAAGGGGAAAACTGGAATTCTAATTTCTGATAAAGCTATCTATGCCTTGAAAAAGAACTATATAGAAAGAATTTTAGTGTCTGACCTAAATTCTATCAATGTTTACGGGTTAGGATGGTGCTTCAATTCAAATAAAAAAATTGAACTTGATAATATGTCATGCTCACCAGAATTGCAGGGTGTGATATTGGCATTGATTTGCGTTTTGGCACGAGAATGTCATGCGCCAGGATATAAAATCAAAATACACAAGTGAACAAAAATGTTGATTTAGAGTGTTTACTGTCTACGGTAAAACGCCTAGGGTGTATCTGAAAACTCAAAAACGCCCAAAAAAGTGTTAAAAAGACAAGAAAAAGACATAAAAGGATTCTATCATAGGCAGTACAAGGAAGTGATAGCATGACGATTCATCGTTATGAGGTAACAGATGCAGAATGGGCCATCATAGAACCCATGCTGCCCAAACATCATATGGGACGCCCTCAAAAGGACCTTCGCGCTCACTTTAACGGTATTCTATGGATTGCCCGCAGCGGAGCTCGTTGGGAAGACCTTCCGGCAAGGTATGGGCCACATCAGACCGTATACAGCTGCTTTTGCCGCTGGCGTGATGACGGTACGCTGGAACGCATCTTTCACGCACTTGGTGCAAATGCAGAACTTGAAGAGCTGAATATTGATTCCACAACCAGCAAAGTATCTGAACAGGCAAGCCGTG
>OERF01000204.1_pt1 | contig 15359 bp, 10 predicted proteins | sample 1539921 | NCBI WGS metagenome assembly OERF01 (sample SAMEA3891883, study PRJEB23780) | metagenome | biome: terrestrial biome; feature: animal house; material: Caecal content | place: Italy | collected 2015-05-05
CCAACACCGTGCACAGGATACTGACCGCCGTCAGCACCAGGCCCGGGCCTTCGCTCGGGCGGGCGGGCTGCCGCCCGGCCTGGGGCAGCGGCTGCACCCGCTGCGGCATGGGAGGTTCATGTTTTGTTCTTGCAGGCATAGTTCCTCTTCTCCCTTTCTGATGAGAATGGGTGGGCTCAGTTGAGCATTTCTTCCGCCATCATGACGGCAAACACCGCTTCCCGCACCACCGTGGACACGTTGGCGTCCAGGCTGCGGTTCACTTCGCTCCAGATATTCTGGTAGGTAGCCATATAGTGCTGGTACACCTTGTTCTGGGTATCGTCCCGGTCCTCGGCCTCTTCCACCAGTTCCAGGGTGGGCAGCAGGCTTTCCAGCGCGGAGTCCTGCTCCACCGCCACCTGGATGAAGTGGCAGTACGCGTTGCGCAGCTCGTTCATCATCTCGCTGGTCAGGGTGGTGCCGGGGTCGGACAGCGGGTTGTCGGGCAGGGGGGGGGTCAGGATGTTGCCCGGACGGCCGTCATTGTCGATCTCATAGCTGAGCATACCGTCCACGACCTCCACCTTGTTGCCGTCCGGCGGGGGGATCAGATGGAAGCGGCTGCGCAGGGCAGCCACATCGTCATATCCCTCAAACAGCATGCCGGGCAGCTGGGCCAGCATGGAGAAGGCGCCCTCGTCAAAGGTGGCGGAATCCACATAGCGGTACGCCTGGGAGCCGCCGCCCACCAGATAGATATTGAAGATGCCGGACTGGTTATCCGGGTGGATACCGGCGCACTCGCCGATGAGCAGGCCCAGCACATACAGGATGCCCTTGAGCTTGAAGCTGAGGATCTTGCGCAGTTCCGCACAGACCGGGGTGCTCCAGTAGGCCACCTTGATGCCGGGCTCTTCCAGCAGAGTGTTGAGCAGTGCCGTCAGCGCCGGGAAGCCCTGGTCACGCAGGGATTGTACTTTGGGCAGGGAGGCCATGTAGTTGTTCACGGCGTCCACGGTACGCTGCACCGCCACCGCCGAGGCAAAGTCTCCCCGGGGCGCCACGGCCCGGCCGCTTTCCACTTCCAGGCCGAAGATCCGGGGGAAGATGATGGGCATGGTGGAAGGGTTGCGCTTGAAATAGGTAAAGAAGGTGCGGCCAAACAGCTGGTTGCCCGCATAGCGGAAGGACAGGTTGGCGCCCTGCACGGCAGGCAGGGTATGCAGACGGCGTACTTCCTGCACAAAACGGTTGTACAGCTGGGCGTCGTCCCGGAAGATGGGGTCCTCCTCACCGGTGGGCTGGCGCCACACCGTCATATCGCTGGTACCGCCGCCGATATCCACCACCGCAAAGCCCGGTACCGGGGTAGCGGCCTTGGCGTTGTCCGGCATCTGGGTGCGCACATAGTGGGCGGACGCCATGCGCTCGGTCAGGCGGCCGTTGGTCACGGTGCCCGCAAAGATATTCAGGCTGTTGATGTAGGCAATGGCAGCGGTCCACAGCGGGGCCAGGTTGCGCAGGTACTGCTCGTTGGGGTAGGAGAAATAGTACTCGATGCCGTTGGCCTGCAGGCACTTGGCCTCCAGGGCACAGAGCAGCGCCAGGTGCTTGATGAACACCTGCCCGGCCCGGTTCACATCGGCCAGGGGATTGCGGTCGCTCTTCAGGTCCGAGAAGATGCCCACCTGGGGCAGGTTGGTATTGATACCGGCAAAATAGTCGATGATACCGCCCTCGGTCAGCATGACCTGGCCGTCCTTGATGGGGTTGTCGTTAAGACCGCTGTACAGCTGGGCCACCGAGGGGAACTTATACTGCCGGGACCGGGTGGAAATGCCGTGATACCGGTGGAAGTCCTCGATATAGGCGTCCTGACCGCCGCTGAAGGTGACCAGGGCCTTGACCCGTTCTCCGTTGAGCACACAGTGTTCTTTCTGGGCCGCTTTGACCACGCACACCGAGTTGCTGGTGCCGAAGTCGATACAGGCTTTGGCGATGAGGCCGGGGTTGGCCTGCACCGGGGCGCCCGCAGGTTTGACCAGCAGGCAGCCGCAGGGCCAGACCTGGCCCAGTTCGTCGGTATACTGCAGCGGCACAAAGCTGGGGAACTGGCTGCTGAACCGCAGCTGGATATGCACATTCGGGTTATCCAGCGGCACGATCTCACTGATGCTGCTGTCCGGCACCGGGGCAAAGTGCAGGCTCTGCCGGGCATCGATGGACTTGCAGTTGGTGGGCTGGATGGCCACATCCTGATGCTGTACCATATGTACATAGTACTGGTTCCACTGGTCGGCGGGCAGGTTCACATACGGCCACATGGAGAAGTAGGGGAAGTTATCCGCAAAGACGATCTGCTCCGATGTGTAAAGACCAGCTCCACCCGGATGCGGTTGTTGGCCATGAACTGGTCCTCCACCTGGATGGACTGCAGTTTCAGCTGGCCGTGCCCGGCGTTTTCCTCCAGCAGGCGGGCAAACTCCGCCGTCAGGGGCGGCAGAACCGCCAGGGTCTGACCGTTGGCATCGGCTACCGCGCAGTTCCAGTCGGTGGTGGTGGAAAGCTGTTCCACATGGGCCAGCACCAGCCGCGGGGCGAACTGGGGCACAATGGGCACCGCCAGGTCGGGCACCTGGCAGAACGCCGCAGCCGAGAAGGCCGCCCGGTTCATACTGGCAAAGAAGGTAGACTGGGTCCCCGGGATGGTGTGGGGATTGGACAGCTGGGGCATGGCATGGCCGTAGAGCAGCTCATCCCGCCACTGCAGCAGGTGACGCTGCAGCGCACCGGCGCTCACATTGCCGGCTGCCGTGGCCTGCACATCCAGCCAGGCGGCCAGCTGGCAGTACTCGGTCAGGCGGCGGGCCCGGACCTGGTCTTCGGCGGTATCGTAATCGTAGTTGATCTCCCACCAGGCGCCGGTGGCGGCATTATACCAGGGCACATCGGCCACCGCCCGGAGATCGATATTCTTGAAAGGAACCAGCAGAATGTGGGGGTCCAGCGCCGCCAGGGGGTACTCCACCGGCTGGTTGTTTTCGGTCACGGTGCGGTACAGCACATAATAGTTGCTGCTGTCCAGCAGATGCAGACGCTCCAGTTCCCGCTTGTACACCGGGCCGGGGCTGGCGTGGCCGTTCACGGTGGCGGGCGGGGCCGTCATATTGATGGTTTTGATGGAAAGCTCATACCCGTACAGGCGGCTCAGGCCCACCATGCACAGCAGACCGTGCCAGGCACTGACATAAGCGTTGCGGCTGTTGTGCAGCACCTCGGCGCGCATATACTCCACATATGCACCGATATGGGGGATGGAATGGTCGCTGCTGCGCAGCTGGCGCGGCAGCGATGCTTTAAGCTTGGCGGCAATGCCGGAAAGCTCAAAGCCGCTGGTCAGCGGGGACATGGCATAGGGTTGGGCGGTGACGGGTGCCTCCACCGCGTCGAAATTCAAAGGCAATAACGCCGGCATAACGGATCCTCCCTTTTATCGAACCTTGACCTGCATGATCTCGTACACCGCCCGGTAGATGCCGGTCAGGCCCGGATGGGCGTTCAGATCAAAACGGTACTTGCTCAGTGCGCCGTGCAGCGACGCGCCATCCGGCACGGCGGTGGCGCGCTGGCCTACCAGAATGTTATCCGGCTTGAAACTTTTGCGCAGCAGTTCATTATTTTCGTAGAACCAGGAAAGGGGCTGCAGCTGGTCCGTAGAGTCCAACAGGGCCATGTGGTCCAGTTTCAGCACACTGGTGAACAGGTCCACGCTGCCGGGCGCCACCGTTGTGTTGCAACGGTGCAGGTCCACAAAAAAGCGCATGAACTTTTCGCAGAACGGCGCGATGCGCTGTACTTCCTTGCCGAAATCCAGATCCTGGGGCAGACGGGCGGGACCGCCCTGCCGCCAGCCGTCGGCGCCGTACATGTTTTTCAGGAACTGCAGGCGGGCCAGTTCCCGCCGGGGCTGGGCAAACGTGGGGTACAGCACGTTCAGGAACGCATAGCAGAACCGCATCATCTGCTCAAAGCGGGGCTGGGCGTTGGCGTTGGGCACCTGGGGCCAGTTGACGCAGGGGGTGGGCATATCGGCGGAATAGAGGTGGGGCATCCCCTGGGGCACCTGTACCGTGGCGCCGTTGAAAAACTCCACGCCGCCCAGGGCTGCAAACAGGTCCACCACCGTAAAGGTATGTACCTGGTCCTTGCCGCCCAGGGTATAGGCGGGGCAGGTAGGTTCCAGGGGTTTGCGGCCGAACAGATACACTTCATCAAACACCGCCGGGGCATGGGCCGGATCGTTGCGGGGCTTGTAATCGGTGCTGACCAGCGTGGGGTCCTTGGCATAGAAATCCAGGGCGGTGGCGGTCTTTTCATCAAAGGTGGCAAAGTTGACCGGGGCCCCCTGCTGATTGGTGGGCGCCTGGAACTTGAAATAGGGCAGCATCAGGCAGGCCGCCTGGCGATAGTTGGGGTTCTGGCCGATCTTGGGGTCCTCGTGCAGGGTACGGGCCACGTTGGGCAGCAGCGAAGCGCCTGTACCGCCGAACATGGACCCTACAAAGTAGGTGCGTACCTCGCCAGAAGCCGAAGCCAGCTCGGTGCGGATCTGATTGACCAATGTGTTGGCAGCGCTCTGGAACACCGGGGTCTCGGTAAGCAGGCCGTACAGTGCCGCACCCAGGGAAGGATGACCGTAAAAACCCTTCTGCAGGTCAAAGTCCTGTTCTTCCCGGGAGTGCATCAGGTCCACCAGCAGCGTATCGTTGGTGCCGGGGTTGCGGGCCACATCGGCAAAACTCACATGGCCGCCCTTGGCCACATTGGGATTGAGCTGCTGCATGGCTTTTTCCACGCACCAGTCACAGCGCTCGATCTCCGGCAAGGACAGGCCGGTACATTCCCGCATTTCCCGGTATTCATCGATGGTCTTGATCAACCGCGTGGTGTTGCCGCAGTCGATGTCCTTGTCCACCACAAAAACAAGGGTCTTGGTGTTGTTGTTCAGCAGACCGGCGGATGCCGCGTACACATAGGTTTCCGCTACGCGGGAACCTGTGCCGCCGATTGCCACCAGAACATTGATCGCCATAAAAACGCCCTCCTAAACCTTCGGTATGCCCGGTGCTGCTCAGTGACGGGAGTAAGGCGGGCAGAAGGCAAACGCCAGCAGGCAGAACACAACCTGCAGACCTGCCGATACGCCGTACGCCACGATGCTGGCCGTGATGTACTTAAAGCCTACCAGCACCAGACCCACGACGCCGAAAGCCAGATCAAAGCAGATGGCCAGTACCATGGCCGCAGCAAAGCGGAAGGCACCGTCATCGATCTGCTGGGAACGCTCCACATAGCCCTTGCGGCCAAAGAACCAGACCATGAAGGCCACCGCACCGGGCACGCTGCACAGCACCGGGATGCTCTGGCTGATACCGCGCAGGCGGCTGGGCAGATAGACCACGTCGGTGCCCATTAGCAGGTTCCAGATCATAAAGGCCACGCCCATGCCGGCCAGAATCAGAATGATGCCCAGGGCCAGTTTTACCATATTCGCTTTCATCGTACATACTTCCTTTCTTTGTGTGTCCTTGCGGGGATCAGTCCGGCAGACCCGTAACGCAGGTCAGAATGTCGGCGATCTTTACCTCCCGCACCGCCCGGTTATAATCGGCGTCCCCCAGGACGTTGAGGCCGAACAAGGTGCGGAAGAAATTTTCCAGACCAAAGGTGTGATAGATATAATCCTGGGTACCGGCGGAATCCCAGGCCGGGATCCAGGCGGGCAGATTCTCTACCGACTGGGCCATGGCATACACCGGAATGCGCAGCAGCAGGGTGTCGCTCTCCCGCTCTTCGGGGTCCCGGCTGAATTCTACCGTGATATGCAGCAGATCGCTGTTTGCCGCCAGGCCCATGTCGGTGCCGGGGTAATAATCCCCCACATCCCGGCCATCAGCCTCCATCACCATGTCATAGACCGGGGTACCCTGCTCAATGCGCTCAAAGGTGATGTCCAGGTCCTTGTCGTAGGTGATCTGGCGCAGGTTTTTCCAACCCAGCAGCGCCGTGTTCTCCCCTTCTTCATTGGTAACGGCGTACGCGCCGGTAATATCCGGCTCCTGTTCCATCCATTCTTCGGGAGAAGCCACTTCCTCCGGGTCCTCGCGGACCAATTCGCTGCAGCTGATCTTGTCCTTGGTATCGTACAAGGCCTGGGTCTGGCTGCTGTTGGCCTGTTCGTCCTGGCTGTAGACTTTTACATCCACCGGCAAGTCCAGGCCATCGGTGCGCTGGATCGGCAGGAAATAGTGCAGCACCGTGCGCCCGGTGTTGATGCCGTTGGCTTCGTTATCGAACTGGTAGGCGAACATATTCAGGTAGTGATCGGTGTCGATCACCGTGTCCAGATGCGCCGCGTCGATCTCACTGAGGCCCAGGTTCTGGTTGATCACCGCCGTGGACCAGTCCTCCTTGCGCATGCCTTCCTGTTCCAGTGCGGGGTCCACGGTCACGATCTCGCTGTGATCCACCACCCGGGCGCTGTTGCCGGCGTGATAGCGGGCCACATAGAAGTCGGTATCCTGCACCAGTTCATAGTTCTGGAAGGCCGTGACCAGATTGTTCACATAGGTATCCAGCGCGGCATCCCGCCCGGTGATCAGGATATAGATGGGCACCTTGCCGGTGACCTGGGTACCGTTCATCTGGTTGACGGCGTCCAGGTCGCTGACGTACTTGGTGCCGTTGAAATCGCCCAGAATCCCGATAAGCGCTGCCGAGTAACCGTCCTGGGAAAGGATGCTCTCATTGATGCGGGAGGCCAGCTCACTGGAATCCACGTTCTGTTCCGCCAGGTCGGTGACCACCACGTTGATGGCCGCCGGGTCCAGGGTGGTATCCTGGTAGTAAAGCATCTGCAGCGGGCCGGTGCCGCTGGCAAAACTGCCCTTGCCCACCGTGTAAAAACCCGCGTAATCCACCAGCGAGGAGTGCAGGTCCCCCGTAAAGGGCATCCATTGCAGGGTGCCGTCCGGCGCACCGCCCAGGGTGTAGGTGGTGGTATTGCTGTACTGGTTCACCACATCCCGCAGCGCCGCCACCGCACGCACCATAGTGCCGCCCCCGGCAAATCCATACATGGACTGGGTATTGTCATAGTAGACGTCCACTTTGTCGGTGGCGTATACATTCTCCATGTCCTCCAGTTCCGGTTCCACAATGGGACCGGCCCAGTCCGGCAGCCGGTAGGGGCCGTCCGCCTGCGCCCCGCAGGCCGTGACACATAGCCCCACCGCCAAAGCTGCCGCAATCGACAGTAAGTGTTTGTTCCTCTTCATTGGTAACTTCCCCCGTGGCAATTTGTTCCGTCACATAAAGCGGCGGTTGTAAGCAATGCACAGTGCGTTGGTGTTCTTCATAATGATGTGAAGCCCCACCAGCGGACCGATACCGCACAGCAGCCAGCCAATGAGCATCCACAGCAATACGCTGGTACCGTTTTCGGTAAAGAACATATTGTAGCGGGGAGCATTCTGCTGCAGGCGGTTCGCCACTTTGTAATACCAGTAAATGTCGTAGATGCCGCAGGTGATGATCCCCAGCAGGATAAATGCCAGCAGACCGGGGGTACGCTGACCGTCCCCCTCACAGGCGGTGTTGATATCCTGGATCATGTGATAGAAGAAGAAAAGGGAATAGATGCCGCAGGTAACGATGGTCAGCAACAGATAGATGATCACGTTGCGGTCCGTCTTGAGCATGCGGCCATTGCCCCCGTAGACCGGCGCTCCCTGGCTGCCGTTGTAATAGGCCTGGGTACCGGGGCTGGCCGGCGGCACCGTCTGGCGGGCACTTTCCTGCCGGGGCGGCACGGTGCTGCCCTGGGGCGGCACATCATTCCGGGGCGGGGGCGTCGGGCGGGAAGGCTGCTGCGGAGCGGACGCATTCTGCCGCCGGGCGGAAAAATCCCACATAATATCGGAAGCCGCAGTCTGCAGCCCCTGCAGATCCCCGGAGATCTGGTTCATGGTCTTGCCGGCCAACGGGGTTTCGCCATCCAGACGCAGCGCCCCATACATGCCCAGCACCACCACGGCACAGCCCAGGATCGCCAAAATAAAATCCCCGGGCAGGAAGCGGTAGCCCAGCAGCATCAGCAGCAGGCTCAGCACCAGGCGTACGGCATTGATGACCGCCGCCAGAACACCGGCACCGCATACACCCGCAAACAGAGAATCGGTATGTATGCGCCGGTTACGCAGCATAAACAGCAGCAGGATCACGGTCATCAGCAGATAGCAGGCGCCGGTAGCCACCTGCAGGACGCCGTACAACACAAACAGCAGGTTCACCCGGTAACTGAACAGGCTGAGCAGATTGCCCAGACCGCCGAACACCTGGAACAGCGCGCGGATGAGCAGGATGGCTCCAAAAAACCCCGCAAAAATCCGCACCAGCCACTGGGTACCGTTGTTGCCCGCTGCCTCATAGGAAGGCCGGGGCGGCTGCGGCGGCACTGCACCGCCCTGCGGCGGCTGCTGCGGCGGCACTTCTTTTTGATACTGCGGTTCCGCCTGGGAAAAGTCCGGCGCCGCAGAGGGCTCCGGGGCAGACACCGGCCCGGTTTGCACAGGGTCCGGGGTCACCGGGTCCGGCAGTTTCAGTTCCGGCGCGCCCGGCTCCGGCATGGAAACACTGGGCGGCACCGGGTCCGGCAGCTCCAGTTTCGGCCCGGCGTTTGCCGGGGCCGGGTCCGGCGTTACTGCTTCGCCGCACACCGAGCAGAAACGGTCTCCGTCCCCAAGGGGAGCGCCGCACAAGGCACAATATTTCATAATCCGTATTCCTCCCATATGGATTTCAAAACCATCGGCAGCCGCATCAGCAGTCCTTCGCGCGGGGTAAAGCGCACGATGGAATCTGCCGGGTCGGCCATCCGCACAATATACACCACCAAAAAGATCCCCACGGTCACCGCTGCCAAACACCGGCGCCAGCGTACCGGGATGTGTTTCCGAGCCAGAAACACCACCGCCCCAAGGGGCACCAGCGGCCACAGGGGATGAAAAGCAAAGGCCGCCCCAAAATCCAGCCGCCCGGCCGCCAGCAAAGCCCGTGTCATACCGCAACCGGCACAGGAAATCCCTGTCACCCACAGGATCGGGCAGGTGATCCCGCAGCACATCAAAGCGGCATAGCCCGCCGCCGTTACCAGCAGCGGTACCAGCCCGTTCCACCGTGGAAGTTTCACAGGTCAGCGCCGCAGAAAGGACAATATCTGGCCTGTGCCACAGCAATCACTTTGCCGCAGGACGGGCAGGTCTTTTCCTGCAAAGAAGCCCGGCACATACAGCAAAAACGGGCATCCGCCGGGTTGGGTGTGCCGCATTGGGGGCAGACCCGCTCCCCTGCCGGCGCCTTTTTGCCCCAGGTCGTACCGCCCGCGGCGGGTGGGTTGCTCCCTTGTCCGGCATGTTTGCCCCATACAGAGCCGGAGGCACTGCCGTATCCCTTGCCGGCTGCCGATGCTTTCTCTTTTCCCCACAAGGAAGCAGGGCGTTCCTTTTCGGTCCCCTGACTTCCGCTTCCGAACACGCCACCCGGGACGGCACCGCTGATAACCGGCGTGCGGCTTTTGGTGCCCCACAGACCGCCCTGTTTGGCGGGTCTCACTTCTGTTTTCATAACAGGTTCCGGCGGCTGCACCTGCGGGGGCTGCGGTGCTTCCACCACAGGGGGTGCCGTCTGCAAGACAGCTTCCACCGGCGGCGTGACCGGCGCAGGGGGCGCTGCTTCCACCGGGGCCGGCGGTTCCGGGACCGCTTCCGCCTGCGGTGCCGCCGGGGTTGCCGGGGCTGTCGGAGATACCGGGACCGCCGCGGATACCGGCTGACCGAAGGGGGATTTTTTCTTCCAGCTTACGGCGCCCGGCTGATTCGCCCACAGCCTTTCCAGCACAGCATCATCCGTTGCCTCCACCGGGGTTTCCTGGGACAGCCGGTCATTTTTTTCCTCCATAAGCGCTCAACTCCTGCCTGATAAATTCTCATAATTATTGCTTAAAAATACAGCAAAACCAGACATTTTTCCCTCAATAGGGACAACTTTCACCTTATTAACTAAGTGTATCACACTTAGTTTGCAAAGTCTAGCGCATTGTTAATAAAAAGAACACACTTTCTTATCATATAAATATTGTTGTTCTGTTAAAATTGTATGGGGCGTGTCGGCGTGGTGCCGGATGCCTAAATGTTTAAGGAGAGTAATGGCCCAACCAAAGAAGGAACTGGATATCCAGATCGGTTCCAGAGTAAAAAAAAGCCGGGAACTTGTCGGCCTTACGCAGGAAAAACTGGCAGAAACCATCGATGTATCGGTACAATATGTCTCGGACCTGGAACGTGGGAAGGTAGGTGCTTCCACGGCCACCCTTATCCGCATCAGTCAGGCATTGCATGTCTCGTGTGATTATCTGTTGCTGGGGCGGGGAGACCGGGCGGATGTAGCATCTATCCTTGCCATGCTGGACATGTTGGACAGCGATCAAATTTTGCTTGTGCACGATTTTCTGAGGTTATTACTGCGCTCCAATAAGTCATAATTTTTTAGGCTTACACAAAAACAGAAAAACGTAATTCTCAGAGTATCGAATCGACACGATCCACACTTTCCAAACTACCGCTTTATGCCACCAGTGTAAGACTTGTTTCCCTATATATAAACATGAAAAAACAACCGCCGTGGAGAATTGCTCCACAGCGGCCTTTTTCTTATGTTCTATATAAATTTCATGGAAAACAGGCCATCCTCCCTGACAAGGAGGATGGCCTGCTTTTCAATATCAGTATGGAGAGCTTTACGCTTCGGCTTTTTCCGCGTCCATGGCATCCCCACCAATGCCGAAGAACTGCTGGAAAAACTTCTGCAGCTTTTCAATGACGGTCTGCTTCTTTTTGGCACGGGTACCACCGCCACCAAAACGGGAGACAGGCGGCATTAGCTTGTCGATGTCGGTGCCGGTGGTCTTGATCTCCCCGTCCCGGAAGGCGTTCTGCAGGAACTTGCGAGTCTCCGGCCCGCGGAGCTTTTCTTCCTGGATCAGCTGCTCCAGGGCCTTTTCCCGTTCGGTGCTGACATAGCGGTTCCACTCGGTCACCACGTCGTCCACCTCGTTGACGCCCGCGATAAAGTTTTCGATCAGTTGCTTTTTGCTGCGCAGTTCGGGGCTGGCGTCCACGGCGCGGCGGATGGTGATGAGCACTTCCTTGTCGTCGCAGTGGGAATCGTGGTACTTCTTCACCAGCATGAGGATGTAATCGATGTTGATCTCGATCTGGCGGATGAGTTCCACCTCAAAGACGATGTCATCGGTGATATCCTCTTTGTCGCCCTTGCTCCGCTGCAGCCACTCATCCCGCAGGTCCTGGTACCGGCCCAGATAGTCCTGCAGATCCCGTTCGTCCAGCAATTCCTTCCCGGCGAACTCATCGAAGGAGGAGAGCAGGTTGCGCATCCGCAGGATGGCACCGAACAGGGCGATAAACGCCTTCTGGTTCTGCTCGCCCTCAATGCGCGGGTCGGACAGCGGAAACTTGCTGGTCAGTTCCCCGATCATATCCATGTAGCCGGGCTTTTTCTTGCCGTCGGCAGCGGTGTAGCCATAGTAGTAATCCCGGAACTTGCGCAGCAGCACGATGCCGCCGGCGTTTTTGTCGCCAAAGAGGGCAATGGCCGCATCTACCCGCTTTTGCAGGTTGCGGAAGCAGACGATGTTGCCGAAGGTCTTGACCGAATTCAAAATACGGTTGGTGCGGCTGAACGCCTGGATCAGGCCGTGCATTTTCAGGTTCTTGTCCACCCACAGGGTGTTCAGGGTGGTGGCGTCGAAGCCGGTGAGGAACATATTCACCACGATGAGCAGATCCAGTTCCTTGTTTTTCATCCGCAGGGAAACGTCCTTGTAGTAGTTCTGGAACTTGTCGCCGTCGGTGGAATAGTTGGCGCGGAACATCTTGTTGTAGTCCCGGATGGCGGCGTCCAGAAAATCCCGGCTGGACTGGTCCAGGCCGGAGGTGTCCTCGCTGTTTTCCTCGTCCAGTATGCCGTCCGCCTCGCCCTCGTTGGCACCGTAGCTGTAAATGAGGGCCACCCGCAGTTTTTTGGTAGGGTCGGCGGCCATCTGCTTCTGGAATTCCTGGTAGTACCGCTTGGCCAGGTCCACCGAAGCCACCGCAAAAATCGAGTTGAACCCGCTGAGCCGCCGGGCGTTCTTGATTTCCTCCACGGCGTCCTGTTTGCCGCCGGCCACCTCGGTGATGTTGGTCAGGGCGTTGAACCGGTAGAACCGCTGGCCGCGGTAGGTTTTCTGGTCGAAGTGGTCCAGAATGTACCGGGTGACCAGCTCCACCCGCTTGGGGGCCAGGAAGGCTTTTTCCCGGTCGATGTCCCAGACAGCCTTGTCGTCAATGTCGGGTTCCTGCTCCATCGTCTTGATGTAGTCCACCCGGAAAGGCAGCACGTTGTGGTCGTTGATGGCGTCCACAATGGTGTAGGTGTGGAGCGGCCGCACGGGATTTCCCTTTTCGTCCGGTTCCCCGCCGAAAAGCTGGGCGGTGGTTTTCATGCCGCCCTTGCCGCCGGTGGGGGCGTTGACCGCGAAGATGGGCGTGCCGGTAAAGCCGAACAGATGATACTTTTTGAAGTGGGTGACCACGGCCTTGTGCATATCCCCGAACTGGCTGCGGTGACATTCGTCAAAGATCAGTACCACATGGCTCTGGTAGACCGGGTGGGTAGGATTTTTCTTGATGAAGGTGGACAGCTTCTGGATGGTGGTAATGATGATGCGGGCGTCGGGGTCCTCCAGCTGGCGCTTGAGCACGGCGGTGGAGGAGTTGCTGTTGGCGGCGCCCTTCTCGAAGCGGTCGTATTCCTTCATGGTCTGGTAGTCCAGGTCCTTGCGGTCCACCACAAAGAGAACCTTGTCTATGTAGGGCAGCTGGCTGGCCAGACGGGCGGTCTTGAAGGAGGTCAGCGTCTTGCCGCTGCCGGTGGTGTGCCAGATGTAGCCGCCGCCCTGCTTGGTACCGTAGGTTTTGTAGTTGTTGGCAATGGCGATGCGGTTGAGGATGCGCTCGGTGGCGGTGATCTGGTAGGGCCGCATGACCATGAGCATATTCTCGGAGGTGAAGATGCAGTACCGGGTCAGGATGTTGAGCAGGGTGTGCCGGGCAAAGAAGGTGCGGGTAAAGTCCACCAGATCGGGCAGGATCTTGTTCTGTGCGTCCGCCCAGAAGGAGGTGAACTCGAAGCTGTTGCTGGTCTTGGTCTTTTTGTTGCGGCCGGACTTGGCCTCGCCGATGGCATTGAACCGGGTGGAGTTGGAGTAGTATTTGGTGTTGGTGCCGTTGGAGATGACGAAGATCTGCACATACTCAAACAGGCCGCAGCCCGACCAGAAGGAGTCCCGCTGATTGCGGTCGATCTGGTTGAAGGCTTCCCGGATGGCCACGCCCCGGCGCTTGAGTTCCACATGGACCAGGGGCAGGCCGTTGACCAAGATGGTCACGTCGTAGCGGTTGTCGTGGCGGGCGCCCTGATCCCGGCTGACTGTGTACTGGTTGATGACCTGCAGGGCGTTGTTATGGATGTTTTTCTTGTCCAGCAGGGTGATGTTTTTGGAAGTGCCGTCGTCCCGGCGCAGCACCTGAATGAAATCCTCCTGCACCTTGCGGGTCTTTTCCACAATGTGCTCGTTGGGGTTGGCCAGCGCCTCGTGGAAAAAACGGTCCCACTCGCCGTCGGTAAAGTTGTAGCGGTTGAGGGCTTCCAGCTGACGGCGCAGGTTTGCGATGAGTTCCGCCTCGGTGTGGATGGGCAGATAGGTATAGCCCTGCTGGGTGAGCTGCCGGATGAACGCCTGTTCCAGCGCGGCCTCGCTCTGGTAGCTGTCCGACCGGGTGGTGGTGGGTTCATAGGAGGTGACCACCGTGTTCTCGGTGGTGGCAGCGATGACGTTATAGGAGTTCATAAAGGCTTAACTCCTTCCAAATACAGATAAAATCTTCTTGGATTAAACCATGGATATTGGCCCATGTAAGTCTCATAAAACGTCCAGTTCGTCAAATTAAGGTGTCTGGATTTTAGGCTATACATGGTATGTTCATTGGGATTTGCATTTAATTGTTTTATAGCCTCATCTCTGCCTATCACAAATTTTTTTGCAGCCCAATATTCAAGCAAGACATAAAGAGCGCATAATGCGTCAATTACATTTTTCTGGTTTGCATACTTATAGTTTGCCTTCCCGTTTTGCTCTTGATCACGGTGGTGCTTAATGGCATTATAATTATGCCACCAGTTCGGCGCGTAGCCATATGCAATGGATTTCCAAGGCTGCATTTCCCGATATTTGTAGCCAATAATTTTAACCTTTTCCGTTGCAAAAGTCGGATATTCTTCACGCAGAATCGAGATGTAATTATCAATTCCAGCCGTATCGGGGTCAAAGTCATTATCTAATGCTTTGCAAAACGTCTTACAGATACTATCAATTTCGCCACAGACGGATAACAGTAGTTGAAGATATTTGACCGAAAACGCATTGTCGTTGCACTGGTCAATTTCACAGTAGGGGCTGTAAGAGAAAAAATCATTCTCTAATTGAATATAGTAGTTCCAATAAAGGTTTCTAAACTCCAATACGTCCACGGTTTTCACCTCTAGTTCTTTGGTTGAGAAAGGGAATGGTAACTCATCGTTGAATAGATAAAATTGGATTGTTATCTTTGTCGGATGACAAAGATGCATTATGATGCTCCATTAATACATAGCATCAACATAATCTATTAATTTCATAAAAAGAGGACTTTTTTGCATCGGGATTGCATCCAGAAATCGGAGAGCTTCATCTACCCACACACTAATAATAAAATGCTTTGCATAGACAAAGCAAAAATAAGTATCTCGATTGGGACACACTTCCGAACGGTATAGCAGACTATTGTGAAAATCACGGCCGATCCCTGTCAACGCAATGTCAAGCCCTTCTTCAAAACTTCCCTCATCGTTAAAAGACATATTATACGGAAAAAACAAAAATAAGTTCTTATCGGTTTCCAGTACCTCAAGTAAAAACCGAATATCTTTATGGGCTTTTTCAACAACAATTTGTGGGGAAAACAGGTTGAGGGCTCGCAAACGGGATTCGCTGGCGATCAGCTTAAAGTCCATTGCATACCCGACAGACACACAGTCCCATTCGCCGTGATCTTCCTTCGTTGGATGCGTATAAAGTTCGTGGTTAGACTTTTCCAAGAAATAAGAAGTCGCGTTCACAACTTCCACCAGATACGCCTCGTAGGTATAGGGCTCTATTC
>OERF01000206.1_pt1 | contig 15312 bp, 10 predicted proteins | sample 1539921 | NCBI WGS metagenome assembly OERF01 (sample SAMEA3891883, study PRJEB23780) | metagenome | biome: terrestrial biome; feature: animal house; material: Caecal content | place: Italy | collected 2015-05-05
CCCTATATCACATACCAAAGCCCCTGCCCCTCCCCGGATTGAGGAGAAGCAGGGGCTTTCCTGCTGCAAAAAAACTCAGTGGGCCGGGGTAAAGTCGGAAGGGGCCACCCAGCCGCCCTGGTCCAGGACCTGGCGCATGATCTGCATGACCCCCTGGTCCCAGTGGGGCGGCGCCAGAAAGGCCACCCGGGCCCGCAGGTCCTGGCTGCCGTTGGCCATCAGGAAGCCGTATTTGGCGGTGCAGAGCATCTCGGCGTCGTTGTAGGTGTCCCCGAAGGCCATCAGGTTGGCGTTCTGCAGCCCCAGGCTGCGCCCCAGCGCCCGCAGGGCCGCGCCCTTGTCCACGCCCCGGTTCATGATGTCCACCCAGTTGGCTCCCGCCACCGCCACCGAGAACCGCCCGGCATACCATTTTCCGTAGCGTTTGTCATAGGCGGCCTGGGCGTCTCCGCGGGGCAGGTAGACGGTGTATTTGTCGGCGGGGATGTCCAGGGCGGTCAGGTCGTCCACATAGGTGACGCGGGTGTAAAACTGGGCCAGCACCCGGGCATAGCGCTCATACTGGCGCTCGACGTAGGCGCTTTCCATCCCGCAGAGGACGCCGATGTCCCCTGCCTCCCGGGTGGCGGCGGCCATTTCGCGGTAGTCCGCCCCCGGCATCCGGGACTGGTAGATGTCCCGGCCCCGCCAGCGGATGGCGCCGCCGTTGTCCCCGATGAGGGCGATGTGGTCCCGCAGGGTGGGGAACATGGCCTCGAGGGTGTAGAGGGGCCGCCCGCTGGCAGCCGCAAAGTAGATGCCTTCCTCTTCCAGCGCCCGGACCAGCCCGGCAAAGCCGTCCGGCAGCTGGCTGTTCTCGTCCAGCAGGGTGTAATCCATATCCGAGGCGATCAGGCCGATGTGGTCCCGCTCCATACGCACAGCCCCTTCCTAAAAATGAAAGACCGTTTTACGTTCAGCCGGGGCCGGGCCCCGGCGCGGCTCTTGCCAAAAGGGGAATACCAGGGGGCGCCTCCCTGCCGCGCACACGCGCGGGGAGCGGTCCCCCTGGCAATGTTTTAGCCCATGTAGCTGATGTTCAGGTCGACGCCGCTGCTGCTGACGCCGCTCAGCTTGCCGGTGCAGCTGCCCTGCCACATATCGCAGTCAATGCTGGGGGCGCTGACGCCGTAGTGGGCGTTCCAGATGCGGTAGCCCTGGAGCGCCGACAGGTCCAGATGGTTCTGGAACCAGCTGGTGGAAGCATAGACGCCCGGCTCATAGCCGTACTTCTTCAGCTCCTCGCAGAACGCCACGGCGCAGGCGGTGCGCTCGGCCTTGGTCAGGTTGTCGGCCCGGCCGGTGTGGGAGCTGGTGCTGTACTCGCTGTCAAAGTAGACGGGGTAGTCCAGGCTGCGGCCGTTGAGGACGTAAGCGCAGGCAAAGGCCTCTTCCCGTGCTTCCTCTTCGTTGATGGCCTGGCTGAAAATGTAGACGCCGGTCTTGAGGCCCGCGGCCTTGGCCCCGGCCAGGTGGCTCTCGAACATGGAATCCAGCACCAGGGCGCCGGTCTCGTAGCCCCGGTAGCCGATGCGGATGATGACGAAGGAGGCGCCTGCCTGCTTGACCTTCTGCCAATCCACCTTCTGCTGGTAGCGGGACACGTCGATGCCGAAGGTCACGTTGTCCTGCCGGACGCCGTTGGCGTCGAAGTAGTAGATCTTGTCGTCGATGGTCTGCAGGCCGGTCAGGCGCTCATGGGTGGTGGGGTCGTAGTAGTAGGTCTTGTTCCCCTCGGTCCGCCAGCCGGAATAGGCCGGGGTCTCCCGCTCGGGGAACAGCCAGTTGAACAGCCAGTTGAAGAACCAGCTCAGGCAGTTTTCCTCATCCCAGTCGATGTTCTGGTTTTCCAGCATGGTGTTGAACTCGTCCGGGGTCAGGGTGATCCGGCCGCTGGCGTCGGGGGTGATGGTGGTGGCCTCATAGCGGGCAGCCAGCGGGTCCTCGGCCGCGGTGGCCTCGGTCATCTGCTGGAAGCCGGCCTGTGCGGCCCGCACCTCCGTCAGCCCGTTCTCTTCCTCTATATCTGCCTGGGGCAGGACGGGGGCCGCCTCCGGCCCGGCAGGGGCAGCGGAGACCGTTTCCTCCACCGCAGGGGCCGGCTGCTCCGGTGCCGCCTCCGGCGCTGCGGCCTCTTCCGCCGCGGGGGTCTCCACGGCGGGGGCAGCCTGCTCCGTTTCGGCGGGCTGGGCGGCTGCCTCAGGCTGGGCCGCCTCCCCGGCCGCACCGGCCTCCGCCTGGGCTGCCTCTGCCACGGCGGGCGCAGCCGGCAGGGCCTGCGCCTGCTCCGGCGCGGCCTCCTGATACACGGTCCCCGGTTCCACCAGCAGGACCTGGGGCTCAAACACGGCGGCCGCGTATCCCGCAGCCCCCGTCACCGTGAGGGTCAGGGCAATGACTGCCGCTGCCACGCATTGGCCCAGATCGCGGCCCCCTCCCGGTCTTTTTGAAAACAAGGTCGAAATCTTTCGTTTCATTCCGTCTCCCTCAGCCTCCGTACATCCAGATTTTGTGTTCTAAGTATACACCAGGATGCGCTCTGCCGTCAATCTTGAAAGGCGTCTATCCCGGCGTGTTCCGCCGTCCCCGCGCCGGGCCGGACGGGGGCCCTGGCAGAGAACTGCTGTGTGTAATACGTCTCAGATGCCAGAATCATTGCACGCTTCTGCGGGAATTCCTGTCAAATCGCCCAAAATCTCCCCTGTGCCTTGCTGTCTTGACACCTGTATGGTATACTGTTTGCCGTCTGCAACAGCTGTTTTGGGGCCGCGCGCCCTTTTTTCGACCGGAAAGGCGGTATCAACATGGAAAATGTGAAAGATTTTTTAACACGCAAGGACATCGTCATCACCCCCCAGCGGTACCTGATCGACGCCCTGGGCGCCATGGCGCAGGGCCTGTTCGCCAGCCTGCTGATCGGCACCATCCTCAACACCCTGGGCCAGCAGCTGGGCGTCGCCATGCTGGTGACCATCGGGGACTACGCCTCGGCCATGAGCGGCCCGGCCATGGCCTGCGCCATCGGCTATGCCCTCCACGCCCCCAACTTTGTCCTGTTCAGCCTGGTGACGGTGGGCTGGGCCTCCAACTCCCTGGGCGGGGCCGGCGGGCCCCTGGCCGTGCTGCTCATCGCCATCGTCGCCGCCGAGCTGGGCAAGGCCGTCAGCAAGGAGACCAAGGTGGACCTGCTGGTCACCCCGCTGGTGACCATCTTCTCGGGGGTGGGGTTGGCCCTGCTCATCGCCGCCCCCATCGGCGCGGCGGCCAGCCGGGTGGGCGCGCTCATCATGTGGGCCACCGAGCAGTCCCCCTTCGTCATGGGGGTGCTGGTGTCGGTGATCGTGGGGGTGGCCCTGACCCTGCCCATCTCCTCGGCGGCCATCTGCGCCGCCCTGGGCCTGACCGGCCTGGCGGGCGGCGCGGCGGTGGCCGGCTGCTGCGCCCAGATGGTGGGCTTTGCAGTGATGAGCTATAAGGAGAACGGTGTGGGCGGCCTGGTCAGCCAGGGCCTCGGCACCAGCATGCTGCAGATGGGCAACATCGTCCGCAACCCCCGGATCTGGATCGCCCCCACCCTGGCCAGCGCCATCACCGGCCCCATGGCCACCTGCCTGTTCCACTTTGAAATGAACGGCGCCGCAGTCTCCTCGGGGATGGGCACCTGCGGCATGGTAGGGCCCATCGGGGTGTACACCGGCTGGCTGAACGACGTCGCCGCCGGCGTCAAAGCCGCCGTCACCCCCTGGGACTGGGCCGGCATGATCCTGCTGTGCTTTGTGCTGCCGGCGGTGCTGAGCGTCCTCTTCTGCCAGATCGAGCGCCGCCTGGGCTGGATCCAGGAAGGCGACCTCAAGCTGGACTGAGGCGCCGTCTGCGTGTGCGTCCGTTCCTTTTGCCCGGTTTGGTCCGGGCATTTTTCACACTTTCGACACAAACACGCCGTTTTTCCCCATTGTTCACAAAAAGTTCATCAGCGCCTCATAATCCGTCTCTATTTTTCTGGTACAAATGCAGAGGAAAGCCTCCCGCAGCACCGGAAAGCGGCCTTTCAGGCCCCAAATTGCAGAAATTTTACCTGTTAGGCCCCAAAAACATCTGGTCAAGTCCCGCGGATTATGCTATACTTGCTGTGTCCGCAATTTGGCCGGCGGTGGGAGAAGCTCCCCGGCCCAGGCAGGGCGTATCAATGCAGTCAACGCAGCCGGCACAAGGCCGGCCAGGAGACGGAAAGGAATCGTGTATACATGAAGATCGGATTTACCGAGCTGCTCGTCGTTGTCGTCGTGGCGTTTATATTCATCGGGCCCAACCAGCTGCCTGAATACGCGCGCAAACTGGGCAAGATGCTGCGCGAGGTGCGCAAGTACACCAGCACGGCCTCCAAGGATATTCAGGAGAACATTGTGGAGCCGCTCAACGAGATCCAGCAGCCCCTGAAGGAGGCCATCTCTCCCCTGACGGATATCAAAAAGGATATCGATGAGAGCATGAAGGACGTGACCAAGAGTTTTGTCGGCATCGGCAAGACCAGCAAGACCGAGGCTGAGGCCGCGCAGGCCGAGGAAGAGCCGGTGGAGGAGCTGGAAGAGCTGGACGCTGAGGCTCCCGCTGTGACCGACGCCCCCGCCGAGACCGCAGAGAAGGCTGAGCCTGTCCCCGCGGACAAGAAGCCGGAGGCCGAGGCTGCCCCGGCTGAGGTCAAGCCCGCCGAGGCTGTGGAAGCCGCAGAGCCCGCCGAAGCCGCCCCGGCCGAGGAAGCTCCCGAGGCCGTGGAAGCCGCAGAGGAGAAGCCCGCAGCCAAGGTCTGAGCTGTGGCCCGCGGCCCCGCGCCGCAGTAATGTTTTGCAGCATCCGCGCCTGCGGTTGCAATAGTTTCAGAGCCGCCGGAACCCGGCGCAAGCCAAGCAACAAGCAAAAGGAGAGCAAATTATGAGAATCGGTACACAGGAACTTATCATCATTCTGGTCGTTGTCCTGATTATCTTTGGACCCAAGAACCTGCCCAAGCTGGGCAAGATGTTCGGCCAGACCATGAAGGGCTTCAAGGAAGGCATCGACGACGATGACGACGACGATACCACCAAGAAGGCCAAGACCGAGAAGGCTGAAAAGACCGAGAAAAACGACGAGGAGTAATTTGTGGCCACACTATTTAAGCACAGAAAAGGCGCCGAGGCGATGGGCCCCGACGGCAGCATGACGCTGGGCGGCCACCTGAAAGAACTGCGCAACCGCGTGGTGTTCTGTGCGGTCCTGTACGCTGTGGCCTTCCTGGGTTTTCTGGCGGTCGCCGACCAGCTCATCAATGTTTTGACGGCCATGGCTTCCGGGGCGTTTGAGTTCATCTCCATCGACCCGCAGGAAAAGCTGATCCAGTATTTCCGGGTCGCCCTGATCGCCGCGCTGATCGTCGACATCCCCTTCATCGCCTATCATATCTACGCATTCGCAAAGCCCGGCCTGAAAAAGAGCGAGAGCTTCTTCTTCGGCCTGGTGCTGGTGATGGGCCTGGGGCTGTTCGTGGTGGGCGTACTGTTCGCCTACTTTGTCTCCCTGCCCTTCATGCTCAACTTTATGGCTACCCTGGAGGGTGCGGATTACATCGTACAGACCACCAGTATCGCCAGCTACGTCAGCTTCTGCATCACGATCTTCCTGATCTTTGGCGCAGTGTTTGAGATGCCGCTGGTGGTGGTGGTGCTGTCCCGGATGGGCATCGTGAGCCCCACTCTGATGAAGAACGCCCGGGGCGTCATGATCGTCCTGATCTTCTTCGTGGCGGCTGTCATCACCCCGCCCGACATCGTCTCCCAGACCATGGTCGCTTTGCCCATGTGTATCCTGTACATGGTCAGTACCGCCCTGTGCAAAATCTTTTACAAGAAGCACGAGGAAGCGGAAGAGGCCGACGAGGACGAAGAAGAAGATGCCGAAGAGGCCTAAACCTTTTCTTTTCTACCAAGCGTTATAAAAGACCCGGCTGGCCGGGCGGTGTAGACCGTCTGCCTGCCGGGTCTTTTTGTATTTATCATCTGTGCCGGGCCGCCGAGCGTCCGGCCACCACCCCCGAGCCAAAGGCCCAGTGGAGGTTGAAGCCGCCGCAGCTGCCGGCGCAGTCCAAAGTCTCGCCCACAAAGTAGAGCCCCGGGCAGCCCCGGAACTGAAAATCCGGCTCCAGCTCTTCCAGCGAAAGGCCGCCCCCGGTGGTCTGGGCCTGCTTCCAGCCGCAGAGACTGAGGCCGCCGAACCGCCACGCCTTGCAGGTATGGGCCAGCCGCCGCCAGTCTCCGGAGGCCAGCTGGGCGGGCAGACGGCCGGAGAGGCCGGCCGCTTTCCATAAAGCGTCCCCCAGGCGGCGGTCCAACATCCCCTGCCAGAAGGGCAGGGCGGGCTTTCCCCCACCCCGCGCGGCCAGAAAGCCGGCCAGCGCCTCTTCCTCCCACTGGGGGAACAGGTCCACCGACACGGCGGGGTCCTGGGGGCCGCGCCCCGGCGCCAGCAGCCCCGAAAGCTGCATGACGCAGATGCCGGACAGCCCGTATTCGGCAAACTGGATCTCCCCTTCTTCCCGGGCCAAAAGGCGGCTGCCCTCCCACAGGCTGACAGCCCCCCGGGCCCGCAGGCCGGCCAGGGGTTTCAGCACAGCGGCGTCCCCGCAGCGCAGAGGGGTCAGGCAGGGGTAAAGGGGCTCCACCCTCCCGCCGGCCCGCCGGGCCAGGGCGGGGCCGAAGCCTCCGGTGCCGAACTGGGGGCCGGCACTGCCCCCCAGGGCGCAGATCACGTTCTGGGCCGTCAGGAGCTGGCGCCTGCCTTCCCGCTCTGCCTGGACAGCGTAGCTGCGCCCTTTCTGGCCCAGCTCCAGCACCCGGCAGCCGGCCTGCACCGACACGCCCAGCGCCTCCAGCCAGCCCAGCAGCAGGCCGGTCAGGTCCGCCGCCTGGTTGGAATAGGGATACAGCCGCCCTGCCTCATCGGCCCGGTGGAGCAGGCCCAGCCCCTCCCACCAGGCGGGCAGGTCCGCCCCGTCGATGGCGGCCAGCAGCCCGGCCAGCGCGCCGGGGGCTGCGGTGAAATACCGCCCCGGCTCGCTGCTGGCGAGGTTGTCGAAGTTGCAGCGGCCGTTGCCGGTGGCCAGCAGCTTTTTGCCGGGGGCGGGGTTCTGTTCCAGCAGGGTGACGCGCACCCGGCCGCCGCCGGTCTGGGCCGCCGCAATGGCCGCCGCCAGCCCCGACGCGCCCCCGCCCAGGACCAGGATCTCTTTCAACGCAAGCCCTCCTGTATTGTTTTATCGAAAAAAATACAAATGGGACACCGTCACCATTTGGTCTTGGTCTCCACCACACGGCCGGCGATGTGCAGCCGGTTCAGGTCCTCGCCCTTGATGACCAGCTCGCTGTAGTTGGGGTTGAAGGGCTGCAGGACCACACTGTTCCCCCGCTGGATGTACCGCTTGAGGGTGCCCTCGCCCTCGTCGCCGTAGATGATGACCCCCAGGTCCCCGCTTTCCAGGGTGTCCTGGCGGTGGACCAGGGCCAGGTCGCCGTCCTGGATGCGGGGCTCCATGCTGTCCCCACGGACCACCAGATAAAAATAGTTGGCCGGATCCTTGACCCGGGCGTACTCCTTGCCGTAGTCCTCCTCAAAGGCGAGGGCGCCGTAGCCCGCCTTGACGGTGCCGATCACCGGGATCAGGCTCTCGGCATAGCCGCCGAAAAAGCGGCTCTCGGTCTCGGACAGGTCGGCGGCGGGGCGGTAAAGCCCCAGCAGATAGTCGGCGGTGGTGCCCAGGATGCCGGCGATCCGGGCCACGGTGGAGGGGTCGGGAGAGGATTTGCCGCTCTCCCATTTGCCCACGGCCTGCTGGGTCACCCCCAGGCGGGCCGCCAGCTCCGCCTGGCTGATGCCCTGCTTTTTGCGGCATTTTTTGAGCAGCTCGGAAAATGACATCGGTAACGCCCCTTTGCAAAACGGCATACTGCCGGTCGTTCGGTGTGCTTGGGGCACGGCCCCGGGGATACCTTGCGCCGGCGGGCCGCGCGTCGTCCGACCCCGCTCCCGGCTCCTCCCATGCCCGGGACCGCGATGCGCGCCGGTCCGGGCCTTTGCCGTGCCATACCATACAACTGGTTATTTCTTGTTTTTATTATACAACCAAAAAGTGTCCCTGTAAAGTACAAATTTGTAAAAAAGCGAATAAAAGTTGTATTTCCTCTTGACAGAGACCCAATTTTGGTTTATGATAAAGGCAATAAAACAACTTGCGGTTGTCTTTCCGGTTGTAACGCTGTGTGGAGGAGGTCCCGTCCTATGAAGTGTCTGCTTTGGAAATCCTGGATCCTTACGGTTGCGCTGGCCCTGGTGCTGGTCCTGGGGGCCTTTGCCGAGGGGAGCATGAGCCTGCCCCTGGCGGCCGCCCTCTGCCTGGCCGGGTACCGCATCCTGCGGGCCGCCTGGGCGGCCGAACAGCGTGCGGAACGGCAGGCCGCCCGCCGCGCCCTCCGACGCCGCGCCCCGGCCGCGGCCGGGCACAGCCGCCCCGCCTCCGGAGAGGCGGCCCGGCCCGACTCGCTCCGGGTGGCCTGAACGGTTTCCCTGCGCTGCGCCTTGCGGGACGCGCCCTGCCGGGCGGCGGCTGTCCCAACTCCGAGCCCGCCGCCCCCTGTCCTGGACCGGGGCGCGCCTTTCTCCTCCGTCTTTTTCGCGCCGCGCTGTGAAATAGCAGGTCCCGTTTGCACGGGATTTTTCGGAACGGCGGAGCCTGGCTCCCCACCGAAACGAAACGCCCCGCCTGCCCTGTGCTGTGCACAGCGAGCCGGCGGGGTGTTTCTGTGTTACCTCAGGAGGAGAGGGACAAAAAGATCAGATGCCGATCCAGCCGCGGACCGCGGTCCAGGCTTCTTCCACCAGGGAGGGCCCGGCAGGAGCTTGGGCCGAAGCGCCGGCGCCGCCGGCAGACCCGGCAGCTGCGGAACCGGTGACTTCCAGCGCGATGTCACGGAAGGTCACGTTGCAGTTGCGGGAGACGTAGAACCCGACGTAGATGTAATCGGAATCCACGGCGGTCAGGGGGTAGTCGAACCCAGCCGAGGCCGGGGCGTTGTCGCCATAGGTGACGGTGTAGCCGTCGGCAGAGCCCACGATCTCCAGCTTCAGGGTATCCCCTGCGGCGTAGACCTGGGTGGCGGCGGGGGCGTTGTACAGCTCGCCGCTCTTGCGGCCAAAGCCGGCAAAGGCGCCCTGGTTGCGGGTGCCTGCCGCCACATAGTCGCCCATGGTCTCGGCCACGTAGGTGTCGATGTACAGGTCGTCACGGGCCATCAGGCCGAAGGAGACCTGGTTGTTGGCGGCCATGCTGTTGACGGTGGCGGTGGCCGACAGCTTGAAGGTGGTGCCGGCCGGCAGCTGGACATAGTACATCATGATGCCGTCCGAGCTGCCCGCGATCTTGCCGCGGTTGTTGGCCACGCCCAGGGTGATGGAGCCGTCGGCCCCCAGCTGGGCGGTGAAGTTCTCCGCGGTGATCTTGTCCTGGCCGCCCACATCCCCAAAGACGGTGCCGTTCCAGACACGGCCGCTGGCGTCGGTGTACGCGGGCCAGAGGGCGCTGACGCCGGTGGGCGCCGCGTAGCTGCTGACCTCATAGTCGGGGTTGGCGGCGTCGGCAAAGTCGGCGTTGTAGGTGGGCTGGACCTTGTGCCGGCTGTATTTTTTGAGGGAGGTGTCGGCGTTGGCGATCAGCCAGGCGTTCATCTTGGCGCCGTAGCTGTTGGTGTGGGTCTTGTCCAGGCCGGTGGGGATCAGGCTGACCCCGTCGGCGGCGTACTTGGCGCCGGTGAAGGCGTGCATCCACTGGGCGTGCTGGCCCATCCGGACGTTCAGGTCCTCGGTGAGGCGGGTCAGGTCGATGCACTGGATGTCCAGCGCCTGGCACATATCCCGGATTGCCTGGGCGTAATCGCCGCCGGGGAAGGTGTTGCCGTAGGCTTCCACCGTCTCGGTGATGTGGCCGGACTCGCCGTCGTAGCTCTCATGGGTGTTGGCGTCGGTCAGGCGGACGATGGGGGTGCAGACGATGGGGGTGACGCCGGCGGCCAGGGCAGGCTGGATGTAGTTGACATACAGGCTGTTGGCAAAGCTGCCGGGGGTGTTGTAATCACCGTTGGGGTTGGTGTAGCGGGCCTCCTCGGTCTTTTCGTCGTTGTGGCCGAAGCCGATCAGGAGGAACTGCTCGGTCCCGGGGACCGTGCCCATGGCCGGGACGGTGTCGCTGCCCTGGCGGAGGGTGGTGTAGCTGTCCATGGTCAGGAAGTCCTTGCTGGACGCGCCCGACACCGCCAGGTTGTAGACGTCGGCGTTGAGGTAGTTGGCCAGCTCTTCGCCGTAGCCCTCCCGGGGCAGGTAGTAGCCGTCGTCAAAGCCGGAGACGGTGGAGTCGCCCACCACCCAGATGGTGGCCTTTTTGGGCTCGTGCTGGCCCCAGGCCTCGCCCCGGGCGCCGGCGTTGCCGCCGGTGAAGGCCTTGCCGATCTGGTTGAGCAGCAGCAGGCCGTGCATATCAATCGAGCCGTCGGCGTTGCGGGTGGGCTCGCGGCTGGTGTCCAGGCTCCAGAACCAGAAGCGGGAAGCCGCGGTCTGGTTGGACGAGGTGTTGTGGCTGGACTGGGCCTCGGTGTCCCAATAGTAGTTGGTGCGGCCGTAGACGTCGGTGCTGGACTGGCTTTGCAGCTCGATCTGCTCGGGGATGTCCTTGCCGTCGGTGCGGAAGGAGAGGACGCCCTCGGCCTCATAGCCGGTGGCGGCGGCCTTGTCGCTGGTGTACAGGGCCACGTTGTAGCTGCCGTTGTTGAAGCTGGTGGAGTTGTAGACCTTGATGTCCAGGCCCGAGTTGGAGTCGATGCCCTTGGCCTTGTTCTCGTAGGAGATGGAATTTTCCAGCACATGGGCGCCGGGCATGTTGGAGCCGCCCATCTTGAAGCCGTTGCCGTTGCCGGCGTCCAGGGTCTCGGCGGCGGGGTCTACGGTCAGGGTGCCGTTTTCGTCGCAGGAGACGGAGGCGAAGCACCAATCCTTGGCGGTGCTGCCCGGGACGACCTTGAGCCAGCCGTTGCGGTAGGCCACCGAGTTGCGGATGGTGGTGTTGCCGATGGAGCCGGTGGCCACCTTGGCAAAGAAGTCCCAGCCGTCATCGGCGTTGTAGGCGGCGATGCAGCCGTCAAAGACGTTGCCCACGCCGGCGGTCAGCTTGGCGGCAAAGCCGTCGGCATCCTCCATCTGGGAGTCGGCGTTGTTGATGGAGGTGCAGTTCAGCACGGTGTTGTAGCTGGGCCATTTCTCGATGGTCTCGGCCGAGGAGCCGGAGATCTGCAGGCCGGTGTTGCCGTTGTTGTAGAAGTTCATCCGCTCGATGGTGTTGTGGCTGCCGGAGACCTGCATCCCCTTGGAGCCGTCGGCGCTGTTGGTGACGTTGATGAAGCTGGCGTGCCAGTAGTCGCCCCACAGCTCAAAGCCGGTTCCCGTGCGGCCAAAGTCCAGGATGGCGTAGCCGCCGTCGCCCTTCAGGGTGATGGGCTGGCTGGCGGTGCCGCTGCGGCCCCGGGCCACCTTGAGCAGGGCGCCGCTGAGATCGTAGCGGCCGGGCTGGAGCAGGATGGTCTGGCCGGCAGTGGCATAGTCGAGGGCTGTCTGGAGGTCGACGGCGTCGGCGTAGCTGGCGCCGCCCGCGGCGCTCTGGCCGGCGGGGGTCACATAGATGGTGCTGCCGTCGCCGATGGTGCGGACGGTGACCGTCTTTTCCACCACAGCGGTGTCATAGCTGTTCAGCACCTCGAAGGCCGAGATCTTGTAGTCGGGGTCGGGGGTGAACTCCACCCGGAAGGTGGTGTCCCCGGCGATGGGATAGGTCGCGGAGAATTCGGTGTTGGCGGTGACGGCCACCCCGGACTCCACCAGCGCGCCGTTCTGGTACACGTTGGCGCTGCCGTCGGCGTTGGCCTTGAACACCAGGGTATAGCTGTTCTCGGCGGCGGTGGCGGGGCTGGTGATCTGGTAGTCGGCGGCCACCTGCTCAGGCTCCTGGGGATGCCAGCCGGCGGCGTCCCAGGCGCTGGTGGTGAAAACGATGTTGGAGTAGGTGACGTTCATGCCGCGGGCCGCTGCGAAGCCCACATAGCCCAGATCGTCCTGGACCAGCATGGGGTCATCCAGCTCGTCGTAGCTGGACACGCTCTCGGCGCCGGGATCCTTGGCCGGGATATAGAGGGTATGCTGGCCGAGGACAGCGCCGGTGGAGCCGTCGCCATGGATGGCGTACTGGGTGACGATGTAGGCGTAATCGGTCTTTTCCAGGCTGACGCGGTAGGTGTCGCCCTGCTGGATGGCGGCGCCGTTGGGGTCAAAGCCCTGGCGGTAGACCTTCAGCGCGTCGCTGTCCACGGTGGACAGGTCGCTGATGCCGGTGTAGCTGCGGACGCCCACCATGTCCTTGACCTCGGTGGAGCCGTTCATCCCGTCGTAGGGCAGCTTGGTGCCGGTGACCGACACCAGGTTGGACTCAAAGCTGGCGCTCTCGCCGGTCTTGCCGATGACGTCCCGGATCATCAGGGCAAAGCCCTCCTGGCCGTCGGGGGTGGGGTTGACGTAGTCGATGGTGACGTCGGCCTGCAGGTAGAAATTTTCCCTGGCCGGGTCGATGGTGGTGTAATAGAAGCTGATGCCGTCGGCGGGGTCGGACGAGACGAACTTGCCGCCCTTTTTGTCGATGGTGCCGTCCTCTTTCGAGGTGCAGGACGTCATGACGATCTTGCCGCCGATGCCGTCGGGCGCGCTGACGGTGTTGGCCGTCTCGCTGGTGGACGGGCCAAACCAGGTAAAGGTCCAGCTTTTGCTGGTGTCATTGTCCGCCGCGAGGGCCGCCGGGATACAGCTGGCCGTCATGGCTGCCGCCAGCAGGCCGGCGGTGAACCGCCGTGCCCGCAGGCGTGCTTTGGGTGAATGGCTCATGGTGTTCCTCCTTCTCTTCCCTGCGCTGGGCGCACACCCTGCCCGGCCCCGCAGCGGGCCCAGGCTTCAAGACACGCACCGCGTGGGTTGTATACATCCATCATACAACATTTGGCAGATTTTGCAAGGGCAAAGTTGTATCCCACGCGAAAATTGGAGGAAAGACCAAATTTCGGTAAAATTCTTGGGCAGAATCACCGGGAAAATCCCACTTGACAAGTGGGTATCGTGAACAAAACCTTATTTAGCCCTCTCAGTCACAGAGCGCTTGCGCACCCTATGCCAGCTCCCCCGCACGCGGGGAAGCTAAGAACGCCCCCGTAGACAGCGGTAAAAGTCTCAGCGAGACAAACGCTAAAATTCCCGGCAAGCCCATGTTTGGTGGGTACCGGGAATTATCATATCAGTCCTCTTTTTCCCAAGCTATATGGTATAGTTTACACATTGTATTACATTCGCATTCCAACCAGTTGATTGCTTCTCGTACTTTTTCTACACTAGTACCAATGTACCTGTCCATCGTTTCCCGATCGACATCATCATCAATAAGGGTCTTTCCAAACAATTCTACTCGGGTTTTTAATGTTTGCATCCAGAGCGAAAACATCCCCAATCTATATTGTATTCCCTCCGGCATATTACTTGCACAATCACTTCTTCTCAGTTTATTAACAGCATCAATTGCTCCTCTCAATTTCGAGAAAAAATCACCCCAAAAAATGTCATCTCGTATATCGCAAATATGCTTAATCGTCCCATCAGAAAATATATCGTCAAAACGGTATTTACTGAAAATCTCATCTAATTTGGTTCGGAACAAAAGACCGTCATAGCCATTTAAGCGCTGGCGAATCCAATCCTCATGCCGTGCCTTCATGCATTTCAGGTCCACAACTCCCCTGTGTGTGTACTCTACATCACTGTAATGCTTCGGACAAAGAAGAATCAAATTATTAGCGTCATTGTATTCTTCTTCGGTAAGACTAGGATTATAATTATATCTGTCTGGCTCCATTTCTTCAATGTGCCAAATCACACTTACATCTGTTTCTTCAACATCTAGTATCTTATGGCAACCACATTCGCATTCATATCCAGCACGTCCATATAACAGCTTCAATCTTCTGCTCAAAAGTGCTTTTTTACGTTCCGCTTCGATCTCTTGGGCCAATCTCTCGATCTCCCCATCATAGCCAATTATTGTCAAATTTACATCTCCTTTCAAGCCATATAACAAACAATGCGGGGCTGGCCTCTCGGCCAGCCCCGCAGAGGGACCCTATCTTTCGTGACGCAAAAGTTCTTTTGTTTTGGTGCGATCAACAACAGAAGGAATAATTGGTGTTTTATTCCCCTTTGTCGTCACATGAAAAGGGTGGAGCATTTTGGGCCAATAGGCTTTGACGCTTACCAGCCCCTTATATCAATCCCGGTTATGGTGCGACCGGCATTGTTATAAGTAAAATTTGCGTAAATCTGTCAATACAGATCAGACCTTAGCGGTGCGGGTAATCTGGACAGCAACGATGTGCATGGAAATGCCGTGAGCATCAGCCAGGGTACGAGTGGTGATGCTGGCAGAACCAGTGTAATCATAGTGCAGGCTGGTACGGTCGTCATTAGCGTTAGGGCCACCATTATTATCGGCATCATTGTCGATCTGCAGAGCGCGGATGCGAGAATCCAGAACCTCAGCAACCCGCTCAACGGCAGCATCGTCACCGACAGCGCCATCCACAGCAAACAGCATGGTGACGGTCTCGCTGTCGTCATCCTCATTAGTATTGTAGGTGGGGACCAAAGTTGCGAAGCTATTGCCGATGGTGTCAGCGTCCATCCGGGTAGCAACCACGCCCAGGTCAGGAGCAAGCACACCGGTCGGAGTCCCAAACGGGCTGGTCAGATACACCTGACCGCTCTGGTCGAAGGTAGCAACAGTACGAGCGGAAGAAACACCAGCAGCGTTTGCAGAACGAATGGCAGTGGTGAAGTCGATGATGGTAGCGCTGCCAACATTCTGAGCAGCAGCCTCCAGAGCGGAGCTCAGTGCAGCGCTGTCCTGCATATCGATCTTCAGGTCAGCACGGTCAGACAGGGCAGCCTCAAAGACGGAAGACTTGCCACCGGTCACAGTGTTCCCAACGCCAGAATTGGGAGGGGTGGGCTGGGGGTTATTGGACACGCTGTTGCAGCCAGCCAGCATGGAAACAGCCATGACACCGGCCAGAGCCAGAGAAGCAATCTTCTTGAGTTTCATAATGATTTTTTCCTCCT
>OERF01000207.1_pt1 | contig 15311 bp, 13 predicted proteins | sample 1539921 | NCBI WGS metagenome assembly OERF01 (sample SAMEA3891883, study PRJEB23780) | metagenome | biome: terrestrial biome; feature: animal house; material: Caecal content | place: Italy | collected 2015-05-05
GAAAGAGGTGGAGAACCTCAAGGCTGCCCGGAACAAGCTCAGCAAGGCCAATGGCCCTCTGTTCGCCCAGCTGAAGAAGTGCACCGACGAGGCCCAGAAGGCCGAGATCCAGGCCCAGATCAACGCGAACAATGAGGCTGTCAAGGCGGACGCCGACAAGATGGCCGCCCTGGAGGCCGAGCAGGAGAAGATGGCCGCCCGCATCCAGGAGATCATGTACACCATCCCCAACATGATCGACCCCAGCGTGCCCATCGGCCCGGACGACAGCTACAATGTGGAGGCCCAGCGGTTCGGCGAGCCGGTGGTGCCCGATTACCCCATCCCGTACCACACCGAGATCATGGAGAGCTTTGACGGAATCGATATGGACGCCGCAGGCCGCGTGGCCGGCAACGGTTTCTATTACCTGCTGGGCAACATCGCCCGCCTGCATGAGGCGGTGCTGGCCTACGCCCGTGACTTCATGATCAGCAAGGGCTTCACCTATGTGATCCCTCCCTTCATGATGCACGGCGACGTGGTCAAGGGGGTCATGTCCTTCCCTGAGATGGACGCCATGATGTACAAGATCGAGGGCGAGGACCTGTACCTGATCGGTACCTCTGAGCACACCATGATCGGCCGGTTCATCAACCAGACCCTGGACGAGGCAAAGCTGCCCCTGACCCTGACCTCTTACAGCCCCTGCTTCCGCAAGGAGAAGGGCGCCCACGGCATCGAGGAGCGGGGCATCTACCGCATCCACCAGTTTGAGAAGCAGGAGATGATCGTGGTCTGCCGCCCCGAGGAGAGCAACGACTGGTACGAAAAGCTGTGGCGCTACTCGGTGGAGCTGTTCCGCAGCATGGAGATCCCCGTCCGGCAGCTGGTCTGCTGCTCCGGCGACCTGGCCGACCTGAAGGTCAAGAGCTGCGACATCGAGGCCTGGAGCCCCCGCCAGCAGAAATACTTCGAGGTGTGCAGCTGCTCCAACCTGGGCGACGCCCAGGCCCGCCGCCTCCACATCCGGGTCAAGGGCGCCGACGGCAAGAGCTATCTGGCCCACACCCTGAACAACACCTGCGTCGCGCCTCCCCGCATGCTGATCGCCTTCCTGGAGAACCATCTCCAGGCCGACGGCAGCGTGACCATCCCCAAGGTGCTGCAGCCCTACATGGGCGGCCTGGAGGTCATGGTCCCCAACCACAAGTAAACACAGCGCCCGCAAAAGCGCCGCGCTTTCCCTGAGTCCCGACCGCCGTCCGGTCGGGACTTTTTTGACGGTGCCGGGCCGCTCTGGGCGGGGCAGAAAGGGGATGAGGACCCTGGATGGCGCAGGGCAAAAAACTTTGTATTTTTTTCAAATTAGGTGTTGACAAACTGCGAAGGATTGGATATAATAATAAAGCGTTCTGCGGGGCGTGAAGTAAATATGGCGGTATAGCTCAGTTGGCTAGAGCATTCGGTTCATACCCGAAGTGTCACCGGTTCAAATCCAGTTACCGCTACCATTGACAGAGTTTCGCTAAAAGAAGGGGGACGTCGCCTGCAATAGTGGGCGAGGATGTCGGAGATTTTAGCGAAGCTCTGTGTTTCTAAGGCCCGTTGGTCAAGCGGTTAAGACACGGCCCTTTCACGGCTGTAACATGGGTTCGATTCCCGTACGGGTCACCAAAAGACCTCCCAGCTCAAGCTGGGAGGTTTCTTTTTTGCAGCTGACGAAACGCAAAAGGCTCTGCATCACACGATGCAGGGCCTTTTGATTTGCTTTTATGATATGTTTTACGGTTCCTGCCGGCCCAGCTGCGCCGCTGCCAGACAGGCGAGGCCCAGGCCCAGCATGGGGAAGGCTGCCTCTGCGTCCAGCTGGCGCAGGGCGGAAAGAACGGTCACCGCCACACCCATGGCGAGAGCCACCCCACGCAGGATCAGGGGAACGAGGCGCGCGGCTTCGGCGGCAGGGGTCTGCCCGGAGGCGGGCTCTGCCGGGCCACCCTGCATCAGCTCGTCAACGGAAACGCCCAGGGTCTCGGCCAGTTTGGGCAGGGAGGCGGCGTCCGGAAAAGAGAGATCCCGCTCCCATTTGCTCACCGCCTTGTCGGTGACGCCCATTTGATTGGCCAGCTCCAGCTGGGTCATCCCGCGCTCTTTGCGCAGGGCGGCGATGGTCGCGCCGAGGGTCTGCTGTTTCATGGTGTCCACGCTCCTTTGCTTGTTTGTGGGCATGATACCACACTGCCCCGGTAGAGGCAACCGACTGCCAGTTGAGAGAGGTAGATTGATAGTTGAACGGCTTCGTTACTGCATCTTTTGGCAAGTTTGGATTAGATGGCCATTGGTTGCATATAAATGTTGTCTTGATCTATCAGGTAACGGATAGGCTTGTTATACAGTTGATTGACTGTCCTGATGTTTTCAACAAATGGAACTGTTACGTCCATGCGGATTTGTGTAAGGGTACTCAATGTACTGATTGCCCGTTGCTTGCCATGTGTTCTTAATTTGTTTTCAGCACCAATCAGGCCTTCATCCAGTTGTGACTTACTGATGAAAGGGACTTTGGCAACAGCATTTCCTATAAATTTACTTGCAGAGGCCAATCCATCCAGGATTTCAGATTGAACGGATGATTCCAGGTGCTCTTCCATCACATTGTAACAATCCGTATATAGCGCACGGTACTGATAGGAATACTCCTGAATCCTTTGCTCAACGCTGTTGAGATAACCTTCATGATAATTCCCCAGTAGCATGACTTCCAGAAAAGCAGAGTAAGCATACAGATATAGGGCAAGCTGATAGTCCTTAAAGTGTGACTGAAGTTTTTTTAGAATGCTTTTAACTTCCATGTCGCTATGGATAAGAGAGCGCTTTTGCAAGATTTTTCCAATCTGGTCACGATAGAGGATGATACTGGCTTCGGCGTCTTTTTTGATTTGTTGTACAAGGATATGCTTATTGGTTTTGTATTGTGCGTTATCCCAATTATATTTGTAGTTGGTTAACACATCCCCAAGCGTGTTCAAATTACCCTGTAGCGTTGCACGCTCTTTTTCTTCCAGAAATTGTAAAATGTTTTCCTGCGTTTGCTGGATGGCATCGAGCTTTTTTTCAATGTTCATCAAGGTGACGGCCATGAACAACATAGTTGGGTCACAGGCCAGGGGAGTCATTCTTGCTTGTCCTCCGCCAACACCTCCAGTAGAAGACATGAGAGAACCTATAAAATCAGTGCTTTCACCGATGTGGAACATTTGTTTTCCCATTGTGTTTACAAAATAAATACCCGATCCACCAGCGCCAAAAACGGCAGTTTGGATGGCGGTTGTCAATGGTTGAAAAGCGACACCAAGGGCTGAAAGGTTTGCCAAAGGTATTTTGGTGGCATTGTGCATCTCGAGATTGACTTCCGGTGTAATGGGAAGAACTTCAACATTCATCATGGATTGAAGGGCCAAGTCTTTTTTCAAATCAAGCTCATTGCTCATTAGGATTTGCCTCCGATTTTGTATTGTGGACTACTTCATCCATAATATACGATGTATTTTTCGCGAATGCGCAACAATGGTCATTTAACGATTTGCCTTGCGGACATAATCCAAAATGTCCCCCGGCTGCCAGACCAGCTCGTCCGCGCCGGCGGCCCGCAGCTCGTCCGCGCCGCGGAAGCCCCACACCGCGCCCAGGGCCGGCAGGCCGGCGTTGTGGCCGGTGGCGATGTCCACGTTGCTGTCGCCCACAAACAGGGTGGAGGCGGGGTCCGCGCCCAGGTCGGCCATCAGGCTGTAGACGCCGGCGGGGTCGGGCTTGACCGGCACGCCGGGGCGGCTGCCCCGCACCAGCGCAAAGGACCCGGGGGCAAAGTAATGGTCGATGATGCCGCCGCACAGGGCGTCCGCCTTGTTGGAAAAGACCGCCGTCTGGATGCCCTCGGCTTTGAGGGCGGCCAGCAGTTCCGGGATGCCGGGATAGGGGGCGGTCTTGTCCTCCTTGTGGGCGTCGTAGCGGGCGGTGAACTGGGCCAGGGTGGCGGCCAGCTGCTCGGGGCTGCGGCAGCCTGCCGGGGAGAAGCGCTCCACCAGCTTGGGGATGCCGTTGCCCACCATGTGCTTGTACTGCTCCACCGTAAAGGCGGGCCAGCCGTTTTGGGCGCAGACCCAGTTGCCGGCGTCGGCCAGGTCGTCGATGGTGTTCAAAAGGGTGCCGTCCAGATCAAAGAGGATGGTTTGGATCATAGGGTTCCTTCCTTTCAAGAAAGGCCGCACAGGTCTGCGCGTCGGCCAGCGGGATGCTCCGCACCGTTTCGCGCAGGCGGCCGGGATAGGCGAAGGTCAGGCTGGCCCGTCCCCGCAGCACCGCCCAGGGGCTCTGGGTGATGCGGAGGGCGGCCGCCGGGGAAAAGATACAGACACAGCACAGGCTCATCCGGCGCTGCCGCAGGAAAGTCAGCCGCCGGCCCACCGGCCAGGCCCCTTCCCGGAACAGGCCCTCGGCCTCAAAGGCCAGCCAGAGGGCGCAGACCGCCGCCGGCAGGGCCAGCAGGGGCACGGCCGCCGGCAGAGCCCAGGAGGCCACCAGCAGCAACAGCAGGAAAAAGGCCAGGCACCCCCCGCCCGGGGCCAGAAAGACCAGGCTGCGCCCCCGCACCTGGGCAAAGGTCAGGCGCCGGCGGGGCGGCATCTCGAAGCCGGGCAGCAGCCGGCGGACCAGGGCTTCCTGGCCGGCGCGGTAGACGAACAGGGGGTCGTCGGCGCTGCAGCTGCCCGCCGTCAGATAGACCGGGTAACAGCGCAGCAGGCGGGCCGCCGGGGACAAGCGCACCTCGGCGCAGGTCAGCCGGTCCAGCCGGAACCGCCGCTCCACCCGGAGGAACAGCCCGCCCCGGCTGGCCAGCACCCCGCCGCCCCGCCAGACGGTGTAGCGGACGGTGTGGCTGAAACTGCGCAGCAGGCTCGCCCCAAAGAGGAAGGTCCAGGCCGTCAGGACCCAGGCCAGGCCGGCGGGCAGCCAGCGGGCCGCCCAGGCAGCCGCCTGGCCCAGCTGCTGCCAGGCGATCTGCCCGGCGGCGCTGTCGCTCTGGCGCATGGCCAGCCAGACCAGCAGCAGGGTGGACAGGCTGTTGGCCCCCAAAAGGACAAAGGCCAGCCGCTCGCCCCCCGCGGGGTGATAGACCTCCTGCTCGGGGGCGGGCATCAGGCAGTCGGCCAGCAGGGCCGCGTCCCGCCGCTTGAGGCAGAGGGTCACCGCCTGGCGCCGGGGCAGCAGGGCGGGGTAAAGGGTCACCCGGCAGGCCCCCGCCAGCCGGTAGGCGACCGGGCGCTCGATCTGGACCGCGGCCAGCTGGCTGCCCTGGATGGTGCGCTCGAAGGAGACCAGCAGGTCCCACCGCAGCCGCAGTACCCCTTCGGCGTCCAACTCCCAGCTGGAGGCATGGAGCATCACCCAGCTGACCGCCGCCAGCAGGCAGAACAAAACCAGGTCCTGGGCCAAAGCGGTGGAAAGGGCCGCCCAATCCCGCCGGAACAGGACCTGGACCAACGGCACCAGGTAGAGCAGCAGGGTCCGCCGCATGAACCGCAGGGCAAAAAAGGGATGGTACCGCCGCCGCCCGGTCACGAGTCGTCCTCCCCGGCCAGGAGGGCCGCCGAAATGGCGTCGGCCGCCTCGAGGGGGACGCCGGGCAGCATGGCCCACATCCCCGGCGTAAAGATCAGCAGGACGCAGGCCCCCGCCAGCCGCAGCAGCGGGGTGCGGAAGATGAGGGCCGAGGTGATGCTGTGGCGGGGGATCACCCGCTCGACGGGGAAGGCCACCCCCAGATAAAGGGTCAGGGTGCGGCTGCCCAGGGTGGCCACAAAGCTGCAGGCCCGCACCCAGACCACGAACACCAGGGCGGCCCAGCAGGCGCAGAACACGCACCCCAGCCAGAACCCCTGCCAGAACAGGAAGGGCGCGGCGACGGCCCCCGGCAGCGCCGCCCAGACGCAGAGGACGGCCCGCCCCCGGGGGGTGGGTGTGACCGCCGAAGCGGCAAGATCAAAAGGCTGTTCCATGGGCCGGCCTCCTTTCCAGCGGCTGGGGCAAATGTCGGGCGCGGGGCCAAAAGGCCCGCCTCGCCCTTATTATAGCCGGATTGCGGAGTAGCGTCAATGCGGGGGGCGGCGCGGAAGATGGTGAAAATTTTCAGCTTACCCGTGCGCACCGGCTCATAATATGGTATACTAAAAAGACCAATGCAATGCGCGCACGGCTCAGCCGGCGCGGGGAGGGGGAACCATGCTGATCGAAATCATCAAAGCCCTGCTGATGGGCATCGTCGAGGGCGTCACTGAGTGGCTGCCCATTTCTTCCACCGGGCACATGATCCTGGTGGAGCAGCTGATCCAGTTCGAGGCCAGCGACGCCTTTATCTCCATGTTCCGGGTGGTGATCCAGCTGGGGGCGATCATGGCGGTGGTGGTCCTGTTCTGGGGCAAGCTGTGGCCCTTCGGGCTGCGCCACGGCCGGGTCATCTCCAAGGCGCCGGTCTGGAGCCTCTGGTTCAAGGTGGCGGTGGCCACCCTGCCGGTGCTGGCCATCAGCCCGCTGGACGACTGGATGGAGGCCAAGTTCTACAACTACATCACGGTGGCCGCCATGCTGATCTTGTACGGCATCCTGTTCATCGTGGTGGAAAACCGGGGCGCGCCCGTCCGGGTGGCCCGGCTGGATCAGATCAGCTACCGGGAGGCGCTTATCATCGGCCTGTGGCAGACCCTGGCCATCATCCCGGGCACCTCCCGCAGCGGCGCCACCATTGTGGGCGGCCTGCTGCTGGGCCTGTCCCGGGCGGCGGTGGCCGAGTTTACATTCTACCTTGCCATCCCGGTCATGGCGGGGGCGTCCCTGCTCAAGGTGGTCAAGTTCGTCCTGGACGGCCAGGTCATGACCGGCACCGAGACGGCCATCCTGGTCACCGGCTGCCTGTCGGCCTTCGTGGTCAGCATGCTGGCCATCCGCTTCCTGATGGCCTACGTCAAGAGCCACGACTTCAAGTTCTTCGGCATCTACCGCATCGTGCTGGGTCTGCTGGTGCTGGGGGTGGCGGCCGTCACCGCATTCGCATAAGCCAAAAGGATCCTGCTGAGCCCCGGTTTGTGCCGGGGCTTTTGGTTTTTCTTTCCTAACCAGTGGGTTTGTGGTATACTTCGGTCAGAGAGAATCACCGAGGATCACCCGGCGGGCGCCGGCCCGCCTGCAAGGAGGAAAAACAAAGATGGAAGGTTCCGCTGTATATTACACCGATCTCCGCTGCCCGGTGGGCACCAGCCTGACCGACAAGCTGCGCCGGCTGTGCATCGCCGCAGGCATCCAGAATATCGAGATGGACGGACGGTTCGTCGCCATCAAAATGCACTTTGGCGAGCTGGGCAACCTGGCGTTCCTGCGGCCCAACTATGCCAAGGTGGTGGCCGATCTGTGCAAAGAGCAGGGCGGCATGCCCTTTTTGACCGACTGCAACACCCTGTACCCGGGCAAGCGGAAAAACGCCCTGGAGCACCTGGAGTGCGCCCAGCTGAACGGCTTCTGGCCCATGACCACCGGCTGCCAGATCCTGATCGGGGACGGCCTGCGGGGCACCGACGAAGTGGAGGTCCCCGTGCCCAACGGGGAATACTGCAAGACAGCCAAGATCGGCCGGGCCATTATGGACGCCGATGTCCTGATCAGCCTGACCCACTTCAAGGGCCACGAGTCCACCGGGTTTGGCGGCGCCATCAAGAACATCGGCATGGGCTGCGGCAGCCGGGCCGGCAAGATGGAGCAGCACTCCTCGGGCAAGCCCGCCGTCCAGCGGGAGCTGTGCCGGGGCTGCCGCCGCTGCGCCAAAGAGTGCGGCTCGGACGCCATCCACTACGACGCCGAGAACAAGGCCGTGATCGACTACGACCTGTGCAAGGGCTGCGGCCGGTGCATCGGCGCGTGCAGCTTTGACGCCGTCTACTCCATCGACAGCAGCGCCAACGAGGAGCTGGACCGCAAGATGGCCGAGTATGCCGCGGCGGTCTGCGCCGGCCGGCCCTGCTTCCACATCAGCCTGGTGCAGGACATCAGCCCCAACTGCGACTGCCACGGTGAGAACGACGCACCCATCCTGCCGGATATTGGGATGTTTGCCTCTTTTGACCCGGTGGCCCTGGACCAGGCCTGCGCCGACGCCTGCCTGGCGGCCGCGCCCCTCCCCAACAGCCAGCTGGGCCAGAACCTGGCCCGTCCCGGCTGGAGCTGCCACCACGACCACTTCAAGGACTCCAACCCCAACATCGAGTGGAAGGCCACCCTGGAGCAGGCCGAAAAGATCGGCCTGGGCCGGCGCGCCTATGTGCTGAAGAAGATCTGATCGCACCGCACAGACAGAACTGCATAAAAAAGCCGCGGCCCCGGGTGTCGAACCACACGGGGCCGCGGTTTTTGCTGGATGTGTTATTACTGCTGGGGGGCGGGGACCACGGCGTTCATGGCGCCGGCAAAGGCGTCCCAGTCCTCTTTCGAGCAGGTGGGGGCATCCTCCACGCCGGCATCCGCCAGGACGGCGGCCTCGGCCTCGGGGTCCTCCAGGATGCGCTGGGCCGAGCTCTCGATCAGGGGCCAGGCTTCGGCAAAGTTTTCCTGGTCCAGGGCGTCCAGGCTGTCAAACCAGCCGGACAGGCAGTCGTTCAGGCTTTCGGCGCTGCGGCCGGCGGCGCCATTCTCCTCCGCCCAGTCCATCATGGACGCGGCGGCGGCCGCCTGCTTGAGAGAGGTGCCGGCGGTGCCGGGGCCCCAGCCCAGCCCGCGGGAAAAGGCTTCGGTGGGGTCGGTCAGGCCGTTGAAGCCATTCTCGGTGCCGTCCACGCTGGGGGCGGGGCCGGTGTCGTCCTCCCCGGAGGGCACCGCCTGGGAGGCGGGGGCTTCGCTCAGGGCCTGGGACGACGAGGACGGGGCGGTGGAAGCGCTGCTGGCGGCTGTGGTGCAGCCGGCCAGGAACAGGGCGAGCGAGAAGGCCGCGCAGAACCCCGCCGCGCGGATGCGGGACCAAAGATTGCTTTTCATAGCAGATGACCTCCTTGAAACGCCGGATGGGGCGGCTGGATCGTTTGTTCCGGGTGCGCCGCAACAGGGCACGCCCCGGGGGACTGCCGGGGGTGTGCAGCCGGGCCCCGACTGCTGTGTCCGGGCGGAACTTTTTGTCAGATCGTTTCTAATATCAGTATACTGTGCCGGGCCGCGGTTGTCAACATGAGCACAAAGTGCAAATATATTGCACTTTATGCAACTTGTTGGCGATTGACAGGGCATACCGGCCTTTGTATAATGAGCACATACAATGTCGGCTTGGGGGAAGGGAGGCGCAGGACCATGAAGCCGAAAGAGCGGATGCTGCGGACGCTGGAGCAGTTTTCCACCGCCATGCTGGCGGCCCTGGGCTATCTGCCGGCGGCCGGCCTGGTGCTGGCGGCGGGGGCGCTGCTGGCGTCGGCGGGGCTGGGCACGGTGGTGCCTGCTTTGCACTGGCCGCCGCTGGCCCTGGCGGGCAGCCTGGCCTACGACGGGATGATGGCGGTGGTCCAGAACCTGAGCGTGGTGTTCTGCGTGGGCATCGCGGCGTTCCAGGCGCGGCGGGAGAAACACCAGGCCGCCATGATCGCCCTGCTGTCCTACCTGGTCTTTTTGACGGCGGGGCACACCACCCTGGAGCAGCTGGGCCGGCTGGCCTCCGCCGACCCCGGCCTGGGGCTGTACGGCTCGGGCCAGGCCGTGGTGCTGGGCATCCAGACGGTGGACATGGGGGTCACGGGGGGCATCCTGCTGGGCTTTTTGACCGGCTGGGTCTACAACCGGACCAGCGGGAAAAAATTCCGTCCCGCGCCGCTGCGCCTTTACGGGGGCGCCCGGTGGAGCTTTTTGTGCATGACCGGCCTGGCGGCGGCCCTGGGGCTGGCCTCCTGCTTTGTCTGGCCGCCCATCCAGCAGGGGGTGGACAGCCTGACCGGCTGGATCGCCGCGGCAGGGGACGCGGGACTGTTCCTCTACGGCTTTTTGGAGCGGGTCCTGATCCCCACCGGCCTGCACCATCTGGTGTACATCCCCTTCCAGTTCAGCTCCATCGGCGGCACCCTGACGGTGGGGGACCATGTCTACACCGGCGCTTACGCCGTGCTGATGGCCGAGTACAGCATGGGGCTGCCCTTTTCGGACAGCATCCGCTGGATGTACGCCGGCTTCACCAAGACCTTCGGGTATTTTGGGATCGTGGGGGCTTTTATCTGGTGCGCCCGGCCCGAAAAGCGCCGCCGCACCGCCGCCATGCTCTGCCCGCTGCTGCTGACCGCCACCCTGGCGTCGGTCACCGAGCCGCTGGACTTCCTGTTCTGCTTTTTGTCCCCGGTGCTCTGGCTGGCCCACGGGGTCATCGCCGGCACCTTTATGGTGCTGCTGGATGTGTGCGGGGCCACCGGCTTTACCAGCGGGCTGCTGTCCTCCCTGGCCATGAACCTGTCCGCCGGGGTGGAGCGGACCCACTACCCGCTGCTGTACCTGCTGGCTGCGGCGCAGATCGCCGTCTACTTCATCGTATTCAGTTTTCTGATCCGCCGCTTTGACCTGCGCACCCCCGGCCGGGAAGCCTCGGCCCCCACCCAGGCCCCCGCCGGGCGGGAAGGCGGCTTCCCCTTCCGGGCGCTGGTGGCCGCCCTGGGCGGCCGGGAAAACATCCTCCGGGTGGACAACTGCCTGACCCGGCTGCGGGTCTGGGTCCGCGACCCGGAGCGGCTGGACGAAAAGGCCCTCCATTCCCTTGCGCCGGACGGCCTGGGCTGCCACGGCAGAGAGGTGCAGCTGGTGTTTGGCTTTGACGCCGAGCAGCTGCGCCGCCAGCTGGATGAATTGCTGGAGAAGAATGCCCTCTCTACTTAAAACGATCCACCGCCCCTGTTCATTGCAGGGGCGGTTTAGCGTGCCGCGATGCGACACGCTCCAGGGGGAACCCATTTCTGCCCGCATACGCGGGACAGAAATTCCTTCCCCCTGGTATCCCCCTGGGGACAAAATTGAGCGCTGAACCGCGCACTCGGCCTTGCGGCCTCGCACACTCTCAGCGCTCAATTTCCCTGTATGTGTCCCGTCCATCCGCACATGTCGGCTGGACGGGACTTTTTTGACGGTCTGCTTGGCGTGCCGCAAAAGCGACGTGCTAATGTGTTGACCGTGGGGTGGAAAAGCGCTATAATCGTAGAGCTGAAATCATACCGGGGAGGCAGGGATTGCCTCTCTTTTTGGGAGGACAGGATATGGAAAAGACTTACATGGACGAACGGATGCTGCTGGACGGCCTGTTCGCGTTTTTGGATCAGAGCGTCAGCCCCTTCCACGGGGCGGCGGCAGCCTGCCGCCTGCTGGAAAAGGCGGGCTATACCCTCTGCCCCGAAAGCCAGCCCTGGAAGCTGGAGGCCGGCGGCCGGTACTACACCACCCGCAACGGCACCGCAGTGCTGGCCTGGCGGATGCCCCGGGGCCGGCTGGCCGGCTGGCATGTGACGGCCAGCCACGGCGATTCGCCCACCTGGCGGCTCAAGGTGGCCGACATTGCGGAAGGGGGCTACCTCAAGGCCGAGACCGAGGGCTACGGCGGGATGATCGCCTCCACTTGGCTGGACCGGCCCCTGAGCGTGGCCGGCCGGCTGCTGGTCCGGACCGAGGCCGGGGTGGAGAGCCGGCTGGTGGCCCCCGACCGGGCCCTGCTGTGCATCCCCAATCTCTGCATCCACTTTGACCGGGAGGCCAACGCCGGCAAGACCTGGAACTATCAGGTGGACCTGCAGCCCATCTGCGGCCTGGAAGGGGACGCCCGCCTGATGGACGTCCTGGCCGCAGAGGCCGGCGTGGAAGCCAAAGACATCCTGGCCCACGACCTGGTCCTGTGCACCCGCCAGAAGGCCGAGCGGGTGGGGGTCAGCGGCGAGCTGTTCATGTCGGGGCGGATCGACGATCTGGAGTGCGCCTATACCACCCTCCAGGGCTTCCTGGCCGGCCGTGGGGAAGAAGAATGCCGTGCCGATATCTGGTGCATGTTCGACAACGAGGAGGTGGGCTCCTCCTCCCGGCAGGGCGCCCAGGGCACCCTGATGGCGGACGTCATGGCCCGCATCGAGGAGGCGTTGGGGGTCAGCCGGGACGAGAGCGTCCGGGCCCGGGCCAACAGCCTGCTGCTCAGCGCCGACAACGGCCACGCCACCCACCCCAACCACCCCGAAAAGAGCGACCCCCGCAGCCCGGTCCGGCTGGGCGGCGGCATCCTGCTCAAGTACAACGCCAGCCAGACCTACACCACCAGCGGCCTGACCGCCGCGGCGTTCCAGCGCATCTGCGAAAAGGCCGGGGTGCCGGTCCAGATCTTTGCCAACCGGGCCGACGTCCGGGGCGGCTCCACCCTGGGCAACCTGCTGGGCCACCAGATCGCCATCCCCATGGTGGACATCGGCCTGGCCCAGCTGGCCATGCACTCGGCGGTGGAGACGGCCAGCTGCTCCGACGCCCTGGCCATGGCCAAAGCCTGCGCCGTGTTCTACAACACCCCCCTGTCCCAGCCTGCCGACGGGGCGTGGAGCCTGGGCCTGTGAGGGGCCCGGCGGGGCGCTTTGCCCCCAGCCCCAGCGGGCGGCTTCACCTGGGCAACCTGGCCTGCAGCCTGCTGGCCTGGCTGTCGGCCAGGAGCCGGGGCGGCCGGGTGATCCTGCGCATCGAGGACCTGGACGCCGCCCGCTGCCCCCGGGTCTATGCGGACCAGCTGGAGGAGGACCTCCGGTGGCTGGGCCTGGACTGGGACGAAGGGGGCTCCCGCGGGGGGCCTCACGGCCCCTATTACCAGAGCGAATGCGGCGAGATTTATACCAAAAGTTATAAAAAGCTGGAAGCAATGGGCCTTGTATACCCCTGCTTCTGCTCCCGGGCCCAGCTGCACGCGGCCAGCGCTCCCCATACCGCCGACGGCAACGTGGTCTACCCCGGCACCTGCCGGGGCCTGACCCCCGCCCAGGTGGCCGAAAAAAGCCGGGTGAAGGCCCCGGCCTGGCGCATCCGGGTGCCGGATGAGGAGATCGCCTTCACCGACCTGTGCATGGGCCCCTACCGGGAAAACCTGCTGGCCAGCTGCGGGGATTTCTACCTCCGCCGGGCCGACGGGGTTTTTGCCTACCAGCTGGCGGTGGTGGTGGACGACGCCCGGATGGGGGTCACCGAGGTGGTGCGCGGCGCCGACCTGCTCAGCTCGACGGCGCGGCAGATCTACCTGTACCGGCTGCTGGGGCTGACGCCGCCGGCCTTTGCCCACTGCCCGCTGCTGCTGGACGCGGAGGGCCGCCGCCTGTCCAAGCGGGACGGGGACCAGAGCCTGGAAAACCTCCGGGGCCGTTACACCGCCCCCGAGATCATCGGCAAGCTGGCCTATCTCTACGGCCTCCAGCCCGAGCCCGCCCCCCGCACCCCGGACAGCCTGCTGCCCGGTTTCGACTGGGCCAGGGTGCCCAAACACGACGTCCGGCTGGAGCCGGGGATGTTCGCATAAACAAAAAGGCTGCCCTGAACCGTGCAGCCTTTTTCCGTCCTTATGGTTTCCTTAGAATGACCCTGTATCCTGATGCCATGATCAAAAAGCGGAGGAGATACAGACTATGCTGAAAACACTGCGGGCCAGGGGCCTGTCCGACACATCGCTCAAGGAGATCGCTCTGGCGCTGATGGTGCTGGACCACATCCACTATTTCTTTTCCTTCACCGGCGCGGTGCCGGTATGGTTCTCGATGCTGGGGCGGGTGAGCGCGCCCCTGTTCCTGTTCTGCACGGCGGAGGGCTTTGCCCATACCCACGACCGCAGGACCTACCTGCTCCGCCTTTGGGGCATGGGGGCGGGGATGGGCTTGGTCCAGTTTGTGATCGGGGTCGGCCTGGGCCGCCGGGCGGACGGCTTTTATCCCATGAACGGCATCCTGCGGGACCTGACCGTGGCCTGCCTGCTGTGGCAGGGCATCGACTGGCTGCGGCAGCGCCGCCTGGGCCGTGCCCTGGCCCTTGTGGGCGGGGTGGGGGTGCTCTGGCCGGCGGTGTCGCTGGCACTGGTGGCCGCCCTGCCGCCGGCCGGGCAGCTGCCCCTGTACTTCCTCAGCTGGACGGTGCTGCCCAACTGGGCGTTCAGCACCGACGGCGGGGTATGGTTCATCCTGGGCGGGGTGCTGCTGTATGCCCTGCGCGGGCGCCGGAAAATCCAGGTCCTGGCCTGGGCGGCGTGGGCGTTTTGGATCGACATGGGCAGCGTGTCCTATCTGCTGCGGATGGGCGGCGGGGTCAGCCTGGGCCAGGCGATGCTGCTCAGCTACCAGTGGATGGAGGTATTCGCCGCGCCTCTGATGCTGCTGTACAACGGGCAGCGGGGCGCGGGGCACAAGCAGCTGTTCTACTGGTTCTACCCGGCCCATGTGTATGGGCTGTACGCTGTATCCTGTGTGTGGATCTTGTTCCGGGGGTGAGACGATGGCCCATATCCTTGCGGTGGACGATGACGCCGACCTGCGGGCGGTGATCGCCGAGGCTCTGGGGCGGGACGGCCACTTTGTGCGGCTGCTGCCCGCCGGGGCGGAGGTGACCGAGGCCCATTGCCGCTGGGCCGACCTGATCCTGCTGGATCTGCGGATGCCGGGGGAGGACGGCGCCGCCACCTGCCGCCGCATCCGGGCGCTGACCGACGCGCCCATCCTCTTTTTGACCGCCCTCAACGCCGAGGCCGACGTCCTGGAGGCGCTGGGCAGCGGCGGGGACGACTATCTGACCAAGCCGTTCCGGATCGGGGAGCTGCGGGCCCGGGTGGCGGCCCATCTGCGGCGGCAGCAGCGGACCCCCGCCCACCGGCTGGTGCGGGGCGAGGTGGTGTTTGACCTGGCGGCGGGGACGGCCGAAACGGAGCGCGGGCCGGTGACCCTGACCAAAGGGGAGTATGCGATCTGCGAGGTGCTGGCCCTCCACGCGGGGCAGACCTTCGGCAAGGAACAGCTGTACACCGAAGCGTTTGGCTACGAGCGGGCGGCGGACGCCAGCGCCGTCACCGAACACATCAAGAACATCCGGGCCAAGTTCCGCGCGGCGGGCTGCGAGCCGGTGGAGACGGTCTGGGGGGTGGGCTACCGTTGGAAACGATGAAAAAACGCCCCACCCTCCGCCAGGTGCTGGCGGGGTATCTGGTGACGACCGGCGGGCTGTGCCTGGTGGCCGCATTGATCTGGTGGGGGAGCTTTGGGGCTCTGGTACGGGCGGGGGTCATC
>OERF01000209.1_pt1 | contig 15239 bp, 11 predicted proteins | sample 1539921 | NCBI WGS metagenome assembly OERF01 (sample SAMEA3891883, study PRJEB23780) | metagenome | biome: terrestrial biome; feature: animal house; material: Caecal content | place: Italy | collected 2015-05-05
CGGCGGGGGTGCCCAGATGGCGCTGGCCGCCGCCAACATCCGGCTGTACGGCGGGGTGAGCGGCAGCGCCGACCAGGCCGCCCAGGCTCTGGCCGAAGGCCGGCTGACCTTTGACCCCGACGCCCATTGCGACCATCACGACCACGGGGAAGGCCATTCCTGCGGCGAGCACAGCTGCGGCGGCCATTGCAGCGGGCACTGACCCGAAAAGCCGCTGGTCCCAATGCCCACTGCCTCACCAAGAGCAGCATCCTTATGGGTGCTGCTCTTTTCTTTTATCTTCGGGTCGGGGAAGCCGGCCGCCCCGAAGCAACGAAAGCAGGCAGCTGCCTTCCGTACAAGGGCAACTGCCTGCTTTTATAAAATGTTCTTGTTCAGACCAGCAGATCCTGCTCTTCCGGGTGCGTTTCAAACCAGTGCACGGCGTAGGAGCAGGTGGGTCTGGCCTTGCGGCCTTCCCTGCGCAGGGTATCGGCTGCCGCCTGCAGCAGCTGTCCGGCAATGCCCTGCCCCCGCAGAGAACCGTCCACAAAGGTATGGTTGATGACCGCAACACCCTCCCGTTCCGGGAAGGTCACCTCCGCCAGCAGCTTTCCTGCCTCATCTGCGGCAAAGATCCGGCCGGGTTCACAACGAAATTCCATGGAGATCACCTCTGTTTCCGGAGCGGCACACCGGCGGCGTGCCGCTCCCTGATCCGGTCATTCGGGCGGTTTGCGGCTGCAGCTGCCCCCGCAGCAGCAGCCTCCCGGGCTGCCGGAAAGAAGCAGTCCGATAAGCCCCGTATAGACCATGGTGTTCCAGGGGTTGGCGGTGATGGCGCAGGACCCGGTGGGGCAGCCTGCCAGTGCGTAATAAACAAGCCCCACCGCCGCGCCGCCCACGGTGAAAAGGATGGCCCGCCGCCATTTTTTCCAGAATTCTTTCATCATACCTGTTCGCCTCCTGTCGGGATGGTCTGCCCGGGACGGGAGAGCGCGTGCCCCCTGTCCCGGCTTTCTGTTTGCTGTGATACCAGTATACCCATCCGCCGCCCTTTTTTCTGTGATGAGGTCACCCACACCAAAAAGGGACTTCCCATCCCGGGAAGTCCCCAAAGCAATGCCTGTTCCTGCCAGCCGCCTTACCAGACCGGGACCTGCTGGGCACCGTGGAGCAGCTGGCGGTAGATCACCTCCGCCGAGGCATTCCAGGCGACGGACAGGCTGCGGAGGCCGCGAATGTTGCCTGCCAGACGGACGGTGCCGTCGGCGCCCAGGGCCGCGATACCGGAACGGGTGCAGGTGATCGCAACCACGTTGTCCCAGCCGGCGGCCTCCCCGCGGCCCATGTCCAGGTCGGGGTTGGGGTTGCTGCCTGCCAGCAGCACCCTGCCGTCCTTTGTCAGTCCCACGGCGTAGATGCTCTCGATGGCCACAGCGGCCATATCCTTCCAGTCCCGGGCCGCGATACGGGGATCACCGGGACGGCCGGCAAAACGGACGCTGCCGTCCCGGCACAGGGCTATGGTGGCATCGCCGGCGCAGGCCACCATGCACACGTCCCGCCAGCCGGCGATCTCCTCGGTCACCTTGCTGTCCAGCATGTCGCCGGCAATGAGCACCCGACCATCCTTGGTCAGTGCCGCCAGATGGTAAGAGCCCGCGGCGATCTGGCGGATTTCCCGCCAGGCATCGAGCTGGGCGGTGTCACGGCAGGCCGGCTGCCCGCGCCAGTACACCCGGCCATCCCCTGTGACGGCGTAGGTGCACTCGGCAGTGGCCGCCACAAAGCGGATGTCTGCCAGGTCCTGTGTGTTGCACTGGCCGCAGGTGTTGTCGCCCATGGCCCGGACGTGCCCGTCCCGCGTCAGGAAGAGCTGGCAGCGCACCGCGTTGTCCGCCGCGGCATACTGACAGATATCTGCATGGAAATTCTTTCCGGCGGCGCTGACCAGCAGCAATCCGCCTTTTGTGCTTTCCGGCAGATCCGGCAGGGCCGGTCCGCCCGCCGGCAGCAGCAGGCTCAGATTGCCGCCGCTGAGTCTGAAACGGGGTGTCTCGCTGCAGAAGCGGATCATCCGCCGCAGCAGCTCCTTCTTTTTGTCTGCGACGCTCTGCCGCCAGACCCTGAGAGAACTGCGGCCGGCGAACTGCCGGACGCCGGGATAGGCGAACCCACAGGCCATACAGGGCTGATCGTTCCCCATGAGTGCGGGCAAGGCGCTGCCGCAGACCGCACAGAGTTCATGTTTCGTCGCCATTTTCGGTTTCCTCCTCTTCGGCGGGCTGCTGGGACAAAGCAAACCGTTCCCAGAAATAGTGGATCGGATAGAAATAGTTCAGTTCATCGTGGGAATCGTTGTCACGCCTGACCGAACCGGAAAATACCCCGATCATCCGGCCGTCCTCCCGGGAAAAGACCGGGCTGCCGGAGTTGCCGTGCAGGCCGGTGCTGTCGATGTAACAGCGTTCGGTGGCACCGACCAGCTGGATCGAGGCCACCCCGCCGGCAAAGTTGCTGATGCGGGTCTGTTCGATGTTGTTGCCGGACAGCATGCCCCCCAGCGGGTAGCCAAGGAGCAGGGTCCGCTCACCCGGGCGGGGCTTTGCCGCATCCGGGCGGCGCATGGGCGCCGGGGTGAAATTGCTGCCCAGGATCCGCAGCATGGCCATGTCACAGCTTTCGCAGACCGGTTCCAGAAGCTCGGTTTCCAGCCAGTGGGTGTCGCCGCCGGGGGCGCCGGGGCAGTGGATGCGGGCGCGGATGCGGTCACATTCGCTGACCACATGGGCGCAGGTCAGTACCAGGCCATCGGAAGTGACGATGGTGCCGGTGGCACTGCCCCGCGGCCGGCCGTCCTTCCAGACCTGCAGCAGCACAACACTGGCGGACAGGGTCTCGCAGACGTCATTGTAACGGACATCGGTCACCTCGGTGCGGTGTTCCAGATCCATCCGGGCCGGATCGGGCTGTGCCCAGATGCGGCGGCGTTCGGCCAGACCGCGGTAGCGGGCGGGAATGTCCGCACCGGTCAGGCGGTCTGCCGCCTCCTCCGGCGGCTCGCCCGCCTCCCCGTATTCCCGGTCCAGCCGTTCCAGCTGGGCGTTGAGGGCATCGTGCAGGTAGGTGCGCACAAAGCGGGCGTTGCCGAAGTTCTGGTCATGGCGGGCCAGTACCGCCCGGAACACCTGCCGGGACGCCCTGATGAAGTCTTCGTCCAGCTGCAGCGGACGCACGGCGCCGATGGCGCTGTTGCTGTCAGCGCGGTCGGCCATGTATTCCATGATATCCACCAGTTCGGACTCGTTGTAATCCTCAAAGAAGATGCGGCTGTCCTCCGACCCGAAGCGGCTTTCCAGGCCTTCGTCCTGCCGGAGCAGGTCCATCATGGGGCCTGGGTAGCCGGCCAGAATGATGCTGGTGGTATCGGTGACGTCATCGTCCTCCAGAACGGTCAGCAGCCGTTTGATGACCTCCCGGCCCCGCAGGTCTTCCCCCAGCTGGGGCGCTTCGTCAATGAAGAGGATCCCGCCGCGGGCCAGTTTGAGGGTGGAATCAAACTCTTCCGGCTGGCTCATGAGCTGGCGGGCGGTGCGCTCAATGACATGGCCCTGGCTGAGGACACCGGTGGCCTTGAGTACGCCGCCCATCAGGCGGGCGACACTGGTCTTGCCGACGCCCGGATTGCCCAGGTACAGATAGCAGCCCGGTTTTTTCCGTCCGCCCTTCAGGCGGCGGATGCGGCGCCGGATGTTTTTGATGGACGCCTTGACGCCGGTCAGTCCGGGCCGTTCCTCCAGGTCCTTGAGGGCGCTGTCCGAAACGGCAGAGGTCCGGCGCAGGTATTTGCGCTGCTCGGGCGGGAAATGGTCCTGCTGGATGTAGCGGCGCTGCAGCGTATACTCCTTGCCGTTCTCTTCCCGTTTTTCCATATGGGTCTCTCCCTGGCTGTTCTTCCACCGGATCTTGAGGTCTTCGATCAGCTTGTCGATTTCCATTCCGTTGCCCCAGCTGCGGCTGGCATCGCCGAGGCCGCCCCGGTTGCTGACCCAGTTGAGGAAGAAGTCATCCATCATATCCTCCACATCGGGCGCAAACTCAAAACTGTCGGCGGTCTTGCGGCGGAAGATCTCCTCCATCTGGGCCGGCAGCAGGTCCTCCAGGGTGAAAACGCGGGACAGGCGGCTGCGCATCCCGGGCTGTGCCTTGAACAGTGCTTCGATGCCTTCCGGGGTGTCGATGAGCACAAAGCTGGTGTCCTCGGCAAAGGCGGTCATGGCGCCGGAGATCTCTCCCAGCGCCTCCGGACCGAAGGAGTTGTCCATGCTGTTTTTGGGCAGCAGACTGCTGGGGAATTCCACCAGCAGCGTACCACCCCGTGCCCGCTCGATCACCTCGCGGGTCTTTCTGGGCGTACTGCCCACATATTCGCCCACCAGGTCGCCGAAGCCCGCCGGGGTGACGTCATCCCGTTCAAGCAGACCGCTCTCCCGCCAGAGGGCGGCCAGCGCGTGCACGGCCGTGTGACGGCCGCTGCCCGAAGGCCCCACAATGGCGTACTGCAGGGAGGCCGGCGCCTGTTCGTCAAGGAAGCCCTCTCCTTCTTCCTCGCCCTGGATGCGGGCGTGGGCGAATTCGATGATCTTGTCCTTGCCGATCAGCCCTTCCACCCGCTGCAGGGCGGTGCGGCGTTCGGGGCGGACGCGGCCGACGGGTCCGGCCAGTCGGGCAAAGCGCGGAGGCAGGTCCGCAGCGGTGAGGGTGCGGCGCTCCGCATCGGTGACGGACGCCAGCTGTTCTTCGGTGGGGATGCCGTCTTCCGCGCCGGTGAGCTCTTTTGCCAGACGGGTGGCACGGGCCTGGATGGAACCGGGCAGGTAGGTTTCGCGGATGAAGCCGCCGTTGCCGAAATCCGCCGGACGGGTGGGCAGGTAGGCGTCCAGAGCCGCCAGCGAACGCTGCAGGTACTCATCCGACGGAATCTGACCGCTCTGCTGTGCCATCTCTCTCAGGATATCGGTCAGCTCATCGGCGGTATAATCATAAAACCGGATACGGTTTGGCTGCGGGAAGCGGCGGTTCAGGCCGGCGTCTGCATCGAGGAAGCTCTGCATCTTGTCGGCGTATCCGGCGCAGATGAAGCAGGTGTCGGCGTGGATCTCCGGGTCCTCGATCAGCGGTACCAGGGCACGGATAATGGCGCGCCCCTCCTCACTGGCGGCCAGCTGATGGGCCTCATCCAGGAAAAACACACCTCTTCGGGCATGTTCTACCATCTCATTGAGATGTACCGAACCGTTGAGCAGATCGGCGGCACGGCATTCGGTCACATGGTCCCGCCCCAGTACCCCCAGCAGGTGGAGCAGCTCGCCCATGCGGCGGGCCACCGTTGTCTTGCCGGTGCCGGGAGGACCCAGGAACAGGAAGTTGCCGGGGGAGGCGATCTTCTCGCCCAGCTGGATACGCTGCACCAGCGCGCGCAGGAAGCTTTTGACGTTGTCCAGCCCGATCATGGCATCAATGCGCTGAAGGGCCTCAGCGGGGCCGCGGCTGCGGGGACGCAGATAGTCGCTCAGGGCGTCAGGCACGTCGGCGATGGTCAGGGTATATTCCGGGCTCTGGATCTGTGCGGCGGCCTCCCGGGCGCCGCAGCGCTTGCGCATCTCCTCCAGCAGGTTCACGCATTCCCGGGCATTGGCCCAGTTTTCGCCCCGGCTGCCCACCCAGCTTTCAAAGAAATCATCCAGCCGCTCCCGCAGGGCGCTGTCGATGCGGATGGGCGGGTCCGCCTGTTCGACCATATGCAGGAAGATCTGCTGCATCTGGGCCGGGGCGTAATCCTCAAGGATGTATTCGGTGGGGATACGGCTGGCCAGACCGGGGTTGGTGCGCATCAGGGTGTCGATCTGCCGGCTGTAGCCGGCCACGATGACAGCAAACTGACCTTCGTAGGCGGAGATATCGTTCACCAGACTGGTGATGGCCTCATACCCGTGGGCGTTTTCGTACAGGGCGTAGGCCTCGTCGATCAGCAGCACCCCGCCCATGGCTTCCTCCACCCGCTGGTGTACCAGCCGGGCGGTCTCGCCGATATTGGGGGACACCAGCGTTGCCGCGCTGGCGGTGACCACATGGGCCTGGGGCAGCAGCCCCAGGTCGTAGTAGATCTCCCCCAGCAGCTCGGCAATGGTGGATTTGCCGGTGCCGGGGCTGCCCTTGAGGCGTACATTGAGCCGGAAGCCACGCCGGCCATTGAAGACCGGCAGCGGCGGCCAGCCGTTCCAGGGCCGGACGGCGGTTTTCCTCGCCGATGAAGGCGCGCCAGTTGCGCAGGGAGAGGATCTCGCCCTGCCGGGTGGCATAACTGGTCAGGCGGGTGATCAGATCCGTCAGGCCCCAGTTGTTGCGGGCGCAGCTCTCGGCCAGCCGCTGCCCCAGCACAGGGATATCCCCGGGTTCCACCCGCAGCCGCGGCGACGGCTCAATGCGGAAATGGTTGAGCAGGTTGCGGATTTCGCGGCAGTTGGGGCTGGGCAGCGAGATGACGCGGTTGCGTTCCGGATCGTTGGTGTTCATGCGCGGTTCCAGCACGCTGCGGGCAAAGCTGTCCCACTGACTGACGTTCTGGATGGTGGTTTCCCGGAAGATGGAGATGACCACGCTGTGTCGGGCGCTGCGGAAGGTGTTGAGCTCCGTCATCAGCATTTCTCCGCCCTGCATCAGGTTGGCGTTGGCGATCACCAGCGCACAGCGCTGGTCGGAGCGCTGCATGATGCTGGACACCTGCTGCCATGCGCTCCCCATGGACATCCGTCCCAGGTTGAGCGGGCCGGTGTTGCCCTGCTGCGGGTCGGGGTCCGGACCGGGCGCCGGGGCGGGGGCCGGAGCTGGCCTGCGCCGGCGGCGGCCCAGCGGGCCGCCGGCACTGATGGCGCCGCCGTGCGGGGCCGGTGCCGGGGCCGCGGCGGGGGCACGGCCGGTCAGTATGGCGTAGGACGCGCGATCCATACAATACAGCATGTTGTAGCTGTCGAAGAAAAACACCGCATCGAAGCCCTGCTCGTAGCGCAGATAGGCGTGAAGTGCCGGCAGGATATCGGTGAGTTCCAGCGTGTCAAGGCAGAACTGATCGTTGGTACGTCCGGTGATGATGTAGTGCCCATCGGTACAGAGGATGGGATCAAAGTAGGAATTGTTGATACTGAGCATGGCTATGCTCCTTCCGACGGATAGCGGACAAAGGCGAACGGGCGGGGCCGCCGCCCGATAAATCAGATGACAGAGCCGGAACGCTGGCGGGCGGTGGCTGTCTGCTGGCGGGCCGGAGCCGTCTGCGGCTGGCTGGCGGTGGCCGTCTGCTGCTGATGGACGGGCGCGGGCAGCTCCTGGCATGCGGTGCGGGCCCATGTCTGCATATCGGCCCGCTGGGTCTGGTCAGAGACGCGGTTTTCAAAACCGGGCACCGTCTGCACCGGATCGACGGTGAGGCCGTTCAGGTTTCCCAGCGCCTCAAGGGCGATCTCCCGGCCTTCCTCCTCGTTGTTGGTGCCGTAGTTGAGGATGTCGGTCTCCAGGTGGTTGTGCACCGTGCCGTCCTCCGAGACCTCGGGGGACTGGGTGATGACCATCTCAAAGCCGGTATCGGGGTTGCGCAGATGGAGGCGGTGGGCGCCGCGGCAGTCCCCGTTCTGGTAGCCGTATTCCTGGCTGGTCACCACCAGACGCTGCTGCAGTTCCACAGCCAGATCGTCCGCCGTATCGGCGCGTTCCTGGCTGGCAGCGGCGGCCACAACGGCAAACTCCGCCGATTCCACCGCTTCGCTGGTCAGCTGCTCGCCGGCCTGACGCAGACCCTCAAGCTGGTCGCAGGTCAGCCCGTCGCCGTTCGCCTGCTGCAGCTGCTGTTCCAGGCTGTCCCGGCGCTGGGACAGCGCGTCCAGGTCCCCGTTGCTCCAGAAGTTGCCGTCCAGTTCCACGGTGCTGCCCTGTCCGTCAGGGATCCGGAGGGTGCGTCCGGCTTCGATCTGAGCCGCCGCACCGTTCAGCGCACAGGCCGCAGCCTGGTAGCGGGCCTGCCATTCCTGCTCGGCGCGGACGATGTCCTCATGCAGCTGCATGGCGGCCTCGGCGGCGACGCGGGCATTCTGGCGGGCAACGGGCGCATTGGTGGGCTGCTTTTCGGTGAGGGCGATGTCGTTCTGGGCCTGGGTGACCAGCGTCCGCACCGCGGCCAGACGGCCGGGGAGCAGCAGCTCGGTACGGTAGTTGGCCGCCGTGTCCGCGTTGAGGGTGGCGGCAAAGTCGGTGTATTCGCGGGCCATATCCAGCAGCGCATCGTTGGAGCTGATCAGGATCCCGATCTGGTCGGCGTTGTTCTGGATCTGCTGCTCCACCCGGGAGACCCGGGCGCTGACCGTGTTCAGCTGCTGCTGGACCTGTTCGGCCGCCGCCTGCATGGCCTGCCGCATCTGGTGGTTGCTGGCCTCGATGGCCTGCCGGGTCTCCTGACGCTGGCGGGCCAGATCCTGGGATAGATTCCGGGACAGGGTGCTCATCTGCCGGTAATTCTGTTCATTCATCTGCTGCAGGGCCTGGTTGGTGCTCTGCACCACCTGCTGCAGCTGGGCACGCAGCTGCTGGCGCACCGCGCTGATCTGGCCGCTCTGCTGTTCGATGGTCCGGTTGAGGCCGTTGATCGTGTTGTTGAGCGCCGTGATGCGGTTCTGCTGCTGGTCCAGGTAGCGCTGGTTCCGGTCGCTGAGCTGCTGCAGGGCGCGGTTGCACTGGGAGAGGCTGGACGCCTGGGATGCCTGCCGGCGCAGGGCGCTGAGCTCGTTGGAATCAATCAGGATGTTGGTGGTTTTGCGTCCGCTCATGTCAGATTCCTCCTTCAGGGATATCAGGTCGGGATGTGGGTTGCGGAAAACAGGGTCAGGGGTCGCCGGGGTAGCGGCCGTCGGCACCGGGAAGGCCCACTTCGTGGATCTCGGCGCCGTGGGGGAAAACTTCCTGCTGCCGGGGCTGGTCGGCGTAGCAGGCCGCCTCGGCGCGGTAGGTGTCGGTAAGCGGGATCACCCGCTGGTTGGAGGAGCCCCGCAGGCCCTGGTGGTCGTCGAGCTCCCGGATATATTCACCGTCGATCAGCAGGTCGGTGACGGCCAGCAGGCCGGCGGCCTGCGGCATGGCCTGCAGTTCCTCGTAGCGGCAGCCGCTGTAGACGATGACGCCCATGGGGCGGATCTGCCGTACCTTGCGGATCAGTTCCGCCAGGGCAGGGGCCTGCAGAAAGGGTTCCCCGCCGCTGACGGTCAGCCCGTCGGCGCCCGAGAGGGCGATCTCCCAGGCAAGGGCATCCACCTCCACCGGCTTGCCGTCCTCCATGCGGTGGGTGCCGCCCGCAATGCAGCCGGGGCAGTTTTTATGGCAGCCCTGCACCCAGAGCACATAGCGGCAGCCGGGGCCCAGCACCCGGACGGCAGGTTCCTTCATGTGATAATAGATGACACTCATCCGTCTTTCCTCCCTGGGTGTGCCTGACGAATCGGACCCGGTACGAATGCCGCCGGGGGGGGCGCCGTCTCAGCGGCGGGCCAGACCGTTGACCCGGTCCCGGTCCTGCTGTGCCGCAGAGGCACAGTTCCTGAGAATGGCATCCAGCTCTTCAAGATCGCCGCTGATCCGGCCCCGCAGCTCCTTCACCCGGTCAAGGCTGCCGATGTCCAGCGTGCTGCGCAGGGTGTCGGCCTCGGGGCGGTCCAGCGCCGCGGCCATAGCATCCAGCGGCGTGGCGTCGGCAACCAGCCAGTCGGCGTACTGTGCACGCATCTGCTGGCACTCCTGCAGGCGGGCACGGAAGGTATCGGCCTGCTGCTTCACCTGCCGCAACCGCTGCTCATGGGCTTCCAGCGCCTTTTTCAGGCCGGCCATGGAGCGGTCAAGGCGCTGGAACAGATCGGTGGTCAGGGTCTCCCGATTTTGGTCGTAGACGGTGTTCTCGTTTTTCAGGTCTTCCAGACGCTTTTCCAGTTCCTCACAGTTGGTCCGGTTTTCCTCCGCGCGGCTGGCGGTCTCCTCGATCTGCTGTTTCAGCTTTTCCTGGGCTTCGGGGCTGTACTGGTCGGCGATGGTCTTCAGCCGCTCCAGGCGCTGTTCCGCCTCGTCGCAGGCCTGCAGCAGGCGGCGCTTTTCCTCCGGCTGTGCGTCGAAGGCGGCTTTCAGCTCATCCAGGCGGCTTTGCAGCGCCTGGTTCTGCTCCTGCTCCGCCTCCCACTCCTGTTGTGCCTGGTTGTACGCTTCGGCAAGGCGCTCGTTGGCTTCCTTCATAGCGTCCAGTCTGTCGGGGGGGAACGCCGCCATCTGCTGCTGCAGACGCTCGTATTCAGCGGCAGCTTCCGCCTGCTCTGAGCGGGCCCGTTCCAGCGCCGCGCCGGTTTCGGCGACCTGCCGCTTCATCTCCTGGGATTGCTGCTGACAGTCGGCCAGCTCTTTTCGGAGCGCTGTCACGCTGCTGCGGGTCTTCTCGGTGTTCAGGACCGTATCGGCCAGCTGCCGCTTGAGGTCGTCGGCGTCGGTGCCGGCCGCCGCCTGCACCCGACCCAGGAGCTGGGCGGTCAGATTGGCCATCATCGCCAGATCCGCATACAGCATCTTTGCTTCCGGCTGGCCGTCCTGCAGCGTGCCGACCTCCGGCAGTGCTGCCTGCAGCATCGCGCGGCAGGACTCGGCAATGGCGACGGCCAGTGCAGAGCCGTCCAGGGTTTCCAGATTGGCCGCCTGGGCACTGAGCTGGCGGCTGAGCCGCTTTTTGTTGCGTTGGTTCATGCTTTGGCCTCCTTTCCGGGGTGCAGTTCAAGATCGTGGATCCGTTCCGGGAACAGGCTGCGGCGGACCCGGACAAAGGGCCGGCCATCGCGCAGCAGGCAGCCGAGCTGGATCAGTTCTCCCCCCAGCGGGCCGGCGGCAAAGGGGGACGGATACAGCTGGGGCAAGCCGTTGACCCGCAGCCGGAGCGGCTCGGTGGGGTCGTAAAAGACCGGCGCACAATAGCGGGGAGTCTGCAGCACAGACGCCGGCTCCTTCCGCTGCACCAGGGGCACAGCGGATTCGGTGCCGTCCCTGTCCACACACAGCAGGTCCACGTCGATGCCCGCCACCTGCATGTTGCGGTAGAGGGTCATCCCCTCCTCCACGATCCGGGCGGGGTCAGCATCCGCCGGGAGGTCGGCGAAGCGGTCGTCGGGCAGAAACGGGTCACCGCACAGCTGGCGGCGCAGCGCAAGGCGCACCGGCGCGCTGCCGGCCAGACGGCCCACCGTCAGGATGCGCAGCGTCTCCTCCGGAACACCCTGCGCGTCCAGCAGGTCCAGGCCCTGGTCCAGCAGCGGCTCCAGCAGGTCCCGCACCGGCGTGAAAGCGGCGTCCAGCCGGCTGCAGCGCAGGCTCTGGCCGTCCGTCAGGGCAAACGCCTCCTCATCAAAGAGACTGCCGGTGCGGTAATAGTTCCACAGCGTCTGCTGCGCCGGAGCAAAGAAGAGCCGTTCCGCCAGCGCCTGGAAGGGGGCCCCGCAGTCGGCAGCCAGCCGTTCCAGCCAGAGCTGCGCCAGGGGTGATCCGGCAGTACCGGCCTGAGCCAGCAGCGTTACAACGCCGTCCCGGGTGCAGCTGCAGAGGCCCAGCGTGCCGGTGTCGGTGTCAACGACCAGTTCCCGCACCGGCCAGGTCGGGCTGCCGGCCTGCATGCCGTGACAGAAGTCGTACAGCACTGCCGCCTGATAGCGGGTAAATTCATTGGCCATGGGATGGTTCCTCCCTCACTTTTCCAGAATATGGCAGCCGTTCAGACGGTACCGGGGATATCAGTTGTTCAGACGGACGGTGGCGCGGCAGATTACATCATAATCTTCGGCATCTTCCGCATTTTCGGGGCGGTGAACGACGCCCGGGAGCACGCACTCGGCCACAGTCGCACCGGCGAGCTGCTGCTCATCACCGGATTGCTGTTCGGTGATGTGGATGACGTCATCGTACGGGTCACCGACCTTGGGTACAAGGATGAACAGATTCAGCGGTGCAAGGGCTTTTTCAAAGATGCGGCGGAAGGTGGTCAGCGACTCCTTCAGCTCCTTGTCGGCGGTGCGCAGCTCTCCCTGTGCCTCCAGCTCCGCGCACAGGCGTTCCTGCCGGATGACGATACGGTACAGCTGGGCATAGCAGTTGGCCAGCTCTTTGAAACTGGCAATGTACAGCGATTTCTGCCAGCTGCGCAGGCTGCCTGCCAGCTGATGCTGCTGCTCCTGCATGCGGCGGACGCTCTCCGCCAGGGTCTGTTCCTGCTGCTGCTGCAGCTGCTGCAGCTGGGTGAAGTTATCCTCCAGCATCTTGCCCCAGTCGCGCTTGAGACCGTTGATGGAGGCGACCATATCCCCGCGGGTCTGTTCCAGCTGCTGTGTGAGCATCTGGTCGGGCTGATCGGCCACCTGCGCATCCCAGTCAAGGCGCTCCTGACGCATCAGTTCCTGGAGCTGCCGGATATGCCGTTCCTGTTCCCGTGCCTGCTGTTCGGTGTCGGGCCGGGGCTGCCGGACGGGCGGCTCCTGTTGACCGGCCGACAGCTGCTGGGCGGGCGGCTCCTGTTGGCCGATCGGCGGCTGCTGAACGGACTGGGCCTGCTGGCCGACCGTCATCTGCTGAATGGGCTGGGCCTGCTGGCTGACCGGCGGCCGCTGAACGGGCTGGGCCTGCTGGCCGACCGGCATCTGCTGAATGGGCTGGGCCTGCTGGCTGACCGGCGGCCGCCGAACTGACCGGGCCTGACGGCTGAACGCCGGCCACTGAACGAACTGTGTCTGTCGGCTGACCGGCGGCGGGGTAACAGACTCTTCGGACGGTTCTGGCTCCTCGTATCGATCATTTCCCAGAGCATTATCCAGATAGATGTCCGACTCGGTCAGATTGGCGGCGCCCCTGTCTGTCTGCTCCTGAAGGTTCTGTTGGCGGTCATCTCTCTGGCCATACTGACCGGCGGCTTTCTCTCCGGCAGCCGGATAGCTCCCGTGGATCCTTACCCCATCGCCCTGAGCCCGCAATTTCTTTTTTCGTTCGATGAGAAGCCTTGCCCATTCCCGGACGTCCGTGGCCGTGCCGTCGGTGTTGTCCATGGATTCATACCAGTTGTGATCCTGATACGGCAGTTTAGCTCTGCTCAGGTCGGGAAGCTGATCGCCGATTTGCATGGCGTAGAGCAGACTCAACTCCGTTACCCTGATCCATTCGTACCTGCCGTTGGCAACGTTCTCTACATAGTAACAGTGGCCGCTGTCGCGGTAATCACGCTGGATTGCCTCCCACAGTTCCTCATAAAAAAGGCGGCCGGTGTTCGCGTCCCCGGCGCTGCGGTTGGCTCTGAAACCCTGATATTTTTTATGCACCCTTATAGCCTCGCCTTCCTGTTTGGGATCCCTGTTGTTCATTCGTCAGTACCTCCTTCCCCGGCCGGGGCCGCCGTACCGGCAGTGTGAGCGACGCCGTCACTGTCGGTCAGCGTCACCGTGATATTGTAGTTGGGATCAAGTGTGAAATCCAGGTCGTAGGTGCCCTGCTGCGGCAGATCAAAGTGGAGAAGAATAAAGTTGTGGCACACCGACTTGAAAAGAAGATCGCCGGCTTCGGCAGAAACATCCGGGCAGTCGATCACACAGTCGATGTGACCGGCCACGCCGGCGCTGGGCCGGTAGTTTTCGATGCGTCCGATGGCGGGAAGCGGTTCCCCCGCCTTGATGAGCACCTGTACCCGGCTTTCCAGCTCCCCTTCCTGCAGGACCTCGACGCCGTAGCCCCGCTTTGCACGCAGCTGGGCCACCCGGCTGGGGCGCGCAGGCCCCGGATCTTTTCTGCCGTCGGAGTCCTCAGGCTCCGGCAGGCCGGCCGCGTAGCGGGCCGCGCCGAAGGATACGGCACGGGCCGGACGGTAGGGCGGCAGGACCTCCACCTTGGGATTCAGGCTGGTCTTGAGCGCTTCCAGCACCATCGGCATCTGGCTGGCACCGCCCGACAGGACGATGCGGTCGATCTGGCGGCCCTGCTGCAGCTGTGCGGTGAGCATCTGCTGGGTCAGTTCCACCGTTTCCATCAGCAGCTGGCGGGTGATCTCCTCAAACCGTTCGCGGGTGATGGTCAGTTCAAGATAGCTGCCGTCGGTGCGCTTCTGGTGCTGGACAGAGACCTCATCCTCCTCGCTCAGTTCATGCTTGGCGCGGATGGCCTCCTCCAGCAGTTCCTCCCGCTCGGCATCGTTGCTGGGGCGGTAGCCGAGCTTCTCCATCTGGGAGAGAAGCTCCTGGACCAGCAGGCTGTCGAAGTCCTTGCCGCCCACGTCGGGCAGGCCGTCGCTGTCCCACACCTGGTAGGGTTCCCCCTTGCTGCGGGCTGTGACCGCCGCCACATCAAAGGTCCCGTGACCGAGGTCATAGACCAGCACGGTGAGGGAGTCCTGCGGCAGCTGGTCATTCTGGGCCGGAACGCTGCGCACACGATAGAGATAGTCGATGGCGACGGCCGCCGGTTCGGGCAGACGGCCCACCACCTCAAGGTGATGTCCGTCAAGTTCCACCGACTCCACCGCCTGCTGCATCCGGTTGAGCAGCTGCAGCTCGTCCGGATATTTGGAAAAGGCGGCGGGATAGGTCAGCACCAGGCGGTAGATGGGCGGCAGGCCCTCTTCCTTGCGGCATTCATTGCCCACGCGCACCAGTTCCTTTGCCACCTCGGCATACACCCGGTAAGGCGACAGCTCCGTGTTGAGGGCCTTGAGCGGCAGCTTGTTGCCGTGCAGCTGGGTTTTGATGGCACGCACAATATGACCGGGGTCATGCTTGATGCGGCTGCGGGTCCTGAAATCACAGTTCGCGGCAAAATTGACATAGATCGGGCTGCCCTCAGGCGGGGTCACATAGGCGATGGTGGGCATGCCGAGCCGGTCGATCTGCACGGGAATCATCGGCAGAGCGTCCAGTTCTTCCTGCGTCACCACGGACAGGAAAGCGTAGGCGTTGCCGATGTCACTTCCGTAAGCGTCTATCATACGGGATTCCTCCTTTTTTCACCATCTGCCGCAGGGCTCAGTTGCTCAGGTTCTCCAGCTGGCAGGATACGGAGACCGGTTTGCTGCCCGCCGAGTCGTCGGCTTCCCGGGCCTCGATGGTCAGAAGCCCGTTCTTGTCAACGATCAGACGGCTCGCGCACTCCGTCCCCTTGGGGAC
>OERF01000213.1_pt1 | contig 15109 bp, 15 predicted proteins | sample 1539921 | NCBI WGS metagenome assembly OERF01 (sample SAMEA3891883, study PRJEB23780) | metagenome | biome: terrestrial biome; feature: animal house; material: Caecal content | place: Italy | collected 2015-05-05
ATTCTACCACAGGAGGCCTTCTTTTTTCATTGTCTACTTTTACTGGAGCGGTTCATAGTAAAGGCGCAGCTTTTTATGTAGTTCACCCCGCCACTTTCAGCGGGCTGTTGTCGGTCCAGAGGGTGCCGTCCAGCAGGCGGGTGAGGGCGAAGGTGCCGTTTGCCGAGACCCGGGCCGGGTCCAGGGCGAAGAAGTCGCTCTCCGACAGGTCCGCCGGGTCGGCGGCAGGGTCGTAGCCCACCACGCAGACCCAGTGGCCGTAGGTGTCGCTGGTGGAAATGTGGGGATAATTGACCACGTCCCAGCCGGCGCTGGTCAGGTGGTATTCTTCGGTGGAGGTGCGCTCCTGGTGCTTGGACACCCCGCTGACGGTGGTGTTCTGCAGATGGACGATCACCGGCCGGCCGGCGTTCAGCTCGCTGTAGAGCTTGTCCAGGCAGGCGTCCAGATCGCCCCGTTCGACCACATGCCGGCCCCCGAGCTGACCGTCCCGTCCAGGACGGTGCGGGCGTAGCGCAGGGCGTACAGGCTGCACTGGCCCGGGGCCTGGTTGCCGATGGAGAGGATCTGGTCCTCGTCAAAGTCCAGCATCTGGATGCCGTAGCGGTTTTCCAGGCCGGCGGCCAGGGCGCGGGGCAGGGCGGAGACCAGCAGGGGCAGCAGGAGCAGAAGCGCCGGCAGGATGCGGCGGGCGGCAGTGTGCATGGGAAAAGCCTTCTTTCTGGTGGATTTGTCAAAATGCGGCAAAAGATGTATACCAGAAAAAAGTATAAACGCTAAAAATGGTGAAAATGTGAGAACCGGCCGGTTTGGATGGAGAAAATCCGGCGCATTTTTTAGCAAAGATGCACAAGGCCCCGGGGCCTCTGTGGTGACAAAGGCCCCGGAATATGGTACAATGGCACAAAACAGAAAGGAGACGCCCTATATGGAACCCCTCATCAAATTCTGGCTGTTCCTGTGCCACTGGGTGGAGTTCGATACCTTTGAGACCGAAGAGGACCTGAACGACACCCTCGAGACCCTGGGCCGGGCCGGGCTGCCCTACAAGACCCGCACCCGCCGCACCCGGGAGGGGACGGAGGAGCTTGTCCTCTATGTTAAAAACGCCGACCGGGATTACGCCCGGTACTGCACGGGGTGGCGTCCGTTTTGAAAGGCGGGGGCGCTGCCCGCCCCTGCAAAAAGCCATTGGAAAGGAATCGACCCATGAAACAACTGACTTTGTGCCGGGCCGCTGCCGCGGCGCTGTGCCTCCTGCTGCTGGCGGGGTGCGGCGCCGCGTCCTCCGGGCCGGCTTCTTCCGCCGGCGGGGCTTCCGCGGCGGCGACGGCGCCCGCGGACAGCGGGGCGGCCTGCACCTTCACCGACGACCTGGGCCGGGAGGTGACCCTGGAGGCCGCGCCCCGGCGGGTAGCGGCCCTCACCGGCAGTTATGCCGACATCTGGTGCACCGCCGGCGGCAGGGACACCCTGGTGGCCTCGGCCTCCGACGCCTGGACCGACTTTGACCTGGGCCTGGGGGAGGAAGTGGCCAACATCGGCGGGGCCATGGGGGTCAGCGTGGAAGAACTGCTGGCCGCCGCCCCCGACCTGGTGCTGGCCTCCACCAATATCCCCTCCAACCAGGAGATGCTGCCCGCTTTGGAGGCGGCGGGGGTGGACGTGGCCTTTTTCTCGGTGGACACCTTTGAGGATTATCTGCGGATGCTGGAGATCTGCACCGGCCTGACCGGCAGCCCGGAGGCCTACCAGACCTACGGTGAAGCCGTCGCGGAGGAGATCGAGGCGGCCCGGGCCCGGGCGGCCGCCGCCCTGGAGGAGCAGGGGCCTGAAAAAGTCCTCTATATCCGGGCGGCGGCCTCGGTGATCAAGCCCAAGGGCAGCAGCGGCACCGTGCTGGGGGAGATGCTGGCAGACCTGGGCTGCATCAACATCGCGGACCAGGACCAGAGCCTTTTGGAGGATCTGAGCATGGAGGCCATCCTGGCGGCGGACCCGGACAAGATCCTGATCGTGCTGCAGGGGGCGGACCCCGAGCCCGCCAAAGCGCAGCTGGAGGGGGAAGTGCTCTCCAACCCGGCCTGGCAGCAGCTGACCGCCGTCCGGGAGGGCAGGGTCTACTATATGGACAAGGACCTGTACCACCTCAAGCCCAACGCCCGGTGGGGCGAGGCCTACGACCATCTGGTGGAGATCCTGTATGGCGTCTAAACGCGGGGTGCTGGCGGTGACGGCGGCGCTGGCGCTGCTGGCGGGGGTGGTCAGCCTCTGCGTGGGCGCGGTGACGGTGCCGCCCGGCGAGCTGCTGGCCGCCCTGGCCGGCCGGGGCGAAGGGACCGGCGCCGCCATCGTCCTGTATGTGCGGCTGCCCCGGACGGCAGGCTGCCTGGCGGCGGGGGCCTGTCTGGCGGTGGCCGGCGCGGTGATCCAGACGGTGCTGGCCAACCCTCTGGCCTCCCCCAGTGTGATCGGCGTCAACGCGGGGGCCGGGGCGGCGGTGGCTCTCTGCTGCGCCCTGGCCCCCATGGCGGTGGGGCTGACCCCCATCGCCGCCTTTGGAGGGGCCTTCGGCAGCGCCATGCTGGTGCTGGCGGTCTCCCAGCGGGCGGGGGCCTCCCGGATGACCCTGATTTTGACCGGCGTGGCGCTGTCCAGCATTTTTTCGGCGGCGGTGGACCTGGTGGTCACTCTGGTGCCCGACGCGCTGAACGGCTATTCCGACTTCCGGGTCGGGGGGCTGGGCAGCGTCACCATGGCCCGGGTGGCCCCGGCCGCGGCGGTGGGGGCAGTGTGCCTGGCTGGGCTGCTGCTGCTGACCAACGAGCTGGACGTGCTGGCTCTGGGCACTGAAACGGCCCGCAGCCTGGGCCTGCAGGTGGGGCGGATGCGGGTGATCGTGCTGGCTTTGGCCGCCGGCCTGGCCGGGGCGGCCGTCAGCGTGGCGGGGCTGATCGGCTTTGTGGGGCTGATCGTGCCCCACCTGATCCGCCGCTTTCTGGGGGAGGAGAGCCGCCCCCTGATCCTGGGCTGCGCCCTGGGAGGCGCGGCGCTGCTGACTTTTTGCGACACCGCCGCCCGCACCCTCTTTGCCCCCTACGAGATCCCGGTGGGGGTGGCGCTGAGCCTGGGAGGCGGGCCCTTCTTCATCTGGCTGGTGCTGCATCAGAAAGGGGGCCGTCGCCGGTGATCGAACTGTCGCATCTCAGCGCGGGGTACCAGGGCCGGCCGGTGGTGGAGGACGTCAGCTTTTCCTTTGCGCCGGGGCGGGTGACGGTGCTGCTGGGGCCCAACGGCTGTGGCAAGACCACCCTGCTGAAAACCGCCCTGGGCCTGCTGGCCCCCCTGGGAGGGCGCGTCCTCTACGATGGGGCCGGCCTGGACACGCTGACCCCTGCCGAGGCCGCCCGCAAGGCCGCCTATATGCCCCAGAACCGTCACGTGCCCCGGATCGAGGCCCGGCGGATCGCCCTGCACGGGCGGTTCCCCTATCTGTCCTTCCCGCGGCAGTACCGGCCCGAGGACTACGCCGCCGCCGACGCGGCCCTGGAAGCCGCCGGCGCGGCGGACCTGGCCGGCCGGATGATGGACACCCTGTCCGGGGGGCAGCGGCAGAAGGTCTATCTGGCCATGGCCCTGGCCCAGCAGGCGCCCACCATCCTGATGGACGAGCCCACCACCTGGCTGGACCCCAAACACCAGCTGGAGGTGATGGCCACCGCCCGGCGGCTGGCCGCCGAAGGGCGGGCGGTGGGCCTTGTCTCCCACGAGCTGAGCCTGGCCCTGCGGACGGCGGACCAGGTGGCCCTGCTGGCCGGCGGAAAGCTGGCGGCCTTCGGCACCCCCGAGGAAGTGTACCGGTCGGGCGCGCTGGAAGAAGCCTTCGGCGTCAAAATCGGACGCAGTATGGCCGAAAACGGCTGGCACTACTACTATCTGTAAACGAAAAAGGACCTGCATCCGGTTTTGGATGCAGGTCCTTTTGTTTGGGGTGTTACCAGAGGGGCAGCTCCTCGCCCTCCTCGTTGATGAGGGAGACGCGGCCGTTGCTGAAATACCAGCCCTCGCCGTAGAGGGTCTCGTGCCCGTCGGCGCAGAGGATGTAAGATCCGTCGGGCAGGCCGATGAAAGGCCGGTGCTTGCTGTCGGCCAGGGCGATGTCCATCAGGGGCACGCCGTCCACCGCCTTGTCCTTGGAGAACTGGTAGTGGGGCCAGATGCTGATGTCGGTGAGGCCCAGGCCGCTCATCCAGCGGCAGTATTGAGGATCGGCGGCCTCGCCCGGCTCTTCGGGCTGGGCGTAGACGATCTGGGCGGCGTTCATCGAGCCGGCGCTGATGCTCAGGATGAGGCCCTCGTAGCTCTGGATCAGGGCGGGCAGGCCGATCTCGGAGAAGAAGCGGTTCTGGGTGGGGACGTGGCCGCCCCCCAGGATCAGGAAGTTGCAGCGGGGCAGCAGCTGGCCGATCTCGTCGGCGTTGCGGCTGTCGCAGGGGGTCAGGCCGTCCAGCGGCAGGCCGGCGTCGGCCAGGCAGCCGGCAAAAAAGCGGCAGGCTTCGTCGTTGGCGCCGTGGGCCTCGGGGTCGGCGGCCAGATACAGCCCTTCGGGGGGCTCTTCCGGCCAGGCGGCGCGCAGCCGCGTGATCAAGCCGTTTTTCCGGTCGAGGGCAGGGCAGGGGCTGGGCTCAAAGGGGCAGCCGGAGGGGCTGCTGGTCAAAAACAGGGTCATACGGGTTCCTCTTTCCTAGCTGGGCACAGATAGCGCGCACAACACTTGTGCAGCGGTATTATTGTAGCACAAAATGCCGCAGGTGGGGAGGGCAAATTCCAACAAAAGAAAAGGGCCCGCTTTACGCAAAACGCACAAAACAGGACATCCGTCCGGCAAAAAGCCCCGGCCGGCGACGGGCGCACGGCCGGGGCTGGGTGCAAAAGGGGAGCGGCGGGGCGTTCAGTTCCCGTCGTACAGGCCGAAGAGGTCCAGCAGCTTTTCCCAGAAGGTCAGCTCTTTGGCCGGGGCCTGCTGGGCGTCGGCGGCCGCGTCGGGCTGGATGGGTTCGGTCTGCAGGGCGAACTGCAGGGCCGACACGGTGTTCTGGCCCGAGGTGAAGGAGGCGGGGGCGCTGGGGGCGGACAGGGTGTCCAGCAGGCTGCCCAGCTCCTCGTCCAGCTGCATGCTGCTGGTCTCGGTGTACAGCTGGTGGGCCCCGGCCACCAGCATCAGGGAGGCGGCGCTGAGCTGCTGGGTGCCGGCCAGGATCTGGTCGACGCCCTGGGTGTAGGCGTTGACGCCGGTGTCGAAGACCCCGTACTGGGCGGCCAGGGTGGAGACGGCGTCCGAGAGCAGGGCCATGTTCTGCAGCATCCCGTTCAGGACGCCGGCCATGGCCTGGATGCCGCTGTCAAAGGCGGCGTAGCCCTCCCGCACGGCGCTGGTGCCCTGGCGCAGGGTGCCGATGCCCTGGCTGACCGTGTCCAGATACAGCTGCATGGCCCCGGCCAGGGCGGTGTTGCCCTGGAGCAGCAGGACGATCTGGCTGATCTGGTCCCCCACGCCGAAGGGCAGGCCGGTGAGGCCCTGCAGCAGGGCGATGGCCTGGGCGTTGCCGGCGGCCAGGGTGTCCAGGTCCAGGCCGTTCTGGGCCAGGATGGACTTGAAGGCGTCGTAGTTGACCTGGCTCTCCAGCAGGGCGACGCCGTCGTCCAGCTGGTCGATGCCGCTGCCGATCTGCTTGGAGGCATCTAGCAGCATGGTCAGCTGGTCGTTGGAGGCGGAGATGCCGGACAGGGCGCTCTGGAGCTGGAGCAGGGCGCTGTTCACCGCCGCCGAGCCGCCGGTGAGCAGGGCGTTCTGGTCGGTGAGCAGGGTCAGGCCCTGCTCCAGGGCGGCGATGCCCGCGCTGAGGGCGGCGGCCCCCTCGTCTAGCTGGCCGGTGCCGGTGGTGAGCTGGCTGAGCCGGTTGGTCAGGGCCACGCCGTTGATGTCCAGCTTGAGCTGCAGCTGGATGCCGTTGAGGGTGATGGCCGGCATGGAAAAGTTGGTGACGTCGGCGGCCACCTCCACTTCGCTGGTCTGGCCGGGCAGCAGGGTGAAGATGATCTGCCGCTGGCTGCCCACGCTGGCGATGGTGCCCCCCGCCGCGCGGATGTTGGAGGCGCTGGCGGTGTCCAGGGTGACGGTGGTCTGCAGGGCGTACTGGTCAAACCAGTCCCCCTGGCAGGCAGGGTTGGGCTGGACGTTGATCCGGATGATGAGGGCCCCGCTGCGGCCGGCCAGGGCGGCGGGATCGATCTCGGTCCCGTCCAGGATGTAGTGGATCTGGATCAGCCAGGGCAGGGGGGTGGAGGGGTCCATGGTGCCCTCGTAGTACAGGTCCCCGTCGGCGGAAGGGGTCAGGGTCGCCGCCCCGTCCGCGTAGGCGATGGGGTCGGTGGTGGTCATGTTGCGCACGGCGGTGTAATCGCCGTAGTCGGTGATGGTGCGGCCGGCCGTGCCCCCGAAGTGGTTGACGGTATAAAGCCGCTGGACCTGGCCGGAGGGGTCCAGCTTGGCGTAGACCACTTCCTCTTTGGCGCCGCCGGCCAGGGCGGGGGCGGCGTTTTCTTCTGCGGAAGGGGCGGCGCCCTGGGAAGTGTCCGGGGTGCCCTGCGAAGAGGACGCGGCGTGTTCGGGCAGGGGAGAAGCGTCCGAGGCAAAGGCCGTCAGGGCGGCGGAGGCCAGGACGGCCGACGCCAGGACAGCCGCGGCGGCGCGGCGGGCGAAAGGAACAGATTTCATAGGGCGGTGCCCTCCTTGGGATGTGGATGGACGATGAGCGGATCGATCAGATACAGGATGCCGGGCAGGGCCAGCAGGACGATGGTGAGGGAGGCCAGGCTGCCCACCCCCAGGAAGTTGCCCAGCTGGGCCAGCAGCTGGTTGGAGGAGATGGCCCCCATCAGGAAGCCCACCACCGCCAGCCCGCTGCCGGTGGTCAGCACCGAGGTGGTGACGGTGGCGACGGTGGCGACGATGGCCGGCTTTTTGTCCAGGGTCTGCCGGTATTCCCGGTAGCGGTCGGAAAAGAGGATGGCGTAGTCCACGGTGGCCCCCAGCTGCACCGAGCTGATGATGAGGTAGGCGATGTAAAAGACCACCGTGCCCGTAAAGTAGGGCAAAGCCAGGTTGAACCAGATGGCCGTCTCGATGCACAGCACCAGGACGATGGGCAGGATCAGGCTGCGCTCCAGGATGAGCAGGACCAGGAACACCGCTGCGATGGCCACAAAGTTGACCATGGCCATGTCGCCGGTGATGGTGTCCATCAGGTCGTAGGTGCTCACCCCCTGGCCCGCCAGATACCAGCTGTCGGGGTAGTATTGCTGGGCGATGGCGCGGACCTGCTCCACCAGGGCGAAGGCGGCGTCCCCCTCAAAATCGGCGGCGACCGACAGGACCATCCGGGTGGTGCCGTTCGAGACCAGCTGGGAGAGGGTGGCGTCGTCCAGGTAGCCCGGCGGGATCTCGGCCCCGGCGGTGTCCACATAGGAGAGGATGCCGGTGACCTGGGGCAGGGCGTGGAGGGCGGCGGAAAGCTGGCTCTGGGTGGCGGTGTCCCCGGCGGGGACCAGCAGGACGTAGGTGTCGCTCTGGCCAAAGACCTCCTCGATGGCCTGGGTGTCCCGGCCCACCTCGGTGTCGGCGGCGAACATATGGCCTGCGCCGTAGTAGTATTCGTTGGCGCCCGAGGCAAGGTAGGAAGGCGCCATGATGATGGCCAGCACCGCCACCATGGGCAGCATGATCCGGCTGACCAGCCGCCCGAAACCGGTGAAGGCGGGCAGCAGGGGCTTGTGGCGGGTCTTGTCCATCCAGGGCAGGGCGGTGACCACTAGGGCCGGCACAAAGGTAAAGACGGTCAGCAGGCTGAAAGCCACTCCCTTGGCCAGAGCCAGGCCCAGGTCGGGCCCGATCTGGAACTGCATCAGCACCAGAGCGGCAAAGCCGATGACGGTAGTCAGGCCGCTGGACAGGATGGAGGAGGCCGACTTGGTCAGCGCCTCCACCATGCAGTCGCCGGGGTCGGCCCCGGGGCGGGCGGCCCGCACCTCGGCGAACCGGTGGATCAGAAAGACCGAGTAGTCCAGCGAGACGGCCAGCTGCAGGATGCTGCCGGCGGCGCTGGTGACAAAGGAGATCTCCCCGAAGATCAGGTTGGTGCCGTTGTTGATGAGGATGGCGGCCCCCATCCCCAGCATGATCAGGACCGGTTCGGCCCAGCTGGCGGTGGTCAGCCCCAGAATGAAAAAGACGTAGAGGACGGCCACGGCGGCGATCTGGGCCACTTCCACCACGGTGGAGTTGGTGGCCGCCGCGGTGGACACCGCCGAGCCGGTCAATGCGCCGGCGTCCCCCAGCAGGGCGTCGATGGCGGCCACGGCCTGGGCCCGCTGGTCGTCGGCCACCGCGATGGTGAACAGGGCCGCCCCGTCCTTATAATAGGCTTCGACGGTGGCGGGGTCCTGCATCTCCAGGGGGACGGTGATCTCGGCCACATCGTCCAGCCAGGTGACCGAGGTGACCCCGTCCACCCGTGCGATCTGCTGTTTGAGGGCCAGGGCCTCGGGGACGGTGACGTCCCGCGCCATGGCCCGCACATTGGGGATGCCCCCGCTGAAGGCGTCCTCCATCACATGGATGGCGGTGGTGGAGGGGGCGTCAGGGGGCAGGTAATCGTTGATGTCGTAGTTGACCGAGACCAGCAGGGACAGCAGCGCGCACAGCACTGCCGCCGCGGCATACCCGGCCAGCACCCGCCTGCGGCGGCGGACGACGGCGGCAAAAAAGCCTTTCCTGTTCATGAAAGGACTCCTTTCCTGGAAGGTTTCTCGTCTCTTTATTATAAAAGTTTTGGGCGGAAAGGGAATGAACATCCTGTGAATTTTTTTGTACACATCCGCCCTTTTGTAAGGATTGCCAAGGGTGCGGGGGGACGGTATAATAGAGGAAACGAGCCGAACAAAAAGGAGGAACCTGTATGGAACACCTGTATGAAAAAGCCTCGGCCAGCGCGGCCTATTTGAAAGAACAGCTGCGCTTTGCCCCCAGGATCGCGGTGGTGCTGGGCTCGGGGCTGGGAGACCTAACCGCCGGCTTTACCGACACGCGGGAGATCCCCTACGCCGACATCCCCCATTTCCCCCAGTCCACGGTGGCGGGCCACAAGGGCGCCCTGCTGGAGGGCAAACTGGGGGACACTCCCGTGCTGGCCATGGAAGGGCGCTTCCACTTTTATGAGGGCTACACCATGAAAGAGGTGTGCTATCCCTTTTATGTGTTCAAGCTGCTGGGCATCGAGACGGTGGTGCTGACCAACGCCGCCGGCGGCATCAACCGCAGCTTTGAGCCGGGCACCCTGATGCTGATCACCGACACCATCAACATGATGGGCACCAACCCCCTGATCGGCCCCAACGACGAGCGGTTCGGGCCCCGCTTCCCCGACATGACCGAGATCTTCAGCCACGACCTGCTGGATCTGGCCCGGTCGGTGGCGGACCGGCAGGGCATCGCGTACAGGGAAGGGGTCTACATGGGCTTTATGGGCCCCTGCTACGAGACGGCCGCCGAGATCCGCGCCTTCGCGGCCCTGGGCGCCGACGCCGTGGGGATGAGCACCGTCCCCGAGGCGATGGTCTGCGCCTATCTGGGCATCAAGGTGCTGGCCGTCAGCTGCATCACCAATATGGCCACCGGCATCCAGACCGTGCGGCACAGCCACGCCCGTGTGCTGGAGATCGCCAACCAGGCCGGGGACCGGATGTGCCGCTGGCTGGGCGAAGTCATCCAGGAGATGCCGTAAACGGTCCAGGTCTGTTCAGCCCGCCCTGCCCCTCTGGGGGCGGGGCTTTTTTGCGGCGTGCGCAGTCTGCCTAAAAGCGCGGCCTTCTTTTCTCACGAAAACGGTGGGTTTTGTGACCGGTTCACATTGACGGGGCAGGGCGGGGCAGGTATAATAAAAGCATCGAACCCTTTATCTAAAATGTTGTGCGGGGAGGCTGTGGGATGGAACTGTATCGGGTCAGACGGATCGGGGAGGCCGACTTTGGCTGCGAAGAACTGCCGGAAGGCGCGCCGGTCCTGTGCGAAGTGGAGCTGGAGGGCCTGCCGGGCACGGATGAGGCCGGCAGCGCCACAGCGGTCCTGGCGCCGGACGCCAGCCTTGCCGCCCAGGGCATCGCGGAGGGAGACGTGGTCCTGCGGTCGGGGGACAGCCTGCAGAAGGGCCGGCCCATCCGCACCAGCGCCCTGATCGGCCTGGGGGCGCTGGGCATCCTGTTCGGGCGGAAGATGCCCGGGGTGCAGGTGGTGGCCGATGAGGCCCGCGCCGCCCGCTATGCCGCCCAGCCCACCCTCTGCAACGGGGAGGCGTGCCGCTTCGCGTACTGCGCGCCCGAGGCCGGGGAGCCGGTGGACCTGATCCTGGTGGCCGTCAAGGCCACCGGCCTGGACGCCGCGATCCGGGACATCGCGGCGTTTGTGGGGCCGGATACCGTCATCCTCAGCGTGCTGAACGGCATCACCAGCGAGGAACGGCTGGACGCGGCCTATCCCGGCCATGTTTTGTGGAGCGTGGCCATCGGGATGGACGCCAACCGGTCCGGGCGGAACCTGATCTTTCAGTCGCCGGGCAAGATCCAGTTTGGCGAGCGGGATGGCAGCGTCACCCCGCGGGTGGCTGCGGTGGCCCAGTACCTCACCGCCTGCGGCATCGAAAACGAACCCTGCACCGACATCCTTTACAAGCAGTGGCACAAGCTGATGATCAATGTGGGGCTGAACCAGGCCTCCGCCGCCTTTGGGACGACCTACGGCGGCCTGGCCCAGGACAACGCCCAGCGGGCCCTGATGCTCTCGGCCATGCAGGAGGTGATCCGGCTGGCCAACGCCGAAGGGGTGCCGCTGCCCCCCGACGACGATGTCCGATGGCTGGCGGGGGCCATCCCCCGCTTCCGGCCGGACAGCAAGCCCAGCATGGGCCAGGATGTGGACGCCCGCCGCCCCACCGAGGTGGAGGAATTTTCGGGGGTGGTCCGGCGGCTGTCGGCCAGACACGGCCTGCCCACCCCGGCCAACGATTTCTTTTACCGGGCCATCCGGGCCATCGAGGCCGGCTGGGCCCGGAACTGAGACCTGCCCGGGCCCGGCCCGGCTTGGGAGAACCAACCGATTTGCACCGATGCACAAGAAAGGAGCCTGTTTTATGAAACGCCGTCTGTCCAACCTTGCCCTGTCCGCCCTGACCGTCGCTGCCGTAAGCGGGCTGACCGTCCTGCGCACCGGCCTGGCGGCGGATGCTGCCTGGCGGCAGGACTACACCCCCCTCACCGTGAACACCTATCCGGTCAGTGAGAGCTTCACCGGTATTTCGGTCACCGATTACTACGCCGACGTTCAGCTCCGGGTCTCCCGGGACGGGACGGTCAGCGTGGTGACCCGGGACGCCGAGGACGTGGCCCATACCGTCCGGGTGGAAGGCGGCACCCTGACCATCAGCCGCCCGGAGCCCACCGTCGGCCAGCGGCTGTTCCACCATGAGGACGACGACCCCGAGGTCACCGTCTATCTGCCCGCCGGCAACTACGGGGCCCTGACCGTGAACACCACCAGCGGCGACGTCGAGGCCTCCGCCCAGCTGGGCTTTGCATCGGCCAGCCTGACCACCGTCAGCGGCGATGTTGACCTGAACGGTTCGGTGGCCGGCAAGGTGACGGTCGCCACCACCAGCGGCGACGTGGAACTGCGCTGCCCCACCGCGGGCGAGGTGGAAGTGAACACCACCAGCGGCGACACCGAGCTGTCCGACAGCTACATCCAGAGCCTGAAGGTCCTTTCGGTGAGCGGCGAAGTGAGCCTGGAGCGGACCACCGCGGCCGGGGCGGTGACCATCGACACCAGCAGCGGCGACGTGGACCTGGAGCGGGCCGACGCAGCCAGCCTGGCCATCACCACCACCAGCGGCGAAGTGGAAGGCAGCCTGCTGACGGCCAAGAACTTTGCGGTGTCCTCCACCGTGGGCCGGATCAGCGTCCCCAACGCCGACCCCACCGCTGGCCCCTGCACCGTCACCACCACCAGCGGCGACATCCGGCTGGCCGTGCGGCCGTGACCGGGCGGCCCCTGGAAAAACGCATATACCCCAAGCCCGGGAGCACGCTTCCGGGCTTTTTGAAATGGAGGTACCATCCATGCAGAACGTCTACTTCACCCGCCACGGCGAAACGGTCTGGAACGTCGAGAACAAGATCTGCGGCGTGACCGACATCGCCCTGACCGACCGCGGCCGGGAACAGGCCCGTGCCCTGGGCCGGCAGCTGGCCGCCGGGGAACAGGGCATCACCCGCATCCTGTGCTCGCCTCTGGTGCGGGCCAGGGAGACCGCCCAGCTGATCGCCGCCGAGACCGGCCTGCCCCTGGCCGTAGACGTCCGCCTGCGGGAGCAGGCTTTTGGCCGCTACGAGGGCACGCCCCGCAACGGCCCCGCTTTCGCGCTGGCCAAGCTCCACTTTGCCGACCGTTTTGGGGGCGGGGAGAGCATGATGCAGCTGGCCGCCCGGGTTTACAGCCTGCTGGACGAGCTGGCCGCCCGGCAGGACGGCCCCGTCCTGCTGGTGGCCCACAACGGCATCGCCCGGGCGGTGCAGTCCTACTTTTACGAGATGACCAACGAGGAATTCGCCCTGTTCGGCATCGGGAACTGCCAGCTGGTGAAGTATACCTACGAAGGGCAGGAGCAGGGATAACATTCTTTTTCACAAAAAATATACAAACGCACGGAGCGCCCGGAAACGGGCGCTTTTTTCTCCCCTCTCAGGCGCTTCGCGCCAGCTCCCCCGCAGGGGGAGCCAAGTACACGCCCGTAAATAGAGGGATACTTTGTGGTAAGATAGACGTTTTGCGGCTTTGCCTTACCACAAACTTTGCCGCGATTGACGCCGGTACACTTGCCTCCCCCTGCGGGGGAGGTGGACAGATTATCATTGTAAGTGCAACAGGGAAAATAAAATAGACAGCATAGCCGTCTTTGTGTAAAATGAAGCTACCACACACCAAGTCACACAAAGGAGAAAGCTATGCTGTCCTATAACCATTTTACACTAGATGAGAGAAAATATCTACAGGAACTTTTGAGCCAGGGTTACAGTATACGGAAAATTGCCGGCTTTTTGGGCAGAAGTCCCTCGTCTGTCAGCAGAGAGATTCGGAGGAATCGTACCCGTAAGCAACCAAAGAACAAGCCAAACAATCGTTACTGGTACCACCATTGGCGGGCTCAGATTCTTTATACTGTTCGCAGAAAAGAGTGCGGCAAGTCTAGAAGAACGCTGAAACCCGGTACTTTTGTGTACTGGTATGTTGTCGAGGGCTTGAAACGCTTTTGGAGCCCGGAACAGATTGCCCATCGCCTTCCAATCGACTACCCGGGACTTTCCATCAGTACATCGACCATTTACCGGCATTTGAAAGCTGGTGATCTGCAAGAAGTCAGCCGAAAAAAGAATCTGCGGAGGAAGGACAAGCAAATCAGGCTGAGAAATCCGGCCTGTATGACCATCCACCCTGACCGCATTATCCCTGATTGGCCCGAGGAGATCAGGAAACGGCTCCGTGTTGGAGATTGGGAGGGCGATACAGTCTATGGCGGTATTGGAAAAGGACTTCTGGTTACCCTTGTGGATAGAAAGACACGTTTCCTGTGCGCAGCTGTCATACGCAGCCGCAACGCCACCGAAACCAGGCAGGCCATTGTTTATTTGCTAAATAAGCTGCCTTGTCTGAGTATCTCTTTGGACAATGGCTCCGAGTTCTCTGAGTTTCAGCTGCTGGAGAAAGAACTGCAAACATCCGTTTATTTTGCTGAGCCGCACAAACCATGGCAGCGCGGCACCAATGAAAACACGAACGATATCCTGCGCTTCTTCTACCCAAAAGGCTATGATTTCCGTACATTGTCTCAGCAGGCTCTTCAAAATGTGGTCGATTTAATCAATTCCCGCCCAAGAAAATGCCTGGGCTGGAAATCCCCTGCTGAAATTTTCTTTGATTCTTCTGTTGCACTTACTTGACTTTGTAGCGTGGCGATGACCACCTTGTCCCGCACCGGGGCCAGGGCCTCGCCCACCAGCGCCTCGTTGATGTGGGGGTCCTCGGAGGAGCCGTAGACCTCGGCGGTGTCAAAGAAGGTGTAGCCCATTTCCGCGGCCCGGCGCAGCAGCCGCACCGCCTCGCCGGATTCGGTGGGCGCGCCGTAAGCGTGGGAAAAGCCCATGCACCCCAGCCCCACCGCCGAGACCTGCAGGTCTTTGCCCAATGTCCTTGTCTGCATCTTGTTTGCCTCGCTTTCTTTTTTTCTGATTTATTATAGCCTGTCCGGTGCAAACCGGAAGTCTCGATTGGTTATGCAGTTGCAACCCGTGGGTTATGGCCCGGCTTACCGGCCCTGCTGCCGCTGATGGGCGAACAGCCACCCCATCACGTCCGGGTCGTGGGCGAAGGCCTGGCCCCCGGCGTGCTGGTTGGAAAAGCCGTAGCTGGAAAAGAACGTCTGCCCCCGCACGTCCAGCACCAGGAGCCGGTCGATCTCCTCTTCGGTCAGGCCCTGCCCGGCGTAAAGATCGTGGAGGGCCGCATAGGTCTCCTCCAGGGACGCGGGGCCGTAGTAGCTGTCCCGGTCCCCAATGGCCAGGTAGAGCGGGGTGCGGGCGGCGGCCAGGGTCTCCAGGTCGCCGTCCCACTGAGTGCTGGTCAGCAGGCAGACGGCGTACAGGTCAGGCCGCATCCCCATCACCAGCGAGGCGGTCTCGCCGCCCCCGGACATCCCGTGCAGGTAGACCCGGCCGGGGTCGATGTTGTAGTGGTCGAGGAAGTATTCGGTCAGGGCAATGGCCTGCCGGGCCGAGGTCTCGCCCCAGTCGTTCAGCTGGGGGGACAGGACGATCATCCGGTCGTTGTAGCGGATGGCTTCGACCCCGAAGTCCTCCGCCATATTGGCCCCCACCCCCTGGAAATACAGCCCTTCCCACCCGGGCAGGGTGACGAACAGGGCATAGGGCGCGGAGCCGTCGTAGC
>OERF01000220.1_pt1 | contig 14590 bp, 12 predicted proteins | sample 1539921 | NCBI WGS metagenome assembly OERF01 (sample SAMEA3891883, study PRJEB23780) | metagenome | biome: terrestrial biome; feature: animal house; material: Caecal content | place: Italy | collected 2015-05-05
CCGATGCAGGCGATCAGTTGGATCATTGTCATGCAGTTTCCTCCTTCCTCTGGATAAACTGCTCCAGCTCACCGTGGGGCATGCCGTTTTCGATGAACCGCTGCCGGGTCCATTGCTCCGCATTTCTCTGGTAGTCCGCGAGGAAACGGCGCACTCCATACCCGACTGCGCGTCCAAGAAGTCGGAAAATCCGCTCTCCTATATCGTCGCCCATATCCTGTGCCATGTTGTTCCTTCCTTTCTCCCGCCGGGGCGGGCGTATTGGGTTGCCGTATCCCTTCCATCTTACCCGTGGCACCTCCTTTCCCGGCAGCCTCATTCTCTACACGATGCGGAATGCGTCTGCTGCCAATGGGGAATGAAAATGGCCCCGATCCGAAGACCGGGGCCGCAGGCAGAGATTGGACTGTGTGACGGCATCTATGGGTTACGAATGCGCTTCCAACCGCCGCCTGACAAAAAGGATACCACAGGAAACGGAGGACTCACCGGATTCATGGTGGACATAAAAATCCCCCGAAGGTGGAAAACCCTCGGGGGTGAGTTTCATGAGAGAAGGGGCTGAGACCCAGGAGTATTTGAGCTGTACCTCAAGCCTCCGCCCGCTCCCTATTATACGGGAAACACGGATGTGACACGCCGGTCATAAAAAGCCCCGGCGCTGGGGAAGGCCGGGGAAGATGGTGCGGCGGATGGCGAAAATTGGGATGGCCGACATCCGCCGCGATTCATCATTATACACAGGAATCACCGGAACCAACGGGACACGCCGGGGAGACGGTGAATAGGAAAAGACCCCGATGCTGGTAACATCGGGGTCAACGAATCTAAAAACATAGCCATCATAGCACACCGCTGGTAACGGTGATGACGGCGACACCGGCGCGCTCGGGAGATTTTTCGCACGGTATATAAGAGGCCCGCCCGGCTGAGGGGTACGACCACCGGTGGGAGGCGTCAGAGGCTAGGTCCTCAACAGACCCCTGAATCGCGGATGGCATAAAAGGGATGCCCGACATCCGCTTTGGTTTACCGGACCTCAAAAATGGCGTTCAGGGGGTTCTCCGGCTTCTCCGGGCGTAACGACCCCGGCTGGTTTCGATTGTCTTGGCTCCGTCCGAACCATCGCACCCTGCTCCCTCGCATACAGGGGACAGGAATCTCCCAAGCTTCCACCATCCGAACCTGTGACGGCAATGACGGCAATGACAGCAGTTTGGATAGCAACATGTGCCGTCATCGTGCGGTAGGTCCTCTTCGCCCTTTGAAAAGGGCGGGCCGGGCGGCAACCCTAAACTTTCCTGCGGGGCGTCGCCCCGCACCCCACACTCGCCGTGGGGCAGGAGGAAAGACGCCTCTTCTTTCCTCCGCTTTCGAGTGTGGCGCTCTGCTTTGTTCAAGCCCTTTCGCGGCATATCCTCCCTCGCTGCGTTCGGTCCGGTATTCCACGGTGGCTTGACCACGCTCCCGCGCGATGCTCTGCGCTCATAAAAGGAAACCGCCGTATGGGAATCCTGTACGGCGGCTTTCGCTCCCGGTTGGGCTGGCATATCAAGGCCCGTCCTGTCTTGCAAAAGTGGTAATTGAGTGGTAAATCGGCTGGCTCCATGGGCCGGAACCCCCGGTTTCATGCGGTTCCCAAGGTTTTTATGAATTTCCAACATAGAACATAGTTACTCCGTGATTCTCGATTAAATCCACCACCGCTGCGTGAATTTTCGGTTTGATGTTTTCTGGACAATCCCGATGGCCAAAGAATGTACAACTTTTCAACTAGTCCACCTCCCTGTACTATTTTCATCATATCATAATAGCTCGAAATAGTACAGCTACAGGGACTATTTTACCGTTCCGTACTCCTATAATTGTGGTAGTACAGCAAAAGGGACGGTGGTCACATGAAACTGAATGAAGCGGTCAGCCAGCGACTTCAGGAATTGCTGAAAGAGCGTGGCATGACCCAATATCAGTTATCTATGAAAAGCGGTGTTCCTAAGTCCACCATTGGCAATGTTGTAAACTGTATGTACGACTCCGTAAAACTGCGCATCATCCACGAATTGTGTCAGGGCATGAATTTGAGCATCAGCGAATTTTTTAATTCGCCCATGTTTGAAGAAGAGAATCTTGAACCGTAAGGCTGTCGGTGTGAACCGGCAGCCTTTTTATATATTAGTTATCCCGGGTGCTTTTTCACACTGGCCCGTGTTTTTATGGTATAATTTTCATATCCTCAATAGCAGCGGTTTTAAATGAATTCTTTTCTTTTTTAACACATGGTTAGGAGAAATTATTATGTCAAATTCAACACCTTTTTATAGAAAATATGTTCGAGGGGTTGTTTCTAAAGCCAATTCTCAAAAGGTAGCCCTTCAACGCGACATTGTATATATGCAGTTAGTAAAATGGTTGCGGAATAAAAACACTCGCTTAGAAAAAGAAATGTTTAATGCCGTATTGAATTCAAGCAAAAAACTTGCAAAAGACTATCTGTCATCTGGAACGGAGGATATTAAATCCGCTTGTGAGGAAAGTTTTTTCTTCCACACCTTCACTGCCTCCGACGGAACTCATACCGATGTGAAACAAGTCCAAAAGTATGTATCTGACTTCTGGAAGCCTTTAAAGGTAATACTTGATGAAGAAAAGCTTCTGGGAGATGCTACGCTCCGTATGAGGCAGCTTGATGTGGTCCGGTTGGGAAAGCTTTTTGACAAAGTCCTCGATCTCGTTCCTGATGAAAGGAAATCAGATGCGATTGAGCTGATGGATGAATTTGTGCGAAGCGATCTTGAGGAACTTTAATTTACATCGGCTCCGCATCGATCCAGTCGATGATGCCATACACGTTTGCTGTCAGAGTGCAGCGCCAAACGGTACGGTCACGGACCTTGGCAAAGTCGATGGTGCATTTGCGAGGGGCATAGCGTTCCCCAGCGCCGCGCCAGCAGGCCAGGCGGATCTTCTCGCCGGTGTCCAGGTCGGTGAAGTAGCAGAACAGGCACATGTGTTTGCCCCAGGTGCGATGATCGAGACGCAGACGGAAGATACCAGCCTTTTCAGGGCGCTGGTACTGCTGCAGGTTGGCTTTCATGCGTTCTTCATAAGAGGTCAAAATGCCGTAGGGATTCATAGTCTTTGTCCTTTCTGTGATTGGTTGGTTATCGTTCTTTCTGGTGGGCGGGGCGCTGCTGCTCCCGGTCATTCAACAGTTGAATGTTCTCCCGCATACGTTTGACACGGGAAGGGATTTGCTGGGCAGTTTTCAGCTCCTTTCTTGTTTCAGTGATCTGTTTGGTCAGGTCATCCTTTTCCGTGTGGAGTGCCTCACACTCGGTCGGGTCGCGGCAGCGGCGCAGACGGTTGCGGCACTTGGTGCGTCGGTTTTCCAAGGCGGTCAGTTTCTGCTCCTGCTCCGATGTAAAAGCAGTTATGTCTTCTGCGGTATTCAGCGAATGCCGTTCCAGAAGATGCAGCTGCTTTTCGATTTCCGCCCAGCGGCGGTAATCCTCCCGCATAGCCGGATGGGGCGGGCGGTAGTTGGGCGTTGTGGTGGGCAGCTTGCCCAGCAGGTAGCAGTAATACAGGTAGGTGCGGTAGATGCCGAATGCCTCCATGATGGCCTTACGGAAGTTCTGCCGCAGTTTCTGGTAATGGGGATGCACCGGCGGATACCGCTTATTGTAGATCTCCATGCGTTTGAAAATTCCCATCTCATGATTCTGCTGGATGCGCTGAGCCATTGCCTGCGGGGTGTACTCCTCTCCCAGCGTCTTGAAGCGCACGGCACGGCGGTCATGGGGTAGTTTGATTGTCGGGTATTTGTGATTGGGGTTGAAGTCCACCTCATAGCCCATCTTGCGCAGGATGCGGGGCAGATCTCGGGGTGTTTCGCTGCGCAGAATGGCCAGATCAATGTCCTGGCGTATGACATTATACCGGGTGGGTTCTCCGGCTTTCTCGGCCAGGTAGAGGTTGCGGGGCACCCGGTGAGCGTCCTTTTTGTCTACCACCGAAAGTCCCTGCTCCCGGCACAGTTCATCCGAGGCGTCCTGCAGGGCGCGGTAGGTCTTTTTGCAGTCGTTGTACCGTTTGCCGTCCACGAAGGACACCGAGTTGATGACGAAGTGATTGTGGCAACAATCGGTGTTCAGGTGGGTGGCTACCAGCACCTGAAAGCGGTCACCCCACACCCGTTTGGCCAGTTCCACCCCGATGGCGTGGCATTGCTCCGGCGTGACTTCGCCGGGGCGAAAACTCTGGTAGGCATGGAAGGCCACCGTGCCGCCGGTCTTGCCGAACTGCTGTTTGGTCAGCTCCATCTGTTGGCGGGCTATCTCCGGGACACAGTTGACACCGCTGACGAATAGCTGGCTTTCCCGTGTGGTCTTGGCGTCGTTGGCAGCATACTGCAGCACATCGCGCAGATCGTCCTTGCCCGCAGACAGGCCGGTCAGGTCCGGCAGACGGGTCTTTTCCTCGTTTCCGGCATAGCGTATGACCGCATCCAGACGCCCTTTCACAGGCCAGATCTTGGTGACAGCCATCTTCTCATTCCTCCTTCTGTGGCGCTGTAGCTGCCCTCTGGACGGCCAGCAGCGTGTCCAGAATCTCCCGCTGCACCTCCGGTGTGTTGTCCTTATGATAGAGGGCGGTGAGGGCGTCCAGCACCTGCCGATAGTCGGCGCTAGGCAGTTGGCGGGGCATCTGATTACGCAGCCGCATGCGGATGTATTGGGAGAGTGTCAGCCCGCATCGAGCGGCGGCCTGTTCAAACAGCTTCTTTTCTTCCGGTGTCACCCGGATATTCATCTGCACGTTTCGAGTCAACATAATTTCACCTCCATATAGCAAAAGACCGGGCATCGCTGCTCGGTCTTTGCATTGTTGCGTTGTTGGATTTTCGGGGGTCATAGGGGCTGCGCCCCTTGCCAGCGTCCTGCGCTGGGGCGGCGTATGGCTTGCAAAAGCTATACAAAGCCAGTGCTCGTTACCCCTGCGGACAGGTCTTTTTGTACGGACTGAAAAGGAATCACTTCAGCGCGTCCCCGTACAGAAGGTCCGGCAGGACCGCTTCCTCGGTTGCATTCTTGATTGCATTCATGCGCCCTGCCCAGGCCAGCGGATTGGCCCGTTTGAGGGCTTCATCCACGCCCTGCTGTCGGGCCATCCGGGTGACAGTGTCCTCCACCATCTGTCGGGCTTCGGCGTCCACATCAGCCAGATGACTGTGCAGCGTACCTTCCAGAAGCATGAGGTCGAACAGGTCGGGGCGGTGCTCCCGGAGGAACTGCCGCCGCAGTTCACCGTATTTGCCGATGGGGCGGGTGTCGGTTTCGGGGAGGATCAGATCGGGAATGAGATAGCCGTTGATCTCGGTGTAAGTCAGTTTCATGGTGCGCCTCCTTCAGCGTTCTTGATTGTCCTTGTTGTAGCCGCGTTTGTGCTGCCAGGTGTGGAGCAGATGAATGATGACCTGCTGCATCTGCTGCGGGGTGTAGTGCTTGGGGAAATACCGCTGTACGTCCTCCTGATTGAGGAAGAACTTCTGCCGTTGGTTGGGCTTTTCCTCGGTGAGCAGGTGATGCAGGTATTCACGGGTCAGCGTTCCCGCCTGGCTCATCTGCTTCAGGGTGCGGGACTGGGTCAGGGATGGAGTGGCTTGACAGGCGGCCATTTCTTCCTTGAGCATCCGCTGGTGTTCCTCGGTCAGGTAGGAGATTTCCACCGCCGGATTGAAGGCGATCTGGTACTCGTCCACCATCCGGAGGATGGAGGGAATCAGGTGGGTCAGGCGGATGTAACGCTGGACGGTCTTATAGCTTTCGCCATTTGCTTCACCAGCTAACTCCGTAGTTCTTTTCCCTAAATTCGGGACAACTTGTCCCAAATTTTCTTTTCGTGGCCTGCCAGCGGTTCTTTTCACCGCTTCCATCTTCATCTTATAGGCAAACGCCTTCTCGCTGGGCAGGATATGCTCCCGCTGGATGTTGCTGTCCACCATCAGGATCACCGCCTCGTCGTCGGTCATATCCCGGACCAGCACCGGCAGTTCGGTGATGCCCAAGGCCTCGCAGGCGGCCTTGCGGCGGTGGCCGCTGACGATCTCGTAGCGGCCATCTCCACGGGGCCGGACCAGCAGCGGCGAGAGGACGCCGTACTCCCGGATGCTTTCCTTCAGTTGTTCCATCTCCTCGCCGCTGGCCACCCGGAAGGGATGCCCCTGAAAGGGTTCCAGCAGACTGGCTGAAAGAGTAATTACTTTTTCAGCCTGTGGGTTTTGGGCTTGGTTTTCTACCATGACAATACGCTCCTTTACTGTGTAGATTGAGGGCTTGCAAGAGACGTTTTGTGCCCAAAAATGTATACGAAAAACCGGGTACATTTTCAGAAAATCCAGATTTTCCGGGCCCAAAATCGCCTTCTGAACAAAAAGTAGGCATAAAAAATCCCCCTGCAACTGAAATCAGTAGCAGGGGGATTGGCGTATTACAGGTAGATCTCCAAGTCGATATCACGCCATCGACTTGGCTTTATCACGCTGTTATGCGCTTTTTGGAATGCTTGCGCATCCTCTAAGCTGAGCGTGAGCTCCAAGAGTCCAACGTAATTACTTGCGAGGATTCTTGATTGCTGCCTGAGCAGCAGCCAGACGAGCGATAGGCACACGGAAGGGAGAGCAGCTGACGTAGTCCAGGCCGATGTTGTGGCAGAACTCGACCGAAGAGGGGTCGCCGCCGTGCTCGCCGCAGATGCCCAGGCCCAGATCGGGACGGGTAGCGCGGCCGTCGGTGGCAGCCATCTTGACCAGCTTGCCCACGCCGACCTGATCCAGGTGCTGGAACGGATCGCTCTCGTAGATCTTGTGGTCGTAGTAAGCGCCCAGGAACTTGGCGGCGTCGTCACGGCTGAAGCCGAAGGTCATCTGGGTCAGGTCGTTGGTGCCGAAGCTGAAGAACTCGGCCTCCTTGGCGATCTCGCCGGCGGTCAGAGCGGCGCGCGGGATCTCGATCATGGTGCCGACCTGGTACTTCATGTCGACGCCGGCCTCAGCGATCAGCTTGTCGGCGGTCTCGACCACCACGTCCTTGACGAACTTCAGCTCCTTGACCTCGCCCACCAGGGGGATCATGATGTGCGGGGTGATCATCTTGCCGGTCTCAGCGCTGACCTTCAGGGCAGCCTTGATGACGGCACGGGTCTGCATGACGGCGATCTCGGGGTAGGTGACAGCCAGACGGCAGCCGCGGTGGCCCATCATGGGGTTGAACTCATGCAGGCTCTCGACGACGTTCTTCAGCTCCTCGAAGGTCATGCCCATGTCCTTGGACAGCTCGGCGATGTCCTCGTCCTTGCTGGGCAGGAACTCGTGCAGAGGGGGATCCAGGTAGCGGATGGTCATCGGGCGCTCGCCCATGATCCGGTACATGGCCTCGAAGTCGCTCTGCTGATAGGGCTCGACCTTGGCCAGGGCGGCCTCGCGCTCCTCAACGGTGCGGGCGCAGATCATCTCGCGGACGGCCTTGATGCGGTCCTCGGCGAAGAACATGTGCTCGGTGCGGCACAGGCCGATGCCCTCGGCGCCCATATCCACAGCCTGCTGTGCGTCGCGGGGGTTGTCGGCGTTGGTCATGACCAGCATCTGGCGGGCAGCGTCGGCCCAGCCCATGAAGCGGTTGAAGTTCTTGTTGCCGGTGGCAGCCACGGTGGGGATCTGCTCGGCGTAGATGTTGCCGGTGGAGCCGTCGATGGAGATCCAGTCGCCGCCCACGAACTTGTGGCCGTTGATCTCGAAGGTCTTGGCCTCCTCGTCGATCTTGACGTCGTTGTCGTTGCCGCAGCCGGAGACGCAGCAGGTGCCCATGCCGCGGGCGACGACGGCAGCGTGGCTGGTCATGCCGCCGCGGACGGTCAGGATGCCCTGAGACACCTGCATGCCCACGATGTCCTCGGGAGAGGTCTCCAGACGGACCAGGACGACCTTCTTCATCTTGCCGGACTTGACCATCTCCTCAGCCTCCTCGGCGGTGAAGACGATCTGGCCGCAGGCAGAACCGGGAGACGCGGCCAGGCCCTTGCCCACGACCTCGGCGGCCTTCAGGGCAGCGGCGTCGAACTGGGGATGCAGCAGGGTGTCCAGCTGCTTGGGCTCCACGCGCAGGACAGCCTCCTGCTCGGTGATCATGCCCTCGTCCACCAGGTCGCAGGCGACCTGCAGGGCGGCCTGCGCGGTGCGCTTGCCGTTACGGGTCTGCAGCATATACAGGTGGCCGTCCTCGATGGTGAACTCCATGTCCTGCATATCGCGGAAGTACTTCTCCAGACGGTTGGCGATGTCCACGAACTCCTCGTAGACCTCGGGCATCTGGTCCTTCAGGTGGCTGATGGGGGACGGGGTGCGCACGCCGGCGACGACGTCCTCGCCCTGGGCGTTGATCAGGTACTCGCCCATCAGCTTCTTGGCGCCGGTGGCGGGGTCGCGGGTGAAGGCGACGCCGGTGCCGGAGCGGTCGCCGGAGTTACCGAAGGCCATCTGCTGGACGTTGACAGCGGTGCCCCACTCGTAGGGGATCTCGTTCATCTTGCGGTAGACGTTGGCGCGGGGGTTGTCCCAGCTGCGGAACACGGCCTTGACGGCCTCGACCAGCTGCTCCTTGGGATCCTGGGGGAAGGGACGGCCCTCGTTGTCCTCATAGATCTTCTTGAAGACGGCGACCAGAGCCTTCAGGTCCTCGGCAGTCAGGTCAGCGTCGGACTTATAGCCCTTCTCTTCCTTCATCTTGTCGATCTCGACCTCGAACAGGCTCTTGGGGACCATCATGACGACGTCCGCAAACATCTGCACAAAGCGGCGGTAGCAGTCATACGCAAAGCGGGGGTTGCCGGTCTTTTTGGCCAGGCCTTCGACGGCCTCGTCGTTCAGGCCCAGGTTCAGGATGGTGTCCATCATGCCGGGCATGGACTGGCGGGCGCCGGAACGGACGGACACCAGCAGGGGGTTGGAGTTGTCGCCGAACTTCTTGCCGGTGATCTCCTCCAGGCCGTTGACGTGCTCAAAAATGTCGGCGACCAGGGCGTCGTTCAGCTGACGGCCGTCGGCGTAGTACTGGGTGCAGGCCTCGGTGGTGATGGTGAAGCCCTGGGGCACGGGCATGCCGGCTGCGGTCATCTCAGCCAGGCCCGAGCCCTTGCCGCCCAGGATATTCTTCATCGTGGTCTTATCGCCGCCAAAGGCGTCGTTTCCCTCGCTGAAGTAGTAGATATACTTTTTGCTCATGGATTCATTTACCTCCCGTTTTGATTGGTGCCGGGCGCTTTGCTGCCCGGCGGTACAGCCATCGTTCGTTTTTTGCGTAACGTACTGCGTGTGAAAATATTATACCAGACAAACGCCGCAAAATCCAGTTGTTCAAAGCTGAAATCTGCTGATTTTGTTTACACAAATTTGTGCATTTCCCTTGAAAAAACAAGGCTTTTACGTTAATATATAGTGGGATAGGTTCGGGACCCATCCCGCCTTGTATCCAATACCCTTCCGCCCCGGCGCCGCCGGGGCTTTTGCCGGGGCATCCCCCGGCCTGCATTTGGAGGTATCTATATGGCTATGGAAAGCAGGAACGACACCGCCCAGGCCCTGGCCGCCGCCCGCCGGGCGCTGGACCAGGCCGAGGCCGCCCGCGAGGCGGTGCTGCTGCGGCACATCGCAAACGGCGTGCAGATCGACAGCCGCACCGTCTCGATCGACGAGACGGTGCAGATCGCGCCGGGGGCGGTCATCCTGCCCGGCACCATCCTGCGGGGCAGCACCGTCATCGGGCCGGGCTGCGTCATCGGCCCCAACGCCCTCATCGAGGACAGCACCGTGGGCGCCGGCACCACCGTCAACGCCAGCCAGGTCTACGCATCCCAGATCGGCCCCCACAACAACATCGGGCCCTTCACCCATGTGCGGGCGGGCACCGCCACCGACTACGGCGTCCATCTGGGGGCCTATGTGGAGACCAAGAACTCCCGCTTTGCCCGGGGCAACACCGTCAGCCACCTGACCTACATCGGGGACAGCGACGTGGGCAAATACTGCAACTTCGGCTGCGGCACCGTCACCTGCAACTACGACGGCCAGAACAAGTACCGCACCACCATCGGGGATTACTGCTTCATCGGCTGCAACACCAACCTGGTGGCGCCGGTGACGGTGGGGGACGGCGCCTACACCGCCGCCGGCAGCACCGTCACCCAGGACGTGCCCGCCGGGGCCCTGGCCATCGAGCGGGGCCGCCAGGCCAACGTGGAGGGCTGGGCCGTCCCCAAGATGGAGGCATACATCGCCAAAAAACAGCGTCTGGAAGCCGAGCAGGCCGGTCAGGACTGACCCCCGCCGCCGCGCTCCCAGCATCCCGCAGGACCAGGGTGTATCTGAGAAGTCAAAAATGCTGAACCATTCGCCAGAAAGGTGCAGATGCAAGGCGCATGAGCGCCGAAACTCTTGCGCTTAGCCGATTTTCGCGGCGCGGGACGGTGCCCGCTTGCGAAAACCGGAGCGCTGCGCCAGCCGTGCCTTCGCTGCTTCGTCCGCAGGACGCGCTCGGCGCGGCTGCTTTTGTGGAATGCAAGCGAATGCAACGCAGCAGATGCGCCTTTCTGGTAGAATGGGACAGTGTTGAGGAGTTTTCAGATACACCCTAGGCTGTGCACCGGCTTGAAAGGTGTACGGCCCGTTCCTTTTTGTCCGTCTGAAACCCTTCTGCATACGATACGAACAGGACACACTATGACTGCAAACGACATCTGGTTGATCGCCGGCCTGGGCAACCCCGAGGCCAAATACGAGGGCACCCGCCACAACACCGGCTTCGCCGCCCTGGACTACCTGGCCGGCAAGTGGGGCATCCCCGTCTCCAAGGCCAAGTTCCAGGGCCTGTGGGGCCAGGGCGAGGTGGACGGCCGCAAGGTCTGCCTGCTCAAGCCCCTCACCTATATGAATCTGTCGGGCGACTCCATCGCCCCCCTGGCCGCCTTTTTCAAGATCCCGCCCAGCCACGTCATCGTCCTCTGCGACGACGTGACCCAGGCCCCCGGCAAGCTGCGCATCCGGCCCTCGGGGTCGGCGGGGGGCCACAACGGCCTGAAGAGCATCATCGCCCGGCTGGGGACCGACGCATTCCCCCGCATCCGCATCGGCGTGGGGGAAAAGCCCCGCCCCGACTACGACCTGGCCGACTGGGTGCTGGGGCGCTTCCCGGAAGAGGACGCCAAGGCCGTGGCCGGCCGCTGGCCCGACGTGGAGGCGGCCGCCCGCCTGCTGATGGCCGGCAAGCTGGCCGAGGCCCAGAACAAATACAACCGCTGACGCAGGGACGCCAGCGATCCCTGGAGAGGTCCGGGCTGCCGGCCCGGACGAATGTTGCGAGGTGAACGCCCCATGTATGAGGCCCTGTTGAAGCAAACCGCCGAATACCAGAAGATCGCCGCCAGCCTGGCCTCGCCGGGCCCGGCGGCGCTGTTTGGCCTGCCCCCCGCCGGGCGGGCGCTGGTCTATGCCCTGCTGGCCCGCGACCTGGAGCACCCTCTGTGCATCGTGACCCCCGGCGAGGCCGAGGCCACCCACTTTGCCGCCGACCTCAACACCCTGGGGGTGGCGGCGGATGTTTTTCCCCCGCGGGACTTCATGCTCCGCCCGGTGGAGGGGGCGGGCCGCGAATACGAGTACCGCCGCCTGTCGGTGCTGGGCGCCCTGGCGGGAGGGCGGCTGAAGGCCGTCTGCGTCCCCGTCGAGGCCCTGCTGCAGTACACCGTGCCCCGGGCCGAGTTCATGGCCAACACCCTGACCCTCAAGCCGGGGATGTCCTTCTCCCGGGACGCGCTGGTCCGGCAGCTGTTTGCGGCGGGCTACATCCGCCGCAGCCAGGTGGAGGGGCCCGGCCAGTTCAGCGTCCGGGGCGACATCGTGGACATTTATCCCCCGGATATGCACGCCCCGGCCCGCCTCGAGTTCTGGGACGAGGAGATCGACTCCATCTCCTCCTTCGACCTGATGAGCCAGCGGCGGGACGCCTCCCTGAGCAAGATCTACCTTTCCCCCGCCCGGGAGGTGCTGTTCGGCAGCTGCGAGGAGACCGCCGCGGCCCTGCGCGCCGCCGCCCAAAAAGCCCGGGGCAAGCGCCGCGCCGCCCTGGAGCAGGCCATGGCCCCCGATCTGGCCCAGCTGGACGCCGGCCAGATGCCCGAGGCCATGGACAAATACTACGGCATCCGCTACCCCCAGCCCGCCACCCTGCTGGACCACCTGGACGCGCCCCTGCTCATCCTGGATGAGGTGGGCGGCATCCGGGACGCCCAGAAGGCCGCCGAGTACCGCCGCGGCGAGGAGCTGACCGGCCTGCTGGAGGAGGGCATCCTCTGCCCCGGCCTGGACGTGCTGTACCTGACCATGGCCGACCTGGCCGCGGCCGCCGGGAAATACCCCGCCCTCCTGTGCGAAAACTTTCTGCGGGGGATGAACGAGTTCAAGCTCAAGGACCTCATCAACGCCGAGGCCCACGTCTCCCCCAGCTGGAACGGGGAGCTGCGCAGCCTGCTGGAGGACCTGGACCCCCTGGTCCAGCAGGGGTACGCCGTCACCCTCTATTCCGGCACCCCCAAGGGCGCGGCCGCCCTCACCCGGGACCTGACCGACAAGGGCTACACCGTCAGCATGAGCCGGGACATCCGGCCCTCGCCGGGGCTGGTGCAGGTGCTGCCGGGCCACCTGAACGCCGGCTGCACCCTGCCCTTTGCCCGCTGCGCCGTCCTGACCAGCCGCCGCCACGGCGTGGACGAAGCCGCCGGGGCCGCCGCCAAAAAGCGCAAAAAGAACAAGGACGCCCTGTCCAGCCTGGCCGACGTCAAGCCGGGGGACTATGTGGTCCACCAGAGCCACGGCATCGGCATGTACGCCGGCATCCAGCGGCTGGAGGTCCAGGGCGCCACCAAGGATTACCTCAAGATCCAGTATTCCGGCTCGGACGTGCTGTATGTGCCGGTCACCCAGCTGGACCTGCTCAGCCGCTACACGCCCCCCGGCGACGAGGACAAGGTCCGCCTGGCCAAGCTGGGCGGCGCCGAGTGGCAGCGCACCCGCGCCCGGGTCAAAAAAGCCACCGAGGAGATGGCCCAGGAGCTGATCGAGCTCTATGCCCGCCGCAAGCAGGCCAGGGGCTTCGCTTTCCCCCCGGACGGCGAGTGGCAGCAGGACTTCGAGGCCCGTTTTGAGTACGACGAGACCGAGGACCAGCTGGCCGCCACCGCCGAGATCAAAAACGACATGGAGCACGCCTGGCCCATGGACCGGCTGCTCTGCGGGGACGTGGGGGTCGGCAAGACCGAGGTGGCCCTGCGGGCCGCCTTCAAGTGCGTGATGGGGGGCAAACAGTGCGCCATCCTGGCCCCCACCACCCTGCTGGCCTGGCAGCACTACAACACCATCCTCTCCCGGATGGAGGCTTTCCCGGTCCGGGTGGAGCTGCTGTCCCGCTTCCGCACCGCCAAACAGCAGAAGGAGGCCCTGCGCAGCCTGCAGGCCGGCAGCGCCGACATCGTGGTGGGCACCCACCGGCTGCTGTCCAAGGACGTCCGCTTCCACGACCTGGGGCTGGTCATCATCGACGAGGAGCAGCGCTTCGGCGTCCGCCACAAGGAAAAGCTGAAGCAGAGCTTCATCGGGGTGGATATGCTCACCCTGTCCGCCACCCCCATCCCCCGCACCCTCAGCATGGCCATGAGCGGCATCCGGGATATGTCCACCATCGAGGAGCCCCCCTTCGAGCGCCAGCCGGTGGAGACCTTTGTGCTGGAATACAACGAGGTCATCCTGGCCGAGGCCATCAAAAAGGAGCTGGCCCGGGGCGGGCAGGTCTACTACCTGCACAACCGGGTGGACAACATCGAGACCACCGCCGCCCGGGTCCAGCGGATGGCCCCCGGGGCCCGGGTGGGCATCGCCCACGGCAAAATGACCGAGGAAGAGCTGAACCCCGTCTGGGAAAAGCTGCTGAACGGCGAGCTGGACGTGCTGGTCTGCACCACCCTGATCGAAACGGGCATCGACGTGCGCAACTGCAACACCCTGATCATCGAGGACGCCGACCGGATGGGCCTGGCCCAGCTGTACCAGCTGCGGGGCCGGGTGGGCCGCAGCGGCCGCAAGGCCTACGCCTACTTCACCTTCCGCCGGGACAAGACCCTGTCCGACATCGCCCAGAAGCGGCTGTCCGCCATCCGGGAGTTCACCGCCTTCGGCTCGGGCTTCCGCATCGCCATGCGGGACCTGCAGATCCGGGGCGCGGGCAACCTGCTGGGCCACAGCCAGCACGGCCACATGGAGGCCGTGGGCTACGACCTCTATATGAAGATGCTCAACCAGGCCATCGCCGCCGCCCGGGGCGAGCCGGTCCAGCGGGACAAGAGCGAGTGCCTGGTGGACCTGCGGGTGGACGCCTATATCCCCGAGCGGTATATCCCCGACGGCCCGGGCCGGATCGAGGCCTACCGCCGCATCGCCGCCGTCCAGAACCCTGCCGACGCCGCCGACGTGCTGGACGAACTGATCGAC
>OERF01000222.1_pt1 | contig 14570 bp, 12 predicted proteins | sample 1539921 | NCBI WGS metagenome assembly OERF01 (sample SAMEA3891883, study PRJEB23780) | metagenome | biome: terrestrial biome; feature: animal house; material: Caecal content | place: Italy | collected 2015-05-05
GGCTGGTGGCAGTCCACCACCTGGACGTGGGCTGGAAGCCCTCGGACATGACCCAGCGCAACGGACGTATCATCCGGCAGGGAAACAAAAATAAGACGGTGCATATTTTCAACTATGTCACCGAGGGGACATTTGACAGCTATATGTTCCAAACACTGGAAAATAAACAGCGTTTCATCAGTCAAATTATGACCAGCAAAAGTCCGGTCCGCTCCTGCGAGGACGTGGACGAACAAGTCCTCAGCTACGCCGAAGTCAAGGCCCTGTGCGCAGGCAATCCGCTCATCAAGGAGAAAACGAATCTGGAGGTGGAAGTGGCAAAGCTCAAAATCCTCAAAGCAGACTACCAGAGCCAGAGATACCGGCTGGAAGACAGGCTGCTCAAAGATTTCCCAGCCAGCATCCAGTATAAGCAGTCCGAGATCGCCGGTCTGCGGCGGGATACAGAGACGGCGAAGGCCCACCCCCAGGGCAAGGAGTTCTGCGGCATCGAGATACGGGGGATGCATTTTGACGATAAGTTGGCCGCCGGCGAGCGGCTGCTGGCGGCCTGCCAGGAAATGCCCTCTGCCGAGGCGGTGACCCTTGGCAGTTACCGCGGTTTTGGACTGGACTTGCAGTTCGATTCCTTCCGCAACGAGTATCAGGCGATTTTGCGGGGCGAGACAAGCCACTTTGTCTCTCTGGGCACCGATGCCCGCGGCAACCTGACCCGTATCGACAACGCCCTGGACAACCTGCCGGAGCGGGTGGAGCAGGCAGAAAATGCTTTGCAGGCCCTTTACCAGCAGCGGGACGCGGCCCAGGCTGAGTTGGAAAAGCCTTTCCCGCAAGAGGAAGAACTGGCCACCAAGTCTGCCCGTCTGGCCGAGCTGGACTCCATGCTCAACATAGATGCCCACCCCGAGCCGGAGCAGGATGTTGCAGAATCAGAGAGTGGTCAGAAACGGAAAAGTTCTGTACTAGCAGAGCTGAAAGCGGCCGCAGCCGAAAAGCCCACATCCAACAAGCAGCATAAAAAGGAGGCGCAGGAGCGATGACAAACGAAGAACTGAACACAGCACTTTATAAGAAAATATTTGCGGAGCAGGACAAATTCCGCGACTGGCTGAAAAGCCAGCCCTCGGCAGAGGTTTTGAACCATGCTTATGAGTACACCGTCCGGGAGGACATCCTGCTTTCTCTGGAGTACAATGACCTGACCGACGCCCAGGCGTTGGCTCTGCTGGCATCGCCGACCCCACTGGCGGACATTTACCAGGAGTTTGACCGGATGGAGTCCAGCCACATGGAGGAAATTTGGAGCTGCATTGAGAGCCGGGCCGACGCCATGCAGGTTTCACAGCTGGACCAGGCAAAACAGCTGATCAACGAGTTCTGTATGAGCGAGTACGATGCCCCCGCAGATTTTGATGACCTGAGCCGCATCGACGTGGCCTACACAACCGTAGGCAATGACGGCTACCCTTTGCAGGTGTATGTAGACCTTAAAGAGTACAAGATCGAGAGGGAGCTGGAGGAAAGGCCGCTGGATGTCCGGCAGTATTCCTCGCTGGAAGAGCTGATCGAAAACGAGCTGAAAGGGATGGATTTTCGGGAGCTTGTGGCCGTGACCGAAGCGGAAATCCAAACGGCGCTGGCCGCCGCAGAGGAGAAAGTCTCATTGTCCGACTTGCCGGTCTACCGGGAGAATTTCGATTATGCCCGTGAGTGCAGGGAGGTGGAAACCTACCGGATTTCCTTGCAGGCTAACATCGCCTGCAAGGAGGCCATCGAGCAGGCAATCAGCCAAAGCTATGATGGCCGGCGATTAGCCGAGGGAACCGCCTCCAAGGTGATGAATCAGTTTGGCGCGGAGCGCGTCCTGTACGTTTTGGCCAACACCATCCAGCAGAAAGCATGGGACGGCCGCTTTACGTATCCCAACAAAGAGTGGGCCAAAACGGTGAGCATCCCGCCCAATATGGATTCTTTCGGCATGGACCGGAACTATGCGATTGCAGTGAGCAGCCATCCCGGACTGATCGACCTGTTCGTGACCCAGGCGCGGAAAGAAATGGAGCGTCAGCCCCGCACCTCGGTGCGGGAGCAGCTCCGGCAGGCACAAAAGGAGACGGGAAAGAAAGCGCCCGCCACCCACAAAAAGAAAGAGCCGGAGCGATAAAACACAACCTGCCAGGAGCAGACGGGAAACCATCTGCTCCTGGTTCTATTTTTGAAGGGAGAGGATATGGACGAGCGCCGTGACCAGCAGCTTCACTTTCGCGTCAGCAGACCGGAACTGGAGCGGATTCACACCAAGATGGAAGAACTGGGGATTTTGAGCATCGGGGCCTACCTGCGGAAGATGGCGCTGGATGGATATTGCATCTGTCTCGACCTGCCGGAACTGCGGCGGGCAGCCTATTTGCTGCAGATGTGCAGCAACAATTTGAACCAGTATGCAAAGCGCGCAAATGAGAATGGCCGGGTCTACCAGGTAGATATGGAGGACCTTCGGGCGCGGCTGGACGAACTGATTCATCTCACCAGACAGGTATTGGCCCAGCTCACCGCACTGTGATGGGCGGCATCCTTGCAAGACGCATACAGAATTTTTATAATGCAGCTGTACCGAGCTGTTTTACCCAGAGCGAAGGGAGGATATGATGGACAGAGATTTTATGAGACAGTTTTACCGCAGCCGGCTGCCGGAAGTTTTGGATGAAGCGACCGGGAGCGATCTTTCTTTCCGCGACGCAGAGCAGCAGCGGACGCGGCTTGAATCCCGGCTGCAAGGCATGGTAGACGAGCCGGCGTGGGAGATTTACCGGCAGCTCTCCGATCTTTCAGGAAACATCGAGCGGATGCTCTGCGAAGAACTCTATCTGAAAGGCGCGGAGGACCGGGAGAAGATGCTCCGGTGATGGGGAGGTGGTCAGGTGGCGGCCACACGTCTGATCGCGCTGCACCGGAATAAAGGCAAGAGCGTAGCCGCCTGTTTGAAAAGCCGCACGGACTATGCGCAGAACCCGGACAAAACAGATGGCGGCGAGTGGGTCAGCAGCTATGAGTGCAGCCCCTTGACGGTAGACGAGGAATTTATGCTCTCCAAGCGGCAGTATGAGCTGTCTACAGGACGGAGCCAGAAAAGCGACGTGATTGCTTACCAGATACGGCAGTCATTCAAGCCGGGAGAGATCACCCCGGAGGAAGCCAATCAGGTGGGCTATGAGCTGGCCATGCGGTTCACCAAGGGCAAGCACGCATTTATCGTGGCAACCCATACCGACTGCCAGCACATCCATAACCACATCATCTATAACTCCACCTCGCTGGACGGCAGCAGAAAGTTCCGGGATTTCTGGCTGTCCGGCCTGGCGGTGCAGCGGCTCAGCGACATGATCTGCCTGGAACACAGCCTTTCCGTCATCGAGCGCAAGCCATACCGCGAGCGGCAGAAGAAGATTCTATATCCGCCCAAAGAGAGCAACCGCGACCGGCTCTGCGCCATAATCGACGGCATTCTCAAAGACAAACCGCCGGATTTTGAACACTTTTTGCAGCGGTTGGAACAGGAAGGCTATGAAGTCAAGCGAGGCAAGCATACCTCGGTCAAGGGCAGACGGCAAAAGCGATTCATCCGCTTCCGAACGCTGGGACAGGGTTACAGCGAAGAAGAACTGCGGGCAGTTCTGGAAGGCAAGGCAGAACACCGCCCGCGGCAGAAGTCCTCTCCCCAGGAGCCGTTGTTTCAGCTCCTGGTGGACATCTCCGCGAAGAAAAGCAAAGGCGCTGGCTATGAGCGCTGGGCAAAAAAATTCAATCTGAAGGAGATGTCCAAGACGCTGATCTTCCTGCAGGAACAAAAGATAGCCGACGTGGATGAGCTGAATGGCAAAACCGAACAGGCCGTCCAGCGCTTCCATGACTTGCAGGGAACCATTCAGGCGGCAGAAAAGCGCATGGCCGAAATTGCCGCGCTGCGGACGCAGATCATCAACTATGCTAAGACCCGCGAGGTGTACACAGCTTACCGCAAGGCCGGATACAGCAGAAAGTTCCGTTCTGAGCATGAAACGGAGATTCTGCTGCACCAGGCTGCCAAGAACTTTTTCGATCAGCAGAACCTGAAGAAGCTGCCCAGGGTCAAGGATTTGAACGCCGAGTATGCTGCGCTCGTGGAGCAGAAGAAAGCAGCTTACCCCGAATACCGCAAAGCCCGTGAAGAAATGCAGCAGCTTTTGCGGGCGCAAAAGAACGTGGAGCGGTTCTTTGCCGAGGATACACGCCAGACAGACCACCGGGACCAAAGCCGGTAAATAAAACACGCCAGAGGCCGATTCAGCGTCGGTCTCTGGCGTGTTTTTTGTTTGTACGGACATGAAGCGTTCCTCTGGAACGCGCAGCCTGCATCCTCTGGATGCAGTTCAAAGGGGCTTGGGGACTTCCCCAACAAGCAGTTTTGCGCGGGGCCGGAAGGCCGCAAAGCAAAAATGGCGTCGTGGTACCACGAGGCACTGCTTGCTATAATCATTTTTCAGTCCGAAAAGGAAGATTAGCGCTATAAAAGTGTGGAAAGGAATTGTTTTTTGTAACAGAAAAGGATATAATTAGCTATAACAAACTCGCGGAGATTGATGCTGGAGGAAATCAAGATGCAAGATATGATTAGTAACAGGAGTGCATTTTACAATCTCTACAAAATTGAAGAAATGACAGAAACGGCTCAAGCAACATTGTATGAAGGAAACGAAACTGGCGAAGGCACCATGCGCTGCTTTGAGATTGCGCCTGGTATACAAATTACATACAACGACTTGAATATGGATTCTTGCTTTCAACCAATTCGTTTTGAAAAAAACTTCCTTCAGATCAATCATTGCTTGGAAGGATGCTATGAGTGTGAACTGGAAAGCGGCACAGTCAGCTTTTTAGGTGAAGGTGATCTTTGTGTAGACTATCTTTCTAAGGACAAGCAAGTTTTTCTTGGTTCTCGTATTCCTTTGAAAAAGTATCGAGGCATCACTGTACTGCTGGAAATGGAAACGGCACAGTGCACTTTGGACCAAGGATTTCAACAAGCGCATATTAATCTGGAGCAGATTAGAAATCGCCTGTGTTCAGATGGCCGTTCACTCATCATTAAGTCCAAGCATGAGATTGACCATATTTTTAGCGAACTGTACTCGGTCGATGAGCGTATCCAAGTTCCTTATTTTTGGATCAAGGTTATCGAGCTGCTACTGTTTTTAAGCCTCTTGGACGATAGTGCGGTCCAGCGACCACAACAATTTTCTGCAGACATCTCCAAACGGACACAAGAGGTCTACCAGTACGTCATTGAAAATCCCTTTACGAAAGACACCATCCAGGATCTTGCCTATATGTTTGGCATGGCAGAGTCAAGTCTGAAACGTTGTTTTAAGTCGATTTCAGGAGTATCCATTGGTGCCTTTATGAAAAGGAAGAGAATAGAAGCTGCGGCTGAAATGCTAATTTCAGAGTCAACTTTAAGCATTGGAGAAGTTGGAAATATAGCCGGATATGAAAATCAGAGTAAGTTTTCAGCAGCGTTCAAATCCGTTATGGGAGTGACTCCACAGACATATCGGCACAAATACTGCTGACCTGATTGGAGCAAAAACCGGCCTGTTTGGTCATAGAATGTACTCTCTTGGTATGTTATCATTATTAATGTGCCAAAGGTAAGTATGCTGTAAAGCAGCCGCTGAACCGCGGCTGCTTTTTTGAATTGGAGGTTAGGAATTTCTAACCGTGTTGGAGGACTTCATATGTGCATTTTAGGAGGGACTATCAAAACAATAATAAAACGTATCATCAATTTTATTCTTGTTATTTGGGGGGTTGTCACACTTAGCTTTTGCCTTCAGATTTTTACAGGGACTGATCCGGCAGAGATGATTGTCCGTAAAGTCAATGTCTTTGCAACTGAAGAACAAATCCAAGCTGTTCGGGAAGACTTGGGGCTGGATGCGCCATTCCTGGAAAGATACACCGATTACATAAAAGGCGTATTGACTGGTGACCTTGGCACGGCCATCACAAACCGGCAGCCGGTTGCCGAGAACATTAAAGAGGCCCTTCCCGTAACTTGTATGCTGGTGGTTATGGCAATGGCCTGGGTCATCATCTTTACGGTGCTAATCGCTGCTATCTCCGTCATACGAAAAGGCGGCGCTTTTGACAATGTCATGCGGATCGTTTGCATTATTGGTATCTGCGTACCAAGTTTCTGGCTGGCCTTAATCCTGCTGACTGTTTTTGCTGTTCAGATTCCCATTTTCAATGTAATCTCGGATGGCAGTTTCAAATCTTTGGTTTTACCTTCGGTGGCAATGGCAGTTCCTATTATTTGTATTGCATCCAGGGTTCTGCGAGCTGCGGTACTTAATGAGCTTAAAAGCGACTATGTGACCTATGCCCGAGCAAGAGGATTTTCCAATGCACAAATCGTGTATGGTGAGGTATTGCGAAATGCCTTGCCTGCGGCTATCACTTTATTTGCCCAATACTGTGCTGCTCTTTTTGGAACATCCGCATTGGTGGAGAGCGTTTTCTCGATTCAGGGGCTTGGTATTTATCTGATGGAGTCCTGCGAAAGCATGGACGTTTACGGAATCTCCGGCTCCATCCTGGTATGCGGCGTCCTGTTCGTCCTGTTCAATACTCTGGCGGATGTGCTTTCCAGTGTTATCTGCCCTGCATATAGGAGGAAAGCGATATGAAGCAAAAAGGACAAATGATTGTTGGAGCAGCCCTGATCCTGATTTTCATTCTGATGGCGCTGGCTGCTCCATTACTAGCGCCCAATAATCCCAATGCCACTGACCTTGCCTTAAAAAATGCGCCACCTTCAGCAGAGTATCCCCTTGGCTGTGACCAAATGGGGCGATGCGAATTATCCAGGCTGCTTTATGGCGCAAGATACTCTATGGGGTTGACGATTCCGGTACTGATGGTGCTGGCTGCTGTTGCTCTGTTCATAGGATGTTACTCCAGTTATAAGGGTGGCCTGCTGGATGAAATCATGCGAATCCTTTGCGACATTCTTATGGCCTTCCCCCTCATCGTCATTGCAATGGCGCTGGTATCCGCGGTAGACAATTCTGTGGCAAGCGTCATAATTGCTATTGGAATCTCTATGTTAACTTGGTTCCTGCGGATGGTGCGTTCCTATGCCAAAACCGAGTGCGGCAAGGAGTACATCGAGGCAGCCCGTATCTCTGGTTCTTCTGGCCTCCGCATTGTGCTGCGCCACCTAATCCCCAATGTCTTTCCGCAGTTTGTGGTGTACTTCACTACCGGCATTGCCACGGCCATCATGTCAGTGTCCAGTTTTGCCTTCCTTGGAGTGGGCCTGATTGCGGGGACGCCGGAGTGGGGCGCAATGCTTAATGAGGCCCGGAACAGCGTCTATTCCAATCCTGCGCTCCTGATTTACCCTGGCATCTGTCTAATCATCTGCTGCGCGGGCTTTAATCTGCTTGGCGAGGGCCTGCGGGATGCCATCGGGAAGGAGGATGATATTCGTGTCGCTTGAGGTCAGAGACCTGAACATCTCCTTATCTTCCGGGGAAAGCGTGGTAGAAAATATCTCATTTCAGTTAGACAAAGGAGAAATGCTTTCTATCGTCGGCAGTTCCGGCGCGGGTAAAACCACGATTTGTAAGGCGATCATGGGCCTGTTGGGTGCCGTTTATCACGCTGAGGGCGAAGTCCTGTTCCAAAATGAAAACCTGCTTACCCTGCCGGAACGAAAACGGCGGATGCTCTACGGAAAAGAGATCTGCCTGATTATGCAAAATCCTATGACTGCTTTTAATCCATCCATCCGTGTGGGGCGTCAGTTGGAAAAGACCTATTTGCTCCATCAGGCAAAAGCATCCCGGCTGGAAATGCGGCAGCTATTTTCCCGTACATTACAAAGGCTTGGCCTGGATGATACAGAGCGGATTTTGAACAGTTACCCTTTCGCCCTGTCCGGCGGAATGCTTCAGCGGCTGATGATTGCGGCGGCACTGATGTGTCAGCCTTCCCTCCTAGTGGCGGATGAAGCCACGACCGCCATTGATGCCTGCAACCGGACCGGTTTGATGCGGGAACTAAAGGGACTTTGTAAAGATGGGATGTCCGTCCTGTTCGTGACCCATGACCTGCGTTCCGCATCCGTGTCCGACCACATCCTCGTAATGGATCATGGGAAAATTGTTGAACAGGGAAAGACAGAACAAATTTTGAACGCGCCCAAAGAAGAATACACCAGGTATCTATTGAGCGCCTGCCGATTGGAAAGGAGGGAGATGCCTTGATTGAATTGAAAGCGGTAAGCTGTACTTTCTCCGATGGGCTTGCCGGAAAAGGGGCGTTCACTGCTGTATCGCCGCTGACTGCCCATTTTGAAAACGGAGGCCGGTATGCAATCGTTGGGGAATCCGGTTCAGGGAAAACCACCTTGGCCCGGATGATAGCAGGATTGCAGCGACCGAGCAGCGGTTCTGTGGTAGTGGACGGCACATCGGTCTACGGACGGAAACGAGCTGGAAAAGACCACTTCAAGAAGGTGCAGATCATTCAGCAAAACTCCGCCTCTGCACTGGACCCTAAAATCCCGGTGGGCAAATCCATAGAGGAGCCACTGCTGTGCTTTTTCCACATGGAAAAAGAAAAGAGGCGGGAACGATGCCGTTCCCTGATGGAACTATGCAATCTGCCGCGGGACTATTACACCCGCCTCCCCTCTGAACTGTCTGGCGGAGAACAAAAGCGGGTGGCGATTGCCAGGGCGCTGGCAGCGGAGCCGCAATGCCTGATTTTTGATGAAGCCACCAACGGCTTCGATCTTCCGCTGCGGAAGAAGATCATTGATGAAATCATTGACCTGCAACGGCAACTCGGTTTCACCCTGATCTTCATTACCCACGATATGGAACTGGCAGTCGTTGTGGCAGATGAAATTCTTGTGATGCGAAATTCTAATCTGGTGGAGCGCACTGCGTTCTCCGGTGACTATTCTGTGTTTCACGACCCATACAGCAGAATGCTGCTGGAGGCAAGCGGTTTGGTGAATCCTTCATCAGACTGGAATGATAAAATGAAAGAAAGGATTGATATGCAATGAGACTGAAACGAGTTGCCGCCATGCTCATGGCGGCGGTCATGGCGGTATCTCTCGCCGCCTGCGGGAACAACGCTGACACTACCCCGGAGAACAGCCAGACCTCCCAGGAAAACACGGAGGCACAGGCGGTTCACCTGAATTTGGCGGAGAGCTGGGGGTTTGAATATTTCTACACGATTATCACCCCGGAAGTGTCCTCCTCCAGCTATGACATTACCTATTACCTCACCAGCTTCTATGACACTCTGTTTGAGTACAATGATGAAGGAGAGGTTGTAGGCGTACTGGCTGAGGACTGGTCCATGAGCGAGGACGGAAAAACCTATACCTTCCAGATCAAGCAGGGCGTCAAATTTTCCGATGGCTCTGACCTGACTGCGGAGGATGTGGCCAAGTCCATCCTGGCGGTTCCGGTTAACCTGGGACAGTATAACGGCTCCTATGGCCGCCTGTCCACAATCATCGAGGATGCCGTGGCAACCGATGATTACACCGTAGAGCTGCATTTGACCCAGCCCTATTACAATACCCTGCGGGAATTGTGCCTTGCCAATCCCTTTGGCATTGTGTCCAGTGAGCAGTTTAATGATGATCTGACTGCCAAGCAGGAGAGCTTCCGCAGCGCCACTTACGGGACCGGCCCCTATATGTACGCCGGAGACAATGACGGGCAGACCTGGAATTTTGTCCGCAATCCCAACTACTGGGGTGAAGCGCCCGAAGTGGACAGCTTCTCCATCAAGTACATTCCCGACAATGACGCCAAAATTCTCGCCATGCAGAACGGCGAGGTGGATTTCCTCTCCGGGATCAAAAATGTTTCCGCCGAGAGCTATGCACAAATGGAGCAGACAGAGGGCTTTGCCGCTCAGGTCGATGAAAAATCCTTGCAGACTTACTATGTAGGCTACAATCTGAGCAGCGAGATTTTCGGCGACCAAGTGGTGCGTGAAGCCATTTCCTCGGCCATCGACAAGGATGCTGTGGTGAGCAGTATCTATGGCGGTCTGTTCGACAAGGCGGATACCTTCTTCTCCCGCGATCTGCCTTACTGCGATGTGGAGCAGACGGTGTATGACTTTGACCTGGATCATGCCAATCAGATTTTGGATGAGGCCGGTTATGTGGATACCGATGGCGATGGGGTCCGAGAAAAGGATGGGGTCAAACTGTCTGCGGCGTTCCTGTACCAGACCGGCACCGCCTCCGATGACAACATGGTAGTTTATATCTGCGACCAGGCCAGCAAGATCGGCATTGAGCTGACCCCACAATCTGCACAGATGATGGACTGGTACGCCATGATCCAGAGCGGTGACTATGGCCTGACCGTTTTCAAGACCCAGGGCGGCTACTATGACCCGGCAATGGTCATCACCAATATCAATCCTTCCACTTCCATGGACCCGATCCTTATGCAGATCGGTGCGTCCCAGCCTGAGCTGGCGGCCCTGGTTGATGAACTGGACTCTGCTACCGATGAGGCCCGCATCCAGGAGATTTATAACACCATTCTGACGACAATGGCAGATCAGTGCCTGACAACCCCGCTGATTTACACCCGCCAGCTTGCCATTTACAGCGATACAGTGGCGAGTTACACTTTCCCCACCGATGCCAGCTTTACTTCCGTTCAGAATATCCATCTGAACTAAACCATTCCATACGTTGCCGAAAGAGGCAGGTCCATAATTGGGCCCGCCTCTTTCTTTTGACCTGATTGGAGCATAACATACCCGATAGGTCGTAGACGATAACAGCCGAAAGCGGTACACTTAAACCAAGAGGTTAGAATTAACTAATCCGAGAATTTACAAGGAGGTCTTGTATCTATGAAACAAAAATCCGGCGGGATTCAACGTTTGATGGAGTTTACAGGAAATCACCGTAGACTGCTCACGATTTCCCGCGTCCTATCTGGTGTTAGCGCAGTCTTCATACTTGGACCGTTCCTCTGCGTCTATTTTGCAGCGCGTGATCTAGTGGGCGTGTTTGCCGGAACGTCTTTGGACACAAACAGCTTGGTTCGTTGGGGACTGCTTGCTTTGGGACTGGAGTTGGTGGGCTTGGTGCTTTATTTTTCTGCCCTGCTCTGCTCCCATGTAGTGGCATTTCATACGGAGAAAAATCTAAAGATGGCGGCGCTGAAACATCTGGCAAAGATGCCGATGGGCTACTTTGATGCAAATCCTAGCGGTAAACTGCGGAAGATCATTGACGATAACAGTTTCCAGACGGAAACCTTCATCGCCCATCAGCTCCCGGATTTGGTGGGAGCGCAGGTTACGATGGTGGTCAGCCTAATCCTGATGCTGATTTTTGACTGGCGCGTTGGTGTTCCACTCCTGCTACTCTTTGGTATCGGCTTTTTCCTGCAAGGGTCTCTCATGGGAAAGGACAGTATGAAATTCATGCAGACCTACCAGGACTCCCTTGAAACGATGAACCATGAGGCGGTGGAATACATCCGCGGGATTTCAGTGGTGAAGGTATTTGGACAGACGGTGCAATCCATCACCAAATTTAACGATGCCATCAAATCCTACCGCAAGTTTGCACTGGCCTACACCATGTCCTGTAAAAAAGGAATGGTGGCCTTCAATTCGGTCATCAATTCCAGCTTCCTGGTGCTGGTGCCTACGGCGCTTATCATCGGGTTCGTGTCAAATGATCTGATAAGCTTTATGGAGAGTTTTCTTTTCTATGTGATTTTCTCTCCGGCTTGCGCGGTAATGCTCAACAAGATTATGTATATGACCAGCTACAAAATGCAGGCAGAGGAATCCATGCGTCGTATTGACATGATTTTGACTGCAGAACCGCAAGAGGAAACCTCTTCCCCGAAACATCCCAAAAACTATGATATTTCCTTTGAGGATGTGACCTTTACATATGAGAACACTGACCACCCGGCGGTATCTCATCTGACTTTCACCGCCAAGGCGGGAACAACCACCGCTCTTGTCGGTCATTCCGGCTCTGGCAAAAGTACAACGGCCAGTTTGATTCCCCGCTTCTATGATGTGCAGCAGGGAGCCGTCAAAATTGGTGGCGTGGACATCCGGGAAATTCCCCATACCGATTTGATGAAGATGGTGGCTTTTGTGTTCCAGGACCCGAAGTTGTTCAAGGACAGCCTTTTGGAGAATATTCGGGCAGGCAGGCCCTCTGCTACACGGGAAGAAGTCATGCAGGCAGCGCATCTGGCCCAATGTGACGACATCTTAGAAAAGTTCCCCGATGGGATTGATACCGTAGTGGGCGGAAAGGGCGTATATCTGTCTGGCGGTGAAACGCAGCGCATTGCGATTGCCCGCGCTATTCTGAAGGATTCTCCTATTGTGGTTTTGGACGAGGCAACAGCATACGCAGATCCTGAGAATGAGCAGCAGATCCAGAAAGCCTTCGAGGGATTGGTAAAAGGCAAGACGGTCATTATGATTGCACACCGCCTCTCCACCATCCAGGACGCCGATCTGATCCTGGTGATGAAGCAAGGCGAATTGGTGGAAAGCGGCACTCATGATGCACTGGTCCGGCAGGGTGGTGAATATGCCAAGATGTGGAGCAACTACACCAAGACCACAAAATGGCACATCGGAAATGAGGTGAAAGTATGCTGAAACGAATGTTTGCCCTGAGCGATCAGGGAGCAAGGGATTTGAATAAGGGAATTGCAGCCACCACACTCAGCAATCTGTGCCTGATTGCTCCCGTCAGTCTGCTGGTCATGGTGATTTGGGAACTGCTGAATGTGATTTCCGGCCAGGAAACCAGTATGCAGGATCATGCCGCTCTGTTCATTGCTGGAACAGTTATCATGTTTATCATTGTCTTTCTGACCCAGTGGCTTCAGTATAACAAAACCTATACTGTGGCCTATGAGGAAAGCGCTAACCGCCGGATTGTCCTGGCAGAGAAGCTGCGTAAGCTGCCGTTATCTTTCTTCGGACAGAGAGACCTTTCCGACCTGACCACCACCATCATGGGTGACTGTACGGCCCTGGAGCGTGTATTCTCAAATGCTATTCCACAATTATTTGGTACGATTTTCATGTTTATCATTACGGCCATCGGCCTGCTGGTTATGGACTGGCGCATGGGACTTTGCATCGTTATTCCGGTCCCTGTGGCTGCCCTAGTGGTTTTTGCGGCGAAGAAAGCCCAGTCCAATGCGGAAAGCGCCAACATGGATGCCAAGAGAGCTGCCTATGACGGTGTACAGGAGTACCTTGACACCATCCAGGAGTTGAAATCCTGCTCCCGCGAGGCGGAGTATTTGGATGGACTGGAGAAAAAACTGGATTATGTGGTGAAGTGTTCCTTCCGCAATGAAATTGCTCCCGGTGCAGCAACGACTACGGCGCAGTTTATCCTCCGGTTCGGCCTGGTGGCTGTCATGCTGGTGGGCGGTATATTAGTGACTTCCGGCTCTTTGAGCATCTCTATGTTTATCCTGTTTCTTTTGTTTGCCGGCCGTATTTACGATCCGTTCACCAGTTGCTTTATGCTGATGGCGGAAGTGTTCTCTGCCCTTGTCAGTGTGAAGCGGATGAAGCAGATTGACGCAACCCCGGAGCAGACCGGCACCAATGTCTGCAATAACAAGGGCTATGACATTGAATTCAAAGATGTGGTGTTCTCCTACAATGAGGAGCCGGTCCTGAAGGGCGTGTCTTTCGTTGCAAAGCAAGGTGAAGTTACGGCGTTGGTTGGACCCTCCGGCAGCGGTAAATCCACCGCCTCTAAGCTGGCAGCTCGGTTTTGGGATGCTGACTCCGGCACCATCACCCTCGGCGGTGTAGATGTTAAAACGGTGGAACCGGAAACACTGTTCAAGAACTACGCCATCGTATTCCAGGATGTCATGCTCTTTGATGAGAGCGTCATGGAAAATATCCGGCTGGGTCGGGGTGATGCCACCGATGAGGAGGTTATGGCTGCGGCCAGAGCTGCTCAGTGTGAAGAATTCATTCAGCGGCTGCCCCAGGGGTATCAGACAAATATCGGTGAAAACGGCAGCGCTCTCTCCGGTGGTGAGCGCCAACGCATTTCGATTGCCCGCGCTCTGCTGAAAAATGCTCCGATTGTTCTGCTGGACGAGGCGACAGCCTCTATGGATGCCGAGAGCGAAACTCTGGTGCAGGATGCGCTGTCTGTTTTGCTGAAAGATAAAACTGTTATGGTGATTGCGCATCGAATGAGGACCGTGGCAAATGCTGATAAGATTGTTGTTCTGGATGATGGAAAGGTCAGTGAAATGGGTACGCCTGCCGAACTGATGGCAAAAGGTGGATTATATGCCCACTTGGTTGCTCTCCAGCAAGGTAAATAAATTCGCTTTCGGTTATAGATAACAAAGGATAATATATGGAAAAAGAACGACATACCACTGCATCCGGCGAGGACTACCTGGAAGCCATCCTTGTTATCCAAAAGCAGAAGGGAA
>OERF01000224.1_pt1 | contig 14413 bp, 13 predicted proteins | sample 1539921 | NCBI WGS metagenome assembly OERF01 (sample SAMEA3891883, study PRJEB23780) | metagenome | biome: terrestrial biome; feature: animal house; material: Caecal content | place: Italy | collected 2015-05-05
TCGCCATGGTCTTCCAGAACTACGCTCTGTACCCCCACATGACCGTCTATGAAAACATGGCCTTCGCTCTGAAGCTGCGTCACACCCCCAAGGATGAGATTGACAAGGCTGTCAAGCAGGCTGCAGAAATTCTGGACATCACCCAGTACCTGGGCCGTAAGCCCAAGGCTCTGTCCGGCGGTCAGCGTCAGCGTGTGGCCATCGGCCGTGCTATCGTTCGTTCCCCTCAGGTTATGCTGATGGACGAGCCTCTGTCCAACCTGGACGCCAAGCTGCGTAACCAGATGCGTGCAGAGATCATCAAGCTGCGTGAGCGGATCAACACCACCTTCATCTATGTTACCCACGACCAGACTGAGGCTATGACCCTGGGCGACCGGATCGTCATCATGAAGGACGGCTTCATCCAGCAGATCGGCACTCCTCAGGAGGTCTTCAACCATCCGTACAACCTGTTCGTAGCTACCTTCATCGGTACGCCTCAGATGAACATGTTTGAAAACGCCAAGCTGGTTAAGGTCAACGGCAAGTACGCTGTGAAGCTGGATTGCCTGACCGTTGAACTGAGCGAGGAGAAGCAGGCTGCCCTGGCCAAGAACAATGTGGCTGAGCAGGATGTGGTTCTGGGTGTTCGTCCTGAGCATATTGAGCTGGGCACCGGCATCGAAGGCAAGGTTGACGTTTCCGAAATGATGGGCTCCTCCGTCCACCTGCACGTCACCTCCATGGGCCGTGATGTGGTTATGGTCGTGTCCACCATGAATATGACCGGCGCTGAAGTGGCTGCCCTGTCCAACGGCTCCACTGTCAAGTTCGCATTCCCCGGTCATGTCTGCCATGTCTTCTCCAAGGAGACCGGCATTAATCTGGAAGCCTAAGTCCATATCGATTCTGCCAGCCCCGCCTGTTCGGCGGGGCTGGTTTTTTCCCCTGGACTGGAAAAAATCAGAGGCTGATCTGACTGCAGGCCGGGGTATATGTGCCGAAAAAGTTGGGCAGAATCTGAACATTCTGCCAAAAATAGGAAATGTTATGGCTTTTGTACAGGGTTTTACTTGACAAAAAGCTGGAAAAGTATTACTCTGTAGGAGTGTCTTGAAAAATTGTGGAAACGTTTCAAGACCACTGGCAGCCCGGCACGGCATTTCCGGCGTTGCATAATCTGAAACAGCAATTGCGGTTTTCCGCTTTAAGAATGGAGAGCGAATATGAATATAAATTGTGTGAATATCCTGAAATGGACTGAGGCACAGCTGAAGTATACCTACGACGTATCTCTGAAGGAGGCCACTCCTCAGGAGCTGCACGAGGCTCTGGGTCAGGCTGTGATGATGGCCATTTCCGATAACTGGAGCCGTTCCAAGAAAACCCGTATGCCCAACCGGAAGGCTTATTACATCTCTGCAGAATACCTGATCGGCCGTCTGGTTTACAGCAACCTGTTCAACCTGGGCATTTTGGACGAGATGAAGACCCTGTTTGCCGAGCGGGGCGTGGATCTGGCTGTGCTGGAAGAGATCGAGGACGATGCTCTGGGCAACGGCGGTCTGGGCCGTCTGGCAGCCTGCTTCCTGGATTCCGCTGCTTCTACCAACATCCCCCTGTCCGGCTATGGCCTGCGCTATAAGTTCGGCCTGTTCAAGCAGAGCTTCGACGGCAACGGCAGCCAGGTGGAAAAGGCTGACGACTGGACCAAGTACGGTGACCCCTGGTCCTACCGCCGGTATAACCATACCGTAAAGATCAAGTTCCCCGAGCACACCGTGTTGGCTGTGCCCTACGATGTGCCGGTTATCGGCTACGATACCAACAACGTGGGTACCCTGCGTCTGTGGCAGTGTGAAGCCGAGCAGGAGCTGGACTTCAATGCCTTCAACGACCAGGACTATCTGCGGGCTCTGGATGCCAAGAACAAGGCCGAGGACATCACCCGTGTCCTGTACCCCAACGACTCCACCTGGGAAGGCAAGCGTCTGCGCATCAAGCAGCAGTATGTGCTGTCCTCCGCTTCCCTGCAGGATATGCTGCGGACCTTCAAGCTGGCCCACGGCGGTGATCTGAGAAAGTTCAGCGATTTCTACGCTGTGCAGCTTAACGACACTCACCCCGCCATGTCCATCCCCGAACTGATCCGGCTGCTGATGCTGGAGGGCCTGAGCTTTGACGAGGCTTTCAACGTTGCTCAGAAGACCTTCTCCTACACCAACCATACCGTTATGGGCGAGGCTCTGGAAAAGTGGCCTCTGGATCTGCTGCGCTCTGTGGTGCCCGAAATTGTGGACATCATCTGCCAGATTGACCAGAAGCTGAAGTGGGAGCATCCGGGCCTCTTCATCATCCGGGACAATACTGCCCACATGGCAAACCTGTCCGTGTATGTAGGCACCTACGTCAACGGTGTTGCAGAGATTCACTCCCAGATTCTGAAGGACGACTGCTTCAAGGATTGGTACCATGCCTTCCCCGAGCGGTTCCAGAATAAGACCAACGGCATTACCCCCCGCCGCTGGATAGGCCTGTGCAACCCCGAACTGACCGCCATGATCCGGGAACTGGTAGGCGGCGACTTCCTGAAGGATCTGGAGCTGATTTCCAAGCTGAAAGATCACATCAACGACGAAACTGTCACCCGCTTCAATGCCATCAAGCGGCAGAAGAAGCAGCAGCTGTGCGCCGTGGTTGCCAAGCACGAAGGCGTGATGCTGAATCCGGACTTCATTTTCGACGTCCAGGTCAAGCGTCTGCACGAGTATAAGCGTCAGCTGCTGAACATCCTGGCAGTGGTGGATATCTACTTCCGGTTGAAGGAAGGCCGTCTGCCGGACTTCCACCCCACGGTTTACCTCTTCGGCGCCAAGTCCGCCCCCGGCTATGCCCGGGCAAAGGCCATCATCCGCTATATCAACCGGGTGGCCCGGATGATCAACAACGATCCTGCCGTGGCGGATAAGCTGAAGGTGGTCTTTGTTCAGAACTACAACTGCTCCTATGCTGAGCATATCATCCCTGCCGCCGATATTTCCGAGCAGATTTCTCCTGCCGGCACAGAGGCTTCCGGCACCGGCAACATGAAGCTGATGCTCAATGGTGCTGTGACCCTGGGAACCCTGGACGGTGCCAACGTGGAGATTGCCCAGGAGGCCGGTATCGAGAACGAGTATATCTTCGGCCATACCGTGGAACAGCTGAACCAGGCCAAGGACAGTTACTATGCCCGGGGCATCTACGACACCAACGCCGACCTGCGCCGCGCCATCAACACCCTGGTGGACGGTACCGTGCCCACCGACGACGGCCAGCGGGAGTTGTTCCATGCCCTGCTGGACGGCAGCGGCTGGGATAAGGCTGATCATTATTTCCTGCTGCTGGATTACCAGTCCTATCTGGACGCCAAGCTCCAGGCCAATCGGGATTATGCCGATCGGATGGCCTTCGGCCGCAAGTGCCTGATGAATGTGGCCTCCGCTGCCAAGTTCTCCTCTGACCGTACCATCCGTCAGTACGCTGAGGAAATCTGGCACATCAAGCCCACTCAGTATTAATATTGTTTTCCTTGCCCCCGACTTCTTCGGAAGTCGGGGGCTTTTTTATGGAAATTTTCCTCATAATTCCCGTATTGCTGGAAATACTACCTCTGAAAAGGCGGTGGATAGTTATGGAGGAATTCTCCTGCAAAACCAGGTTGATTTCCGGCAGCGGAGCGGTTTCCATGCTGGCAACTCTGCAAGGGCAGCGGCTGTTTCTGGTGACGGACCCCTATTTTATGAAAAACGGTACGGCAAAACGCATTGCTGACCAGGCAAAATGTCAAAAGGTTGAATATTTTGACAAGGTGCAGCCGGACCCTACGGTGGAGCTGGCGGCGGAAGGGACAGCACGGCTCCGGGAATTCAATCCGGATCTGGTGGTGGCCTTGGGTGGGGGCAGCGCCATGGACTGCGCCAAGGCTATGGCCTATTTTGCAAAAGGGGATTATACCTTTGTGGCCATTCCCACCACCTCCGGCTCCGGTTCGGAGGTGACGGATTTTGCCATTTTGACCCACAATAAGGTAAAACATCCCTTGGTTGACCCCCGGCTGCGGCCGGATGTGGCGATTTTGGACAGCGACCTGCTCCAGCAGCTGCCCAAGGGACTGATTGCGGAGACGGGATTTGACGTGCTGACCCATGCCCTGGAAGCCTACGTTGCCAAGGGCGCTGGGGTGGTGACGGATCTGTATGCCCGGGAGGCATTCAGCAGCGCCTACGCATCTTTGCCTGCTTCCTATGCGGGAAACCAGGGTGTCCGGCTGAAGGTGCATCTGGCGGCTACCATGGCGGGAATGGCCTTTACCCAGGCGGGACTGGGGCTGTGCCATGCCATGGCTCATTCTTTGGGCGGGCTGTTCCATGTGCCCCACGGACGGCTGAACGCCATACTGCTTCCCTCGGTGATTGGCTGCAACGCCCATGTGGCGGGGAAAAAGTATGCCGAACTGGCAAGAGCCGCCGGTATGGGGGGCAGCGCCGACACCATTGCGGTGCGGAATCTGAAAAACGGCATTGTCCGGCTGCGGCGGGAACTGAATCTGCCGGAAACCCTGGCCCAGGCGGGGGTAGATCCCCGGGCGGTGTGGGAGAACGTGGGGCAGATTGTCCAGGCGACCCTGCACGATCCCTGCTGTGACAGCAACCCCATGATGGTGGAGGACTTCGTGGTGCGGCGGATTCTGGAAGAGGTGACCGGGCGTGTCTGATCGGCTGTGCAGCGTGGGCCTGGACGTGGGAACCACCTCCACCCAGCTCATTGTTTCGGAACTGGTGGTGGAAAACCGGGCTTCAGCCTTCGCCGTGCCGGAGCTGGAAATTGCCCAGCGGGAAATCCGGTACAAAAGTCCCGTTTATTTCACACCGCTGCTGGATGAAAGCCATGTGGACGGGGAGAAAATCGGGGAAATTGTCCAGGAAGAATACCGAAAGGCAGGTCTTCAGCGGCAGGATGTGGACACCGGGGCCATTATCATCACCGGTGAAACCAGCCGGAAGGAAAACGCCCGGGCGGTGCTGGATGCCCTGTCGGATTTTGCCGGGGAGTTTGTGGTAGCCACCGCCGGGCCGGATCTGGAAAGCGTACTGGCGGCAAAAGGTGCCGGAGCGGTGGCCTTTTCTGAGCAGGAAGGGAAAACCGTGCTGCATATGGACATCGGCGGCGGCACCAGCAATCTTGCTCTGATCCGAAACGGGCAGATTGTGAACACCGGATGCCTGAACGTGGGCGGACGGCTGGTGAAATTCGGGGAAGATGGGGTGGTTTCCTACGTTTCCCCGGTGCTTTCTGGATTATGTAACCTGAAAGCGGGGGACAGGGTTACCCAGGAGGACCTGGAACCTGTGGCCCAGCTGCTGACCCAGGCTTTGGAAATGGCGGCGGGACTGCGGGAAAAGACGCAGCTTCTGGACAAGCTGACCACGGCGGAAGCCGCCGGTGGATTTGCCCCGCCTCAGGAGCCGGTGGTGATGTCCTTCTCCGGCGGAGTGGCGGACTGCATCGGAAACGATTTTCCCTGGCACCAATTCGGGGACATGGGGCCGATTCTGGGGCAGGCGATTCGCCGGAGCATGCTGTGCCAGGGGGAGTTTCGCCTTGGAAGCGAAACCATCCGGGCCACGGTGATCGGGGCGGGATGCCACAGCACCCAGCTGTCCGGCAGTACGGTGTTTTACCAAAATGTACAATTTCCCCTGAAAAATGTTCCGGTGGTGAACATTCAAAGCCCACAGGACATTAGCCGGGAACTGCGCAAGCAGGAAGGCACGGCAATTCTGGCCATGCAGGGCAAGGCTGCCCCTTCCTACCGGGAGGTCACAGCACTGGCGGAGGAGATTTTGGGGCAGACCCAGGCGCCGGTGCTGCTGTGCCTGGAACAGGACATGGCCAAAGCCCTGGGTCAGGCCCTGGCTGCCCGGACACCCAAGCAGACCCAGATTCTGTGCATTGACCGGGTGAAGGTCAGCGCCGGGAGCTATCTGGACATCGGCGCACCGGTGGCCAGCGCCCTGCCGGTGGTGGTAAAGACCCTGGTTCTGGAGCAGTAGGAGAAATTGGATTGGATGAGGAGATGCGTATGAACAAACAGGAATTGGCTGCTATGGTTGCCCAGATTTTGGGAACCATGGACATGCCGCCCATGGTCAAGGCCGGTGAGTACCATCCAACAGCCCCCCAGCCGGAGGCCAAGGAAACCGGCTATGGCGACGGGGACTTTGTGCCGGATGTAACGGCGTTGGATTTGCGAAAACTGTACCTGACGGAAAATCCGGAAAACGGGGAGAAATTCCGGAGCATGAAGGAGCGAACCCCCGCCCGGCTGGGCAGCGGTCGGGCAGGCCCCCGGTACAAAACGTTGACCATGCTCCGCTTCCGGGCAGACCATGCGGCGGCTCAGGATGCGGTATTTTCCCAGGTCAGTCCGGATTTTGCCTCCCAGAACGGCATGGTGGAGGTGCAGACCCGGTGCAAGGACAAGGACGAATACCTGACCCGTCCGGATCATGGCCGGTGCTTTGACGAGGAAAACCAGCAGAAAATCCGTGCCGCCATCCCAGGCAAACCCAAGGTGCAGATTGTGGTGGGGGACGGGCTCAGTTCCGCGGCCATCACCGCCAACGCCATGGACTGCCTCCAGGCCATTCGGGAAGGACTGCAAATCCGGGGCATTGACCCGGGAACGCCCATTTTTGTCCGCTACTGCCGGGTAGGTGCGGGAGACGCCATCGGGGATGTGACCGGCTGCGAGCTGGTGTGCATGCTGGTGGGCGAGCGGCCTGGTCTGGTGACGGACAAGAGCATGTCCGCCTATATCACCTACCAGCCCCGCACCGGTGTGTCCGAATCCGCCCGGACGGTGGTGTCCAACATCCATGCCCAGGGCACCCCGGCGGTGGAGGCCGGTGCCCACATTGCCGGGCTGATTGAGACCATTCTGCAGAAGAAGGTTTCCGGCGTGGGGCTGCATCTGGAGGGAGCGGTATGATTCCCGTGAAGGTTCTGGCAGTGCGGTATCTGGCCAATGCCAGTCCCGCCCTGTGCAAAGCCCTGGGTGCGCCGAAAGGATATCCTGCCCTGGCCCTGCTGACCACCGACTGTGATGACGCTACCTATATTGCCCTGGACGAGGCAACCAAGGCAGCGGAGGTGGAAGTAGCTTACGGCCGCAGTTTCTATGCAGGAGCGTCCAATGCCTCCACTCCTAACGCCGGGGAGGTCATCGGCATCTTGGCGGGGCAGACCCCCGGGGCGGTAAGAAGCGGCATGGAGGCAGCTGTCCGGGCGCTGGAGCGGCTGGGCTTTGAAGAAACGAATAAGGTTCCTTATCTTGCGCACACTGTAAGCAGTGCCGGTTCTTTCCTGTCCCGGGAAGCGGGAGTGCCGGTGGGATCGGCGCTGGCCTATCTCATTGCCCCGCCCCTGGAAGGGATGTATGCCCTGGATGCGGCGCTGAAGGCGGCGGATGTGCGGCTGTGCAAATTCTACGGCCCGCCCAGTGAAACCAACTTCGGCGGCGGGCTGCTATCAAGCACCCAAAGCGCTTGCGACGCAGCCTGTGCTGCCTTTGCCGCGGCAGTGGCGGAAGTGGCGGCGGCTCCCACCCGGGGATAATCGGGAAGATACCACTATTTTGAAAAGGATGGAACAATATGGATACGAATTCTCTGGGTATGATCGAAACCAAAGGCCTCATCGGCGCCATTGAAGCAGCGGATGCCATGGTCAAATCCGCCAACGTGCAGCTGGTGGGCAAAGAGCAGGTAGGCGGCGGTCTGGTGACTGTGATGGTCCGCGGCGACGTGGGTGCGGTAAAAGCTGCCACCGATGCCGGTGCCGCCGCTGCGGAAAAGGTGGGTGAGCTGATCTCCGTCCACGTCATTGCCCGGCCCCACATGGAAGTGGACGCCATTTTGCCCAAGGGCCGCCCCAATCCCCCCGCCAGTAAGTAATGCTGCTGGATGAGCAGGCCATCCGGGCCAATATCCGCAACCGGGACGGAAAACGAGTCTACTACCTGGGTAAAGGGGACCAGCTGACCAGCGGTGCCAGGGACTATCTAAGCCGGGAGCGGATTGCCATTTTACCGGCGGAGCAGGCCAAGGTAGAACGCTACTGGCTGCTGAATGGGGGATTCCTGGAAGAAAAGCCGGAGCACATGACCCATCTTAACGCCCAGGTACTGGTACCAAAAAACCACAGCCGGATTCTCTTCCGGGGAAAGATGGATACGCTGGAAGCAGAGCTGATTCTGTGCCAGCAGGCGGACAAAGCCCTGGAAAAACCGGTGGGGGAGATTCTGGCCCTGGCCCGGCAGATTATCCGCTGCGATGTGCTGGAAGAGAAGCTGCAATGGGATACCCTGTGCGGCCTTACGGAGCAGGAACAGCGCAGACACAGCCACTTTCCCCAGGAGTACTACGGTCAGCCCCACTTTATGCCGCAGGCCCAGGATGGGCCTGTGATCGCCCGCCTGAACCGGGCCAGATGCGCCGCCCGGGAGGCAGAACTTTCGGCGGTGACGGCCTTTTCCGACCGGGAGGGCAATCCCACCCGGGTGGATCTTCTCCAGGCGCTGAATCGGATGAGCAGTATGCTCTATATTTTGATGGTGCGTAAAAAAGCGGAACATCCGGGCACGGTCTGACCGTGTCCGGAATGCCCGGACGCCCCATGGACAAAAGGATGAACACTATGAAGCTGAAAACCACCCTGTTGGGGAAAACTTACACATTCCGGGACATCAAAGAGGTGCTGGCCAAGGCCAACGAGGAGAAAACCGGAGACAAGCTGGCGGGTCTTGCCGCGGAAAACGCCCAGGAGCGGGTGGCTGCCAAGGTGGTGCTGTCGGCGCTGACCCTGGGGGACCTCCGGGAAAGTCCGGCGGTACCTTATGAAGAGGACGAAGTCACCCGGATCATTCAGGATGACGTGAACGAAACCGTCTACAACAAAATCCGGGGCTGGACGGTGTCCGACCTGCGGGAGTGGATTCTGAGCGAAACCACAACCGGCGACGACATCCGCAAACTCAGCCGGGGCCTGACATCGGAAATGGTGGCGGCGGTGTGCAAGATCATGGGCAACCTGGATCTGATCTACGCCGCCCAGAAAATCACCGTCACCGCCCACTGCAATACCACCATTGGTCTGCCCGGCACCTTGAGCTGCCGGCTTCAGCCCAACCACACCACTGATGATCCCGAGGGTATCACGGCCTCCACCCTGGAAGGTCTGAGCTTCGGTGCCGGTGATGCGGTGATTGGCCTGAACCCGGTGACCGACAGCCCGGAGCAGGTGGGCAAGGTGCTGCGCCGGTTCCAGGAGATCAAGGAACATTGGCAGATTCCCACCCAGATCTGCGTCCTGGCCCATGTGACGGCCCAGATGAAGGCTGTCCGGGCAGGTGCCCCCTGCGACCTGATTTTCCAGTCCATTGCAGGCAGCCAGAAGGGCAACGAAGCCTTCGGTTTCTCGGCAGCAACATTGGAAGAAGCCCGGCAGCTGCTTCTGAAAGAAGGCACCGCCGAAGGGCCCAATGTGATGTACTTTGAAACCGGGCAGGGCTCGGAGCTGAGCTCCAACGCCCACCATAACACCGACCAGGTGACCATGGAGGCCCGGTGCTACGGATTTGCCAAGCGGTTCCAGCCCTTCCTGGTCAACACCGTGGTGGGCTTTATCGGGCCGGAATATCTGTACGATGCCCGGCAGGTTACCCGGGCGGGACTGGAAGACCACTTTATGGGCAAGCTTACCGGCATCTCCATGGGCTGCGACTGCTGCTACACCAACCACATGAAGGCCGACCAGAACGACATCGAGGATCTGGCCGTCCTGCTCACCGCCGCCGGGTGCAACTACTTCATGGGCATCCCCCACGGCGACGACGTGATGCTCAACTACCAGACCACCGGCTTCCGGGAAACGGCGGCTCTGCGGGAACTGACAGGAAAAACCGCCATCCCGGAATTCCAGCGCTGGCTGGAAACCATGGGTTTCGTGGAAAACGGAAAGCTGACGAAAAAGGCCGGCGACGGTTCCAGTCTGCTGTTCTAAGGAGGGAAGAGAAACAATGGAATTTGACAAGGATTTGGCCGCCCGGCAGGAAGCCCGCAGCGCTGCCCGCCAGGCCCAGATTGCCCAGCAAAAGCTGGCCGCAATGCCCCAGGAAGCCCTGGATGCCATTGTGGAAGCGGTAGCCATGGCCTTTGCCGCAGAAGCTGCCGCCCTTGCGGAAATGGCAGTGAAGGAAACGGGCTTCGGCAATGCCCAGGATAAAATCACCAAAAACCGCTTCGCCTCCGAAACCCTGGCAACAGCTATCCGGGGAATGAAGACCGTGGGGCTGCTGAAGGAAAGTAAGCAGGACAAACTCTGGGAAATTGGTGTGCCGGTGGGGGTGATTGCCGCCATTGTGCCCAGCACCAACCCCACCTCCACCGTCTGCTACAAGGCCATTATCGCCTTGAAGGCGGGAAACAGCATCATTTTTTCTCCCCATCCCAAGGCCCTGGCCTGTACCCGAAGAGCGGCGGAAATTGTGGCGGCGGCGGCAGAAGCAGCCGGAGCCCCCAAGGGAAGCGTGGCCTGCCTGAGCATCCCTTCTCTGGAAGGGTGTCAGGAACTGATGAAGGCGGAGCCGGTGCGGCTGATTCTGGCTACAGGCGGACCGGGAATGGTGAAGGCGGCCTACTCCTCCGGAAAGCCTGCCATCGGCGTAGGAGCGGGCAACGGCCCGGCCTATATCCACCACAGCGCGGACATTTCCCAGGCCCTGTCTTGCATCGCCCGGTCGAAAACCTTCGATAACGGTACGGTCTGCGCTTCGGAGCAGAGCATCATCGTGGAAAAAGCCCTGGAAAATCAGGTCAAAGCGGAAGCCCAGCGCCAGGGATTCTACTTTATGGACACGGAGCAGGCGGGGAAGTTGGCGAAGCTCCTGTTCCGTCCCTCCGGAGCCCTGAATCCGGAAATTGTGGGAAAACCGGCGCAGCACCTTGCCAAACTGGCAGGATTCTCTGTCCCTCAGGGAACGAAAATCCTGGTTGCCCGGGAGGAAGAGGCCGGCCCTGCCCAGCCCTACTCCATGGAAAAGCTTTGCCCGGTTCTGGCGTTTTATGTGATGGAAAATGAGGAAGCGGTGCTGAACATGTGCGTCAAAATTCTGACCCACGAAGGAAGCGGTCACACCTTTGCCATGCACGCCTCCGACGAAGGGGTAATCCGGCGCTTTGCGGCGAAAATTCCCGTCTCCCGGTTCCTGGTGAATACCCCGGCGGCATTGGGGGGCATCGGCGCTACTACGGGACTGTTCCCGGCGCTGACCCTGGGCTGCGGGGCTGTGGGCGGCAGCAGCTCCTCCAACAACATTTCTCCCATGGATCTCATTAACATTCGCCGGGTGGCCTGGGACACGGGGGAGCAGCCCGCCCAGAAGACGCTGACGGTGAATGAGGAATTGGTGCAGCTGCTGACGGAGAAAATTTTGCAGCGGCTGGGATAAGGAGGTTGGGTACCCATGCAGGAATTGGATGCACTGGTGCAGAGCGTGGTAAAGCGGCTCTTCGTGGAGCTGGAAGCTTCCGGACGGCATGTGCATGTGACAAAAGAACAGGCCCTGACCCTATTTGGCCATCCCCTGACTCCCAAGCGGCCCCTTTCCCAGCCGGGACAGTACTTGGCGGAGGAACGGGTAACAGTGATTGGCCCCAAGTGGGAGTTTGAAAATGTGGCGGTACTGGGGCCGGAGCGGAGAGAAGCCCAGGTGGAGATTTCCCTGACCGATGGACGGACGCTGGGGATTGACCCCCCGGTGCGGCTGTCCGGTGATGTGGCGGGTAGCCCGGGAGCGGTTTTGGTTGGCCCAAGGGGACGGGTGGAACTGACCCAAGGGGTGGTTGCCGCCAAACGGCACATCCACCTGACCCCGGAGGATGCAGCCCGGTTCGGGGTGCGGGACAAGCAGGTTGTGAAGCTGCAGGCCCTTACCGACCGGCCTCTGACCTTCTCCGACGTGGCGGTGCGGGTCAGCCCGGAGTTTGCCAGTTTTGCTCATCTGGACTATGACGAAGCCAACGCCTGCGGCTTCCGCAAGGGGGATCTGGGGAGGATTGTCCCATGACCCGGGCGCTGCTGGTGGGCGAGGAGCCCATGGCGCAGCTGGGGTATCAATATGTGACGGAAGAACCCTATGACGCAGTGGTGATCGGCTCGCTGAGCCTGTCCCAGCTGCTGCGGTTTCAGGAAGAGCGAGTATTGCAGGCTCTGGCAGAGGGAAAACAAGTGTATCTGTACACCCCGGGACTGCCGGAGGCTCCCAAAAACCGGGCACTGTCCGGCAGTCTCACCGCTGCCCAGCGGGAGCTGAAAAACTGGGGGGTTCTGTTTACCGACGGCGGCCGGAAAAAACTGATTACGGCGGAAGAAGCCCGGATTCTGCGCTCTACCGGGCAGCAGCCCAGCCCCGGGGCGGTCTTGACCCCCCTGGCCAGGGAAATTATGGAGGGAACAAAATGAAGGTAGGAAATGTAATCGGCGCCATCTGGGCCACCCGGAAAGCGGCATGTCTGCAAGGGCAGACCTTCCTGGTGGTGGAAGCCGACGGGCAGACCATTGTGGCGGCAGACCAGGTAGGGGCCGGGACCGGCGACCGGGTACTGCTGGCTACCGGCACCGTGGCATCGAAGTACTGCATGGACGCCCCGGTGGATGCGGCAGTGGTGGCCATTGTGGACGAAAAATAGAATCCGGAGGAGGGAAAGGATATGTCCTTTCACGAAATACTCATTGCAGTAATGGCGGCCTTTGCGGTGCTGGGTGCCATTGACCGGATTCTGGGCAACCGATTTGGGCTGGGGCAGGAGTTTGAAAACGGCATTCTGGCCATGGGCTCCCTGGCACTGGCCATGGTGGGAATTGTGTCCCTGGCGCCGGTGCTGGCGGCGATTCTGCGCCCGGTAGTGGTGCCGGTGTTCCGGCTGCTGGGGGCGGACCCTGCCATGTTTGCAGGATCTTTGCTGGCCTGCGACATGGGCGGCGGCGCTCTGGCCCAGCAGATGACCGAAGACCCTCAGGCGGCATTGCTGGGAGGCGTGATTACCGGCTCCATGCTGGGAGCTACCATTGTGTTTACCATTCCCGTTGCCATGGGAATTTTAGAAGAATCCGACCGTCCGGTGATGGCCAAGGGAATCCTGTGCGGCATTGTGACCATCCCGGTGGGCATCCTGGTGGGAGGCCTGGTGGCAGGGTATCCCATCATGATGGTGCTGCGAAATCTTTTGCCCATTGTGATTTTGGCGGCGCTGATTGCCCTGGGACTTTGGAAGGCAGAAAGCGCCATGGTCCGGGGCTTTGCGGTATTCGGCAAAGGAGTTGTGGCCCTGGTGACCATCGGTCTGGCGGCGGCCATCGTGGAGGCATTAACTGGATTTGCCCTGATTCCCGGGATGGCCCCGATTTCGGAAGGTTTTGCCACCGTGGGAACCATTGCCATTGTACTGGCGGGCGCGTTTCCATTGGTATTCGTCATTACCAAGCTGCTTAGAAAGCCCCTGATGGCGGTGGGGAAGACCCTGGGCATCAACGATGCCGCTGCGGCGGGACTGATTGCCAGCCTTGCCAATTCCATTGCCACCTTCGGCCTGGTGAAGGACATGAACTACCGGGGAAAGGTGGTCAACATTGCCTTTGCAGTGTCGGCGGCCTTTGTATTCGGGGACCATCTGGGCTTTGCCGCCGGATTTGCTCCGGAAATCATGGGGGCCATGATTGCGGGGAAACTGGCAGGGGGCGTCAGCGCCATCGCCGTGGCGTTGTGGCTGACCCGGAAAGAAGAAGGATAATGGGTGTTGACAAAATGCACCATTTCGGGATATAATGACCAGGATAGGTAGAAGGCTGTGAAGAGAAGAGTAGGCTTTGCGCCCCGTTCAGAGAGCCCCGGCAGGTGAGAGGGGGTACGGCTGCGGAAGCGGAACATGGTCTCGGAGCCGGAGCGTCGATAGGTAGCCGCTCCCGGGGGCGCCCGTTACAGCGTGTTTGTGAGGCGGAAAGGTTTTTCCGCGAAACAAGGTGGTACCGCGTCAATTTTTGTCGCCCTTGGGTTATCCCGGGGCGATTTTTCATATGTTAGGAGGATTTTTATGTGCGAAAAATGCAAGGGTAACTATTACATTACCACTCCCATCTATTACCCCTCTGCCAAGCTTCATATCGGCCACGCCTACTGCACCGTGGCCGCCGACACCATGGCGCGCTATAAGCGCATGCGTGGCTACGACGTGATGTTCCTCACCGGCACCGACGAGCACGGCCAGAAGATTGAGGACAAGGCCAAGGAGGCCGGCGTCTCCCCCAAGGAGTATGTTGACAACATTGTGGA
>OERF01000229.1_pt1 | contig 14210 bp, 9 predicted proteins | sample 1539921 | NCBI WGS metagenome assembly OERF01 (sample SAMEA3891883, study PRJEB23780) | metagenome | biome: terrestrial biome; feature: animal house; material: Caecal content | place: Italy | collected 2015-05-05
GGCATCGACATCGCCAACGTCAACACCCTGATCATCGAGGACGCGGACAAGATGGGCCTCAGCCAGCTCCACCAGATCCGGGGCCGCATCGGCCGCAGCGCCCGCCGGGCCTACGCCTACATGACCTACCGCCGGGGGAAGGTCCTCTCGGAGATCGCCAGCAAGCGGCTGACCGCCATCAAGGAGTACGTGGAGTTCGGCTCCGGGTTCAAGATCGCCATGCGGGACCTGGAGATCCGGGGGGCGGGGAACCTGCTGGGCCCGGAGCAGTCCGGGTACATGATGAGCGTGGGCTACGACATGTACTTGCAGCTGCTGGAGGACGCGGTGCTGGAGGAGAAGGGCGAGGGGAAGAAGGTGGCCGCGGAGTGCTCCGCGGACCTGACGGTGAACGCCAACATCCCCGAGCGGTACGTGCCCTCCGCCGAGCAGCGGATGGACCTCTACCGCCGCATCGCCGCCATCCGCAGCGAGGAGGACGCGGACGACCTGGTGGATGAGCTCATCGACCGCTACGGCGACCCGCCGGCCTCGGTCAGCGACCTGGTGAACGTCTCCCTCGTCCGGGTGCTGGCGGCATCGGTGGGGGTGTACGAGGTCACCCAGAAAAAGGACCTGCTGACCCTCTCGCTGGAAAAGCTGGACCTGCCCATGATCCGCGGCCTGCTGGCCGCCTTCGACGGCCGGGTGACCGCGGGGGCCGGGGCCAGGCCCTACCTGTCGGTCCGCCTGCGGGAGGAGGAAAAGCCCCTCGAGCTGCTGCAGCAGCTTTTGCAGGCCATGGCCGCCATCCAGGACAAAACCGCCGCCCCTTCGGCTCCAAACCCTTGACGCGCCCCGCCCGCCGGGTTTATACTGAGGGAGCTATCCGCTCAAAAAACAGCAAAGGAGCATACCGCACATGAAACAAAAACTGCTCGCGCTGGCCAGTGCGCTGGCGCTCTGCTTATCCCTGGCCGGCTGCCATATCTCCACCCCCGCTACGGTGGGCGCCATCGGCGGGCAGGAGATCAGCTCGGGCCTGTACCTGCTGGCCCAGTTCGACGCCTACCAGCAGGCCGCCCAGTACGCCGGAGAGGACCAGGACCCCGCCAGCGTCAAATCCTTTTTGAACGCGACCATCACCCCCGACGGGGGCGAGGCCGTCACCGTCAGCGACTTTGTGGCCCAGACCACCCTGGAGGAGCTGCGCCGCTATGTGGCGGTGGAAGCCCGGTTTGCCGAGCTGGGCGGCGAGCTGGACCCCGCCTACACTGCCCAGGCTGACAGCTACACCGACCAGCTGCTGCAAAACTACGGCAGCCTCTACGCCGCCAACGGCATCGGGGAGGACACCATCCGCAACTACGAATACAACCTGGCCAAGCAGACCGCCCTCATCGACCTGATCTACGGCCAGGAGGGCGAGACCCCCCTCACCGACGAGGAGCTGACCGACCATCTCCAAAACGAGATGCTCTACCTCCGCTACGCCACCGTCCCCCTCTACAACACCTCCACCTTCGCCTTTGCGGACGAGGACCAGACCGCCGAGATGCGCCGCCTGGCCCAGGAGGCCGCGGCGGCCAGCACCCCCGACACCTTCGACCAGGTGGTGGCGGACGCCCTGCCCGGCATCTACGCCGTGCTGGACGCCGAGCTCACCGCCGAGGACGCCGCCGCCCAGCTCAGCTCCAGCTTCCTGAGCCGCAGCCAGATGGACGGCACCTTCTCCGAGGAAGCCGCCGCCACCCTGGGCGGCCTTGGCATCGGCGAGGCCGCGGCGGTGGACTACGGCGCCACCTCCCTGCTGATCGCCATGCGTCTGGACCCCCTCGAGACCATGACCCTGGACACCCTGCGGGCCACCATCCTGTCGGACATGGGCGCCGCCCTGGTGGACGCGGACATGGCCGCCGCCGGCGAAGCCCTGACCGCCAACCTGGACCAGAGCGCCATGAACAAGCTGCCCGCCTCCCGCATCAAAATGAGCGTCTGATGCCCGTCCTGCCTGTCCTGTCCGTCCGATCCGTCGGCCGGGCAGGACTTTTTCTCGCCTCCCCGCCGGGCCGGACGGAACGGATACGTTTTGGGAATGTTCGAACATAAAAACGAAGTATTCGACATTCCCGCCCGGATGCGCTACAATAGAGCCATCAAACCACTGCATCAACGAATGGAGGCAGAAACAATGGCAGTCAAACAGACAGCCGGGCGGGATCAGCTCGGCGCATTCGCTCCCAAGTTTGCCCAGCTCAACGACGACGTCCTTTTCGGCGAGGTATGGAGCCGGGAAGATAAGCTCTCCCTCCGGGACCGCTCCCTGGTCACGGTGGTCTCCCTGCTTTCGCAGGGCCTGGTGGATTCTTCCTTCCAGTTCCACCTGATGAGCGCCAAAAAGAACGGCATCACCCGCTCCGAGATCGCGGAGATCATCACCCACGCGGCCTTTTACGCCGGGTGGCCCAAGGCCTGGGCCGCCTTCCGGATGGCCAAGGAGGTCTGGGCCGATGAGGAGGCCCAGGAGCCGGAGGGCGGCCTGTTCGGCCTGGGCGCCCCCAACGACGCTTATGCCGCCTACTTCGTGGGCCAGAGCTACCTGAAGCCCCTCGGCGGCGAGAACGGCGTCTTTGCCGCCAACGTCACCTTTGAGCCGGGCTGCCGCAACAACTGGCACATCCATCACGCGGCCCAGGGCGGCGGGCAGATCCTGCTGTGCACCGCCGGCCGCGGCTGGTACCAGGAATGGGGCAAGCCGGCCCAGCCGCTGGCCCCCGGCGACACGGTGGTCATCCCCCCCGAGGTCAAGCACTGGCACGGCGCAGCCAAAGACAGCTGGTTCTCCCACGTGGCCCTCGAGGTGCCCGGCGAGGACACCCGCAACGAGTGGTGCGAGGCCGTCTCCGACGAGGAATACGCCCGCCTGGGCTGAAGGACGGCGCTCTGCGGCGCGGCTTAATGTAAAAGAATCGTAAAATATAGGTAAAAGTACGGCGATAGGCAGCGGTTTCCAGCGTGGGACCGCTGCTTTTTTGTGCGCCCAGCGCGGGCAGCGCCTTTTGGCGCGACATTATTCTTGCAAAACAGATATAAATCAAGTAAAATAGATGTAAGATTTTCGTGCATCGGTGCGTGCAGAAAGTCTCAGCTCTTGGATGTTTTGCGGCTTCGGCCCGACAGGGGCGTTTCGTTTCCCGTCCCGGGGCCGCTCAAGGCCGGACTGCGGCCTGCGCCGCCCCGCTGGACCTGCCGAAAGGAGTCTGTATCAATTTTATGGATCTGTCATTTACCTCGTTTTGGGGGCAGCTGGCCGGCAACCCGATCCTGATCATCACAGTGCTGTTCACACTGGGGGTCATCTTCGTCAACGGCTGGACCGATGCGCCCAACGCCATCGCCACCTGCGTCACCACCCGGTGCCTCGGTGTGCGCCAGGCCATCTGGATGAGCGCCTTTTTCAACTTTCTCGGCGTGTTCGTCATGACCCAGATCAACAGCTCGGTGGCCTCCACCATCAGCAACATGGTGGACTTTGGCTCCGACACCGGCAGCGCCCTGATCGCCCTGTGCGCGGCGCTGCTGTCCATCGTGGTCTACAGCGTGGGCGCGTCCATCTTTGGCATCCCCACCAGCGAGAGCCACAGCCTGATCGCCGGCCTGTCCGGCGCGGCCATCGCCATCCAGGGGGGCGTGGGCGGCATCAACTTCAACGAGTGGGTCAAGGTGCTGTACGGCCTGGCCCTCAGCCTGCTGCTGGGCTTTGCCACCGGCTGGATCATCTGCAAGCTGGTCACCATCCTGTGCCGCAACATCGAGCTGCGGGCCGCCAACCGCTTTTTCCGCGTGGCCCAGATCGCCGGCGCCGCGGGCATGAGCTTCATGCACGGCGCCCAGGACGGCCAGAAGTTCATCGGCGTGCTGTTCCTGGGGCTGGCCTTTGCCCATGGCCAGGGCTCGGTGGCCGGCATGGAGATCCCCGTCTGGCTGATGCTGCTGTGCAGCGTGGTCATGGCCCTGGGCACCAGCGTGGGCGGCGAAAAGATCATCAAGTCGGTGGGCATGGACATGGTCAAGCTGGAGCGGTACCAGGGCTTTTGCGCCGACCTGGCGGGCGCGCTCTGCCTGCTGTATTCCAGCCTGCTGGGCATCCCGGTGTCCACCACCCACACCAAGACCAGCGCCATCATGGGCGTGGGCGCGGTCAAGCGTCTGTCCGCCATCAACTACGGCGTCGTCAAGGATATGATGCTGACCTGGATCTTCACCTTCCCCGGGTGCGGCCTCATCAGCTTTGTCATGGCCAAGGTATTCATGCAGATCTGGTAACATAAAAGGAGTAAGCAATTATGTCGAAAAAGCAGGACGCCATTTATTTTGACAATTTTATCGAGTGCGCCGGTTTTGCCAGCAAGGCTGCCCTGATGCTGAAGGACATTTTCCGCAGCTTTGACCCGGCCCGGATGCCCCAGTGGATGGACCAGATCCACGACATCGAGCACGCCGCCGACAAATGCCGCCACGGCATGACCGACAAGCTGGCCAAGGCCTTTATCACCCCCATCGAGCGGGAGGACATCTCGGCCCTGAGCACCAACATCGACACCCTGACCGACAAGATCGAGGAAGTCTGCATGCGGGTGTACATCCACAACATCCAGAGCATCCGCCCCGACGCCATCAATATGCTGGACGTGGTGATCCGCGGCTGCGAGGAAGTCTGCAAGATGCTCGAAGAGTTTGCCGACTTCCGCCACTCCAAAAAGCTGAAGGAGTACATCATCCACATCAACTCCCTGGAGGAGGAGAGCGACCGCCTGTTCATCGCCAATATGCGCCAGCTGCACGTGGAACCGGGGCTGGACATCCGCGAGATCATGGCCTGGGAGGAGATCTACACCTACCTGGAAAAATGCGCCGACGCCTGCGAGGAGATCGCGGACAGCGTCGAGAACGTGGTCATGAAGAACTCTTAAAGTCGTAGCAACCAAAAGGGCCGGCCCCGCACAATGGGGCCGGCCCTCTTTTTTGTTTACAGTGCCTGTTCCGATCCGGGCCCGCCCGGCATCTGCCAGGCGAAGTGGTCGGTGTGGAGCCAGGTCTCGGCTTCCTCGCTCAAAGGCTCGCCCAGCTCCTCCCGGTAGAGGGCCAGGACGTCGGCGTTCTCGTGGCTGAAGCGGACGGCGCTGGCCCGGTCCAGGCCATACAGCACCTGGCCCCGCTCGTGGGCCCGCTCCACGTCGTCGCAGTGGATGGGCTGGCCGCCGCCGCCCGCGCAGCCGCCGGGGCAGGCCATGATCTCCACAAACTGGACCTGCACCTCGCCCTTGACGATGGCCTCGCACAGGGCCCGGGCGTTGCCCAGGCCGCTGGCCACCGCCACCCGGACGGTGCTGCCGGCGATGTCGAACTCCGCCTCCCGCCAGGCGCGGGCATCCCCGCGGCGGGCCTCCCGCACGCTGCGGAAGGCGTCGGGCCGGGGGTTGGTCCCGGTCACACGGTAATAGGCGGTGCGCAGGGCGGCCTCCATGACGCCGCCGGTGGCGCCGAAGATGACGCCCGCGCCGGTGTAATCCCCCAGCAGCCGGTCGAAGGGGGCCTCCAGCACCGAGGCCACCGGCACGTGCTCCGACCGCAGCAGCCGGACCACCTCCCGGGTGGTCAGGACGTAGTCCACATCGGGGACGCCTTCGGCATTGCGCATGGTGGGCAGGTCGCACTCTGCTTTTTTGGCCACGCAGGGCATGACGGACACGCAGCAGATCTTCTCGGGGGCCACCCCGATCCGCCGGGCGAACCAGTTCTTGACCACCGCGCCGAACATCTGCTGGGGGCTCTTGGCGGTGGACAGCTGGCCCACCAGCTGGGGGAACTGGCTCTTGACGAACCGCACCCACCCGGGGCAGCAGCTGGTGAACATGGGGTACTGCTCCAGCTCCCCTTTGCCCAGCCGGTCCAGGAACTCGGCGCTCTCTTCCATGATGGTCAGGTCGGCGGAGTAGCTGGTGTCGAACACATAGTCAAAGCCCACCTGCCGCAGCGCGCCAGCCAGCCGGTTGACGGTGGCCTGCTCGGGCTCCAGCCCAAAGGCCTCGCCCCAGGCGGTGCGGACCGCCGGCGCGATCTGGACCACCGTGACCGTCTCGGGGTCCTCGATGGCCCGCAGCACCGCCTGGACGTCGTCCCGCTCCCGCAAAGCGCCCACCGGGCAGTGGGTGATGCACTGGCCGCACAGCGAGCAGTCGGCCTCCCGGATGGTGCGGTTTTCCGACACATTGACCCGGGTGTGGCTGCCGGTGGCCACCAGGTCCCAGACGTTCAGGCTCTGGACCTTGTCGCAGATCTGGATGCAGCGCATGCACTCGATGCACTTGGTGGTGTCCCGGATCAGGGGGAAGGTGCGGTCCCAGCGGCGCAGTTTTTCGGCCGGCAGGTTTTCCCGGAAGGGGTTGGACACCAGGCCCAGGTCGTTGGACAGGGTCTGCAGCTCGCAGTTGCCGCTGCGCACGCAGAGGGCGCACTTGGAGTCGTGCCGGCTGAGGATCAGCTGCAGGTTGGTGCGCCGGGCCAGCCGGACCCGGGCGTTTTTGGTGTGGATGGCCATGCCCTCGGCCACCACGTTGTTGCAGGCGGGGATGAGCTTGTCCTCCCCTTCCACCTCGACGCAGCACAGCCGGCAGGCGCCGATCTCGTTGATCCCTTTCAGGTAGCACAGGTGGGGGATATGGATCCCGGCCGAGAGGGCGGCGTCCAGGATGGTGGTCCCTTCCGGCACGCAGATGGTCCGGCCGTCGATGTTCAGCGTTACCATTTGATATTTCTTCCTCCCTTAAACACGCCGTAGCCGAAGTGGTCGCAGCGCAGGCAGCGGCTGCACTCCTGCTGGCACTCTTCCTCGGTCATGCCGTCGGTCACCAGGCCAAAGTCGCCGGCGATGGCCTCGATGGGGCGGCCCCGCAGGTTGACCCGGCCGCAGGCCGGGGTGTTGGTCAGCTGGGGCGCGGGCACCTCCACGTCCACCGTGATGGTGTGGTGGTAGCCCAGGAAGCTGTCGATGTTGTCGGCTGCGACCTTGCCCGCCGCCACCGCGCGGATGACGGTGGCCGGCCCGGACACCGCGTCGCCGCCGGCGAACACGTTGCCGCTGCCCGGCACGAAGGAAGAACTCTCGGCCTGGATGGCCCCCCAGCGGGTGCCGATGCCGCCCTCCTCAAAGGGCTTGGAGTGGATGGCCTGGCCGATGGCCACGATGACGTAGTCGCAGGGGATGCGGACCGGCGGGGTGGCGGCCTTCTGGGGCGCAGGGCGGCCGTCCCGGCCCACCCTGCCGATCAGCTGGGGCTGGGCCCACAGGGCCGCGGCGCGGCCGTTTTCGTCCACTTCGATGTGGTCGGGGGCGTGCAGGGGCAGGATCTCGCCGCCCTCCGCCTTGGCCTCGTCCACCTCTTCGGGCAGGGCGGTCATATCCTCCACCCGGCGGCGGTAGACGCAGGTCACATGGGCGGCCCCCAGCCGCAGGCTGGTGCGGGTGGCGTCCATGGCCACGTTGCCGCCGCCGATCACCACCACCCGTTTGCCCGCCAGGTCGGGGACCCGGCCCTCGCCGATGTCCCGCAGCATCCGCACGGCGCTGACCACGCCCTGGCTGTCCTCGCCGGGGATGCGCAGCTTTTTGTCGTCGTGGGCGCCGATGGAGATGTACACCGCGTCGTACTGGGCCTTCAGCTGGTCCAGGCTCAGGTCGGGGCCGCCCACCTCGGTGTCCATGACCGTCTCGACCCCGGTGTCCAGGATGTACTGGATGTCCTTGTCCAGCACGTCGGGGGGCAGGCGGTAGTCGGGGATGCCGTAGCGCAGCATCCCGCCCAGTTTGTGGCGCTGTTCGTAGACCACGGCCCTGTGGCCCATCAGGGTGAGGAAGTAGGCCGCCGTCAGGCCGCCGGGGCCGCCGCCCACGATGGCCACCTTTTTGCCGGTGGGCTCGGCGCAGGGGGGCGGCTCGATGGGGCCGGCGTGGTCCACCGCATAGCGCTTGATGCCGCAGATGTTCACTGCGTCGTCCACCATGTGGCGGCGGCAGCGGGCCTCGCAGGGGTGCTCGCAGACATAGCCGCACACCGCCGGGAAGGGGTTGTCCTTGCGGATCAGGCGGACGGCGTCCTCGCAGCGGCCCGCCTTGACCAGGGCGATGTAGCCGGGGACGTCCACATGGGCCGGGCAGACCACCGTGCAGGGGATGGAGTGCTGCAGCCCGCAGATGCAGCGGCCCCGCAGCAGGTGCTCCTCGTAGTCGTCCCGGAAGCCGCGCACCCCCTGCAGCACCATCCGGGCCGCCTCGTAGCCGATGGCGCAGTCGGCGGTGTCCGAGATGACCTGGGCCGTGCTCTCGATCCGGTCGATCAGATCAAGGCCCCCCTCGCCGTCCAGCACGTCCTCCAGCATCATGGTCAGCTGGCCCAGGCCCACCCGGCAGGGCACGCACTTGCCGCAGGTCTGCGCATGGCACAGCCGCAGAAAATTCAGCGCCATATCCACCGGGCACAGGCCCAGCGGGCTGGAAGCGATCCGGCGCTCCATGTCCCGGTACAGCCCCTCCAGCACGCGCTGGGACTGGCGGGGCGTTTCGATCACCAGTCGTTTCAAAGGTCTTGTCCTCCTATCCTAAAGGAATTTGCAGTCTTTTCTCTCTTTCGGTCAAAATCATGCCGATCGGACGAAATCTTATCGTGCATTTTGACAGCCACATTTATTGTACCTGAAAAGTTTGCCAAAGGCAAGAATTTTGCAAAAAAGTCCCGCCGGGCGTTCTGCGCCGGGCGGGACAAAACAAAGGCAGGATCGAGTGGTTTCGCAGGCCGGGCCTTACGCGCCCAGCCGGGCCTCCAGCCGCTGGCGGATGGCCTGGATGAAGGCTTCGCTGTCCACGGCGGTGGGGGTGACCCCCTCGGCCAGGGCGCACAGGTCCTTGGTCATGACGCCGTCGTTCAGGGTCTGGAGGCTGGCGGCTTCCAGCGCCTCGCCAAAGGCCACCAGGCCGGGCAGGCCGTCCAGCTCGCCCCGCTTTTTCAGGGCGCCGGACCAGGCAAAAATGGTGGCCATGGGGTTGGTGGAGGTCTTTTCGCCCTTCAGCCAGCGGTAATAGTGGCGGGTGACGGTGCCGTGGGCGGCCTCGTACTCGTACTTGCCGTCGGGGCTGACCAGGACGCTGGTCATCATGGCCAGCGAGCCGAAGGCGGTGGAGACCATATCGCTCATCACGTCGCCGTCGTAGTTCTTGCAGGCCCAGATGAAGCCGCCTTCGCTGCGGATGACCCGGGCCACGATGTCGTCGATCAGGCTGTAGAAGTAGGTGATGCCGGCGGCCTCGAACTGCTCCTTGTATTCGGCGTCGTAGATCTCCTGGAAGATGTCCTTGAAGGTGTGGTCGTACTTTTTCGAGATGGTGTCCTTGGCGCCGAACCACAGGTCCTGCTTTGCGTCCAGGGCGTAGGCAAAGCAGCTGCGGGCAAAGCTGGCGATGGAGCTGTCCTTGTTGTAGGAGCCCTGCAGCACGCCGGGGCACTCGAAATCGTAGATGACGGCCTCCTGCTTCGAGCCGTCCTCGCCGGTAAAGCGCAGCTCGGCCCGGCCGGGGCCCGGCACCCGGAACTCGGTGCACTTGTACACGTCGCCGTAGGCGTGGCGGGCGATGGTGATGGGCTTTTTCCAGCTGCGGACCGCCGGCTTGATGCAGTCGATCATGATGGGGGCGCGGAACACGGTGCCGTCCAGCACGGCGCGGATGGTGCCATTGGGGCTCTTCCACATCTCGTGCAGCTTGTACTCGTCCATCCGCTGGGCGTTGGGGGTGATGGTGGCGCACTTGACCGACACGCCGTACTTCTTGTTGGCCAGGGCGGCGTCCATCGTCACCTGGTCGCCGGTGGCGTCCCGGTTGGGCAGGCCCAGGTCATAATACTCGGTCTTGAGGTCCACAAAGGGCAGGATCAGTTCCTCCTTGATGCTCCGCCACAGGATGCGGGTCATCTCGTCGCCGTCCATTTCCACAAGGGGGGTGGTCATCTTGATCTTTTCCATGGTCAGTTCCCTTTCCTCTCTGTCATATTACAAGCCGTATGATACGGTTCGTTTACTTGTAGGCAGCCGCCAGCCGTTCCAGGGCGGGCAGGCTGCGGCGGACCTTTTCGGTCTCGATGCAGTAGGCCAGCCGGACATAGCCCTCCACCCCAAAGGTATCGCTGGGCACCAGCAGCAGGTCAAATTCCCGGGCCTTGCGGCAGAACGCGTTGGCGTCGGGCTCCAGCGCCTTGGGGAAGATATAGAAGGTCCCGCCCGGGCGCTCCACCTCAAAGCCCAGCCCCCGCAAAGCGTCGTAGAGCAGGTTCATGTTCTCCTCGTAGACCGCCAGGTCGCTGGTGACGTCCAGGCAGCGGGCCGCCGCCTTCTGGATGATGCTGGGGGGGCAGTTGTGGCCGGTGAAGCGGGAGACCTGGGCCATCATGTCCACCAGCACCTCCTCCCCTTCGCAGCCGGGGGCCACCGCCACATAGCCCAGGCGCTCGCCGGGCAGGCTCAGGCTCTTGGAGAAGGAGAAGCAGGTCAGGGTGTGGGGGTAGAAGGCCGCCGGGTAGGGCACCGTCCCCCCGTCAAAGACGATGTCCCGGTAGGGCTCGTCGCTGACCAGGAAGATGGTGTGGCCGTAGGCGGCGCTTTTCCGGGCCAGGATGCCGGCCAGCCGGGCCAGCGTCCCGGCCGAATAGACCACGCCGGTGGGGTTGTTGGGGGTGTTGATGAGGACGGCAGCGACGCCGGGGGTCAGCATGGCCTCCAGGGCGTCCAGGTTGGGCTGGAAGGCCGGGGCCTGGGCGGGCACCACCCGCAGCTCTGCGCCGGCGCCCGCCACGTAGGGGCCGTACTCCGGGAAGTAGGGGGCAAAGGTCAGCACCTGGTCGCCGGGGGCCGTGACGGCCCGCAGGGCGTGGGCGATGGCCCCCGCCGCGCCGGTGGTGGGGAAGATATGCTTCTGCTCATAGGGCAGGCCGAACCGGGCCCGCAGATGGGCGGCCACCGCCGTGCGGAACCCCGGGTCCCCCTGGTTGGGGCAGTAGCCGTGCAGGGCCACCGGGTCCTCATGGGCCAGCAGGTCCTGCATGGCCTCCGTGAAGGCCGGCGGGCAGGGCACGCTGGGGTTGCCCAGCGAGTAGTCGAACACGTTCTCCCGGCCGATCTCGGCGGCGCGGCGCTGGCCGTAGGCGGCGGTCTCCCGGATGACGCTCTTGTTGGCCAGCATCCGGCGGTAAGTTTCGTTCAGCATCAGTTCTCCCCCTTTTTGGCGCTTGGCGCGGGCTGGGCCGCGACATAACTCTGTTCCACCTTGATCTTGCAGATGTAGGACATATCCTGGGCGGTGACGAACTCTTTCAGGCGGGCCCGGACGGCCTGCTGGTCGCCGGGGTACCCCGCCGGGAACACCAGGTCGAACAGGACGTTGGTGTGGGTGGGCCCCGGCACCAGCCGCAGGTCGTGGATGGAAAGGGCGGGGTCGATCCGGGCCAGCTCCTGGCTCAGGCGGGCCCGCAGCACCCCCACCCGGGCATCGGATGTGACGATGGGGTCATAGTGGATGGTCAGCTGGATGTGCATCTCCTCCCGGACGTCCCGCTCGATGTTGTCGATCAGGTCGTGGGCGTCCAGCGGGTCCACCTCGGTGGGGAACTCCACGTGCAGGGAGGCGAACTGCCGCCCCGGGCCGTAGTCGTGGACCATCAGGTCGTGGACCCCCAGCACCCGCGGGTAGGACAGGACTTTTTTCTCCAGCTCGGTCACCAGCTCGGGGGAAGGGCTCTCCCCCAGCAGGGGGCTGAGGGTATCCTGCACCAGGCCCCAGCCCGACCACAGGATGAAGGCCGCTACCCCCACGCCCATGACGCCGTCGATGACGTCCAGACCGGTGGCATTGCACAGCACCGCCGAGAGCAGGACGACGCCGGTGGAGATCACGTCGTTGCGGCTGTCGGCGGCGGTGGCCAGCAGGGTGTCGGAGTGGATGGCCTGGCCGACGGTGCGGTTGAACCGGCTGAGCCACAGCTTGACCGCGATGGAGGCCAGCAGCACCCCCACCGTCAGCAGGCTGAAGCCCACCGGCTCGGGGTGGATGACCTTGACCACCGACTCTTTGAGCAGGCTGAGGCCGATGGCCATGATCATGGTGCTGACCGCCAGCCCGGCCACGTATTCGTAGCGGGCGTGGCCGTAGGGATGCTCGGCGTCGGGGGCCTTGGCCGCCAGCTTGAAGCCCACCAGGCTGACCAAGCTGGACGAAGCGTCGGACAGGTTGTTGACCGCATCGGCCGTGATGGCGATGGAGCCGAACAGGGTGCCCACCGTTACCTTGCCCGCAAAAAGCAGCAGGTTGCAGACCACCCCCACGATGCCGGCCAGCCGGCCGTAGCGCTCCCGGACGGCAGGGTCCTGCCGGTCCTGGTGGTCCTTGACAAAAGCGCGTATCAGAAGCTGGGTCAAAGAAACAATCTCCCTCCTGTACATATTTCGCGTTTTTATACTTTTTGTCGGCAGCCTTGGCCCTTTGCCGCGGCTGCGCTCTTTTAGTATAGCATTTTGCTTTACTGTTGGAAAGTGCTTTTGGAAAATTTCCGCTCCCGGCGCGCCGCACCGGGGCAAAAGTGAGCGCCGGGCCGCGCGCCCGGCCCCACGGCCCTGCGCGCTCCCAGCGCTCGATCTTTAGGACCCCGCGCCGGCAGGCCGGGCGGGGGTTTCGACTGTTTGTAGAACAGTTTGCCAATTTTACAGGATGACCACCTTGCCGTCGGGGCCGGCGTCCACCGTCAGGCTGCCGCCGGCGGCCAGCTGGCCGTCCACGATGCGGTTGGCGGCCTCGTCCTCCACCGTCTTGCGGATGATCCGGCGCAGGTCCCGCGCGCCGAACTTGCCCCCCTCGCACTGGGCCACCAGGGCCTTGAGGGCCGCGGGGGTGTAGCGGTAGGCGATGCCCTTGGCCTCCATGCCGGGGCGGTATTCTTCCAGCATGAGGGCGGCGATCTTCTCCAGCGTCTCGCTGCCCAGGGGCTGGAAGACGATGACCTCATCCACACGGCCCAAAAACTCGGGCCGCAGGAACTGGCGCAGGGCCTTCATGGTCTTGTCGGCGGTCATCTCCCCGGCGCTCTTGTTGAAGCCCAGGCCCCCGGTCCCCTGCTCCGAAGAGCCGGCGTTGGAGGTCATGCAGATGACCGTGTTGGAGAAATCCACCGTCCGCCCCTGGGCGTCGTTGATCTTGCCCTCGTCCAGGATCTGCAGCAGGATGTTCAGCACGTCGGGGTGGGCCTTTTCGATCTCGTCGAACAGCACCACGCTGTAGGGGCGGCGGCGGACCTTCTCGGTCAGCTGGCCGGCCTCCTCATAGCCCACGTAGCCCGGGGGCGAGCCGATCATCCGGCTGACGGCGTATTTCTCCATATATTCGCTCATGTCCAACCGGATCAGGGGGTCCGGGCCGCTGAACAGCTGCCCGGCCAACTGCTTGACCAGCTCGGTCTTGCCCACGCCGGTGGGCCCCACAAAGATGAAGCTGGCGGGGCGGCGGCGGCCGGCCAGGTCGGCGCGGCTGCGCTTGACCGCCTGCGCCACCAGGTGGACGGCCTCGTCCTGGCCGATCACCTTCTTTTTCAGCTCTTCCTCCAGGGTGGCCAGGCGGACATACTCGGTCTCCCGGATCTTGACGGCGGGGATGCCGGTCCACAGCTCGATCACCCGAGCCAGGTCGTCCGTGGTCACCTGGATCTCGCTGGCGGCGGCCTGTTTGGCGGGCAGCTCGGCCTCCAGCTGGGCGATGCGGGTCTTGCGCTCGGCCACCGCCTCGTAGTCGATGGCCTCGTTGGTGCTGGCGGATTCCATCTCGGTCTCCTCCTGCTTGAGGGCGTCCAGCTCTTTCCAGGCCTCCAGGTAAGCCGAGATCTCGGGGTGGGCCAGGTTGCAGCTGGCGCAGGCCTCGTCCAGCAGGTCGATGGCCTTGTCGGGCAGGTAGCGGTCGGTGATGTACCGCTCGGACAGGGTCACCGCCGCCTGGACCACGCCGGCCGGCACCTGGACGTGGTGGTAGGCCTCGTAATAGCGTTTGATGCCGTTCATCACGGCGATGGTGTCGGCGATGCTGGGCTCTTCCACCCGCACCGGCTGGAACCGGCGCTCCAGGGCCTGGTCCTTCTCGATATACT
>OERF01000230.1_pt1 | contig 14183 bp, 6 predicted proteins | sample 1539921 | NCBI WGS metagenome assembly OERF01 (sample SAMEA3891883, study PRJEB23780) | metagenome | biome: terrestrial biome; feature: animal house; material: Caecal content | place: Italy | collected 2015-05-05
CCTACTATGAGCGGCGCCTGATCGAGCTGGCAGAGCCCAAGCTGGTACACGACCAGTTCGGTGACAGCTACCCCATTCCGGCGAACAACGGCAAGACCATCGAGTTCCGCAAGTACGACAGCCTGCCCAAGGCTACCACCCCCCTGACCGAGGGTGTGACCCCGGAAGGCCAGGCCATGAACGTGACGACCATCACCGCCGAGGTGAAGCAGTACGGCGGGTGGGTGCCTGTGACCGATCTGCTGCAGATGGCGGCGCTGGACAACAACATTGTGCAGGCGACCAAACTGCTGGCCAGCCAGGCCGGCCGCACCCTGGACACCATTGTGCGGGACATCATGGCGGGCGGCACCAATGTCATCTATGCGCCCAAGATCGCAACCGGCGGTACAACCACTGCGGTGACCAGCCGGAGCGGCCTGGACGCCACCGCTGTGCTGACGCCCGACCTGATCTTCCAGGCGGCCACCGTGCTGAGCGCCATGAACACCGACACCATCGGGGACAGCTATGTGGCAATCATCCACCCGTATGTGGCATACGACCTGATGCGCAACGAAGAGTGGATCGACGTGCACAAGTATGCGGACCCGGAGGCGATCTACAACGGCGAAATCGGCAAGCTGGGGAACGTGCGCTTTGTGCAGTCGAGCGAAGCAAAGATTTGGAAGGACAGCAGCTGCCCGAGCGACGGAGACAGCGGTTACCTGGCTGTGTTCGGCACCATCGTGCTGGGCGCCCATGCCTACGCCAGCACTGAACTGGAAGGCGGTGGCCTGGAGCACATCGTCAAGCAGCTGGGCTACGGCGACGACCCGCTGAACCAGCGCGCCAGCGTGGGCTGGAAGGCGATCAAGACCGCAGAGCGCCTGGTGGAACAGTATATGGTGCGGATCGAGAGCACCAGTGCCTACAGCAAAAAGGCGGCCGCAAACTGAGAAAGGAGCAGCGCATGGCAATGACTGAGAAAAAGCCCGAACAGGGCCAGAAAATGGTGAAGATCAAGCTGTTCAAGGGCAGCGGCAAATACGCAGATGATGTATTTGTGGGCCTGAACGGCGAGACCTACAAAATCCAGCGGGGCGTGGAGGTGGAGGTGCCGGCCGGCGTGGCTGAGATTTTGGAGCACAGCGCCCAGCAGGATGCTCTGACCTCCGAGAGGCTGGAGAAACTGGCGGAGAACGCACAGCATATTTGACACCACCGCAGGACCTTTGCGGATAAGGACGGCATACAAAGACCCCCGACACGGCGCAGAAAAGCTGTGCCGGGGGTCTTGCGCTGGGAGGTAACTATGACAGTGGAACAGGCGATCCTGGCTGCAAACCGGATGCGGCCGAATAATCCGTTTGATGTGGAAGACAAGTGGCGGTGGCTGGCAGAGTGCGATGCGCTGATCCGGTCGCAGGTGGTAGACAGGAGCTGCACCGGAGACTACGAAAACCGGGGGGCGGACCAGGCGGCCGAATTCGATGAACTGGAAGAAACCACAGAATTGCTTGCCCCGGCCCCCTATGATGCGCTGTATCCGCACTATCTGTGCGGGCAGATGGACGCGGCGCTGGGAGAAGCGGACCGGGCGGCCAACGAGCTGGCGCAATACAACAGTCTGCTGAGCGGTTTTGCGGCATGGATGCGCCGGACCTATATGCCGGCGAAACAGCCGCGGATCGTGTGGTGATGGGAGGCGGCCATGTATATTGACCCGAGATTGAACCGGATGCAGAACAGCCGCAGCGAACTGCGGCAGTTTGGCGGACTGAACGAAACCTACGCGTGCAGTGAGGCGGAGTATCAGGACGGGGTGAATTTTTCGAGCAGGGACTTCCCGGCACTGTCCACCAGAATGCTGCGGCGCAAGATGTGGGAGGTGGATAAGCTGCACGGCATCTACCACCTGAACGGCCTTTTGATGGTACACGGGACGGTGCTGGAGTACACGCCGGATGACGCCGACGAGGCAGTCGTGACCATTGAAGGGCAGCTGACCGACACCGAAAAACAGCTGGCCGGCATGGGTACGAGCGTGCTGATCTGGCCTGACAAGAAGATTTTTGACACGGCTACAGGCAGCCTGAAAAACGTGGAAGCCGAATGGAGCGGCATCGAGGTGACCTTTGAGCTGTGCGATGCAGAGGGCACGACCTACACCATCCCGGCGGGCAGCGTGGGGACCAAACTGCCGGAAAGCGGGCTTTCCGACGGAAGGTTGTATCTGCTGGCCAAAAGCGACGACAACCCCTATGCGGGCAGCAGCACCCTGCAGCAGTACAGTGTGAGCCTTGGAGCCTGGAACGAAATCATGCTGGACTACTGCAAAATCAGCTGTGACGGAATAGGGGTGAACTTTGAACAGTGGGACACAGTGACGCTTGAAGGCGTGGCGCAGGTGATCAAAGATAACATAGGCACAGACCTGGAAGAGGATAAGATCATCTATGTGAAAGATACAGACAGCGTGGTGGTGCCCATCAGCGGGTGGGAGCGGGCAACCTACCACTGGGCAAAGTATACCCAGAACCGCAATGGGGTGCAGCGGGTGACGCCGGACGGCAAAAACGTCGCTGTTGCTGCGGAACAATTCGATAACATAAGATTGGCGCGGGAAGCGCCGGACATGGACTACCTGTGCGAGAATGATAACCGTGTGTGGGGCTGCGCCAGCGGGGAGAACGTGATCTATGCCTGCAAGCTGGGCGACCCGACCAACTGGTACAGCTACCGCGGCATTGCAAGCGACAGCTATGCGGTGACAGTGGGCAGCGACGGGCCTTTTACCGGAGCGGCCAGCTGCATGGGGTATGCCCTGTTCTTCAAAGAAAACGCCATGCACAAGGTGTATGGCTCAAAGCCGAGTGACTACCAGGTATCAAACCTGCGGTGCCGCGGCGTGGCGATGAACGCCTATAAAAGCCTGTGCGTTATCAACGAAACGCTCTACTATCTTTCGGCGGAGGGCGTGATGGCGTGGGGCGGCAGCCTGCCTGAAAAAGTATCGACAGCGCTGGCGCGAGACACCACCGCACAGACAGTGCGGGCCGTGGGCGGGCAGCTGGACGGCCGGTACTACCTGTACATGGAGGACAAGACCGGCAGTGCACGGCTGCTGGTGTACGACACCGAGAAGGGGATGTGGCACGAAGAGAGCCCATCAGGCCAGGAGATGGCCAGCACTGGACGGCAGCTGTACCTGTACGACGGTGAAGCCATGTGGGCTGTGGACCCGAGCCGGGAGACGGATGCAGGAGAGGACGCAGAAGGGATGGAAGCGGGCCTTGCATTTGATTGGGTATCGGGCGACATGGGGCTTGAGACCCCGGATGACAAAACGGTGCAGCGTGTGACCATCCGCCTGGATGCAGAGGCAGAGAGCAAGGTGACCGTCTCGGCCAGCTACGACGGAGGGCCCTGGGAGAACGTTGGGATGCGGCACACAAAAGAGAAGTGGCAGCGGATCGACCTGCCGTTTGTGCCGTACCGGCACGATACCATGCGGCTGCGGCTGCAAGGGACTGGGCGGATCACACTGCGGAACGTGGCCTACACCTTTGGACGGACGAGCGGAAACATGGTGCAGAATGCGCTGCGATAAGGAGGAAAAACGATGGCGAGCCTTGCAGGCATTTATGGGCTGAGCATGCCGAAATTCAGCGAGAACATGGATCCGCGGGACCGGTCGGCGCTGAACAATTATCTGTACCAGCTGCAGGAGCAGCTGGGCTATGTTCTGACCAACCTGGACACGAGCAATTTTAGCCCGGATATGCAGCAGACGGCGGCTGCAAGCAGGATGGCGGAACGCACGTCCGAGAGCACGAATACAACGCCTGCACTGCTGCAGGCCGCGCAGGCCAGCCGGGAAGCGGCCGCCGCAGGCAGGAAAAAGTAAGAGAGGAGGAAGAACGACATGGCAAGCAAGAAAGACCAGGCATACCAGCAGCTGCAGGAGTACCAGGCGCAGGCGCCGGGGGCGTACCAGAGCCAGTATCAGAGCCAGATCGACCAGCTGATGAACAACCTGAACAACCGGAATTTTAATTACAACTACCAGACAGACCCTACCTATCAGCAGTACCAGCGGCAGTATGAGGCGCAGGCCAGGCGGGCCAGTGAGAACGCCCAGGCCAACGCGGCGGCGGTGAGCGGCGGCTATGGCTCCAGCTGGGCGACAACGGCGGGAGAGAGCGCCTATGCGGACGCTATGAGCGGGCTGGACAATGTGGTCAACAACCTGTACGGCCAGGCGCTGAACAGCTACACCGACGAGACCAACGACATGTATACCCAGCTGCAGAACCTGATGGCGGCAGAGAGCAACGCCCAGGCGCAGTACAACCAGGACCTGCAGAACTACTACTCGAACCTGAACTACTACCAGACCAACTACCAGAACGAGGCGAACCGGGAGCAGCAGAACACCAGCAACTGGATGAACATTGGTGGGCAGATTTTGGGCGGGCTGATCAGCCTGATCCCGTATGCGATCCAGTACCTGCCGATGCTGCTGTAAAGGAGGGGGCGAAATGGCACTTTTTCGAGTGAACCAGGCAAGGAAAGACCTGAACAACTGGCTGGCGCAGGACCCCGGCAGGGGCAGCAACAACTACAGCGCCGCGCTGCAGAACGCGCTGAACAATGCGGCAAACCGCCAGACGCCGGCCCGGCGGTACAACACAGGAAATGACCAGAACATCCAGGCCAGCCGTGAGAACTACCGCCTGATGGCCCAGCGGGCGGCGGACGTGGCGGCGGCCGGTACCCAGGACCTGAGCGGCGGGTATGATGCCAGCTATGCCAACAGCGCTGCAGAGCAGGGCCGCCAAATCCTGATGGAGGGCCAGCACGACAATGAGCAGGCCCTACGGCAGCTGGCGCTGGAAGGGCTGGCGGCGGAAAGCAGCCAGGCGGACGTTTTGACCCAGGCCCTGCTGGGCGCCCAGCAGCTGGAGATCAGCGCCAACCAGCTGGCGCAGGACCGTTACCAGGCGCAGCGGGATTTTCTGACCGGCGAAGTGCAGCAGGCGCAGACTGAACAGGATAACTTTTGGGGCAACATGTGGAACGGCCTGCAGTGGCTGGCACAGACGGCCCTTCGGACCTACGACAACTACAAGGGGTACAGCCAGCAGCAATGGGAAAACGAGTTTGCTTTGAGGCAGTATGAAGACGATTTGGCCCAGCGGGCGCTGGAAAACGAGCGGTACAACACGGAATATGCCGATAGCCGTTCGGATACCGCTTGGGAACAGGCTTTCGCCCGTGAACAGTGGGATGCAGAGCTGGCGCAACAGGAATGGGAACGCGGGATCACCGAGCAGCAGCTGGCCGACGACCACGCCCTGACACAGGCGCAGATTGCAAACTATGGCCGCCGCAGCTCCGGCGGCAGTGGCGGCGGAAGCGGATGGAGCTTTGACGATTTGGATGCTGTGGTTCAGCGTTATGCAAATGCGGATTTGATAGATGATGAATACCAGAAATCAATCTATGGCAGCATTCTGGCTGGCATGGGCTATGACCCGAGTAGTTTTGGAGGTGCGAGCACAGGCGGCAATTTTATGACCGGCACAGGCGCTGATATCAGTAGCGGTCTAAGCCTGGCAAGAAGCTATATCCAGAGGGGATGGAGCAGCAATGAGATTATGCAGGGCTTGATCGATGCAGGGTATACGGATGATCAAGTGGCGAGCATTATGAACCGGGTGAGGTGATAACATGGCGATTACAGCCGCGGACGTTGCAAGGGTCCGAAAAGAAAGAGAACAGAATAGAAACGGTCAGGCACCATTGGAAGGAAAGTGGCAGGCCGGCGATGTGGCCAAAGTGAGGCGCGAAAGCGCCGCCGCAAGAGCCGGCGGATTTGCGCAGAGGCGGGAACTGGACGATGAGCTTTACACCCGCCGCACCGGGCGGCCGGCGGCTGGTACGATGCCGAACAGGACCCGGACGAACGATGAGGATGAACCCGGCGGGCTGCTGGGCAAGCTGGGCAGTCTGCTGCAGCACAGCACTGAGTTGCAGAACCGGACCGCCTACCGGAATGAGGAAATCCGGCAGGAGGCAGAGGAAGTGCTGGGCCGTCCCGCCCGGGAGAATGAAGCGCGGTACAATGCCTATAACCAATGGCTGGAAGAAGGGGATAACCGCCAGCGGCTGAACGATCTGGTGCAGTCTGAGCAGGCGGCCCGGAAGGAAGCCGACATTGATGAGCGGATGCACAAGCTGGGGTATACCGATGGCGAAATCGAGGAGATACGCGCCCGGCGGCGGGAATACCAGCAGAGCGTGCCGTTTGGATATGACATCACCCACCGCATTGCAAGCAGCGTGGAGGGCATTGCAAACCAGGCGGCCGGCGCAGCCTTTATGGCGCCTGAGACGCTCCGGCAGGCCCTGTACAACATCGTGGACAGGCAGCAGCTGAATACGGGGGATGAGAGCCATGACGAGCTGCTGAAAGCCGTGGAGCGGGTGCGCAACTCGAACGGGATGTACACCCTGGATGAATTGGCGCGGAACAATGATCGCGGATGGACGGCAGAGGACATTGCTGCGGCGGAAGCGGAACTGGACGGGGCCGCCGCCCCTGTGGACATGAGCGGCCCCGGTGGGCGGCTGTATCAGAGGGGAGAAGAAGCGCTGCAGGAAGCACGCCTGGGCTTGAGCGATTTGCAGGAACTGGCCTACGGTGCAGCGGAGAGCGCCGGCGAAAACATTGCACTGGGCCTTGTAAGTCCCGGGCTGCTGCTGGGCGAACAGGCTTTGCGCAGCGCCGGTGGCGGCATCGCGGACAGCGCAGCGGCCGGACAGAGCGCCGGGCAATCGCTGCTGAGCGGCTTGGGGCATGGCGCGGTGAGCGCCGGCATTGAACAGATCGGCATTGGGCAGATGATGCGGAACATGGGTCGGGCCACCGGCATGAGCCGGGTGACAGACGACATCCTGGACCGCATTGCAGCACTGCCTGGCATGGACCGGTTGGCGCCTTCGGTGGCGGGCATCGTGGCCAATGCCGGGGAGGAAGCGGCGGAAGAGTTTGCACAGACCTATGCAGATACGGCTGTGGACGCCCTGCTGGGCAGGGAGACGCCGGGGCTGCTGAGCGGCGAACTGTTGGGCGAGGCTGCCCAGAGCGCCCTGGGCGGCGCTGTGGGCGGCGGCCTGATCGGCGGCATCTCCAGCGGCATTGGTGCGGTGCAGGACGTGCGGCAGGGTCGGATCGCCCCGCGCGCAGACCTTGTGGCAAACGCGAACCTTTCGGCCACCATTGAGCGGGCCGGACAGGTGGGCCGGGCCCAGCAGGCGGCGGCTGGCGCTGCACAAACGCAGCAGGAACGGCAGGCTGCTGCACAGGTGCAGCAAACTGCGCCCGAGGCTGTTACAGAATCCGCAACAACCAACCCGCAGCAGCGTGCTGTTGACCCACGATTGGCTGAACTGGCAGCCCAGAGCGGTGGCCGCCTGGATGCCAGCGCCTGGCGAACCATGCAGCAGCCGCAGGCTGAAAACGCTGAAACGCTGACTGCCCAAGACCAGCGCCGGGCTGTGCGGCAGAACTGGACGGACGAGCAGCGGGCAGAGGCCATGCTGCTGGAAGCCAACACCAGCATGACAGAGGCAGCGGTAAACACTGCCGTTGAGGCCATGCCGGCGGATGTGAGCGGCGATGTGTACAGCGTGGCTGCCAATACGGTGTATCAGCTGTCACGGCAGGGGATCGCAGAGGACTGGGACGCCGCCCTGGATCTGGCAAGCCGCAGTGGTGTGCGGGTAAATCAGATCCTGGCGGCCCCCGGCGGGGCCGAGGCCCTGCAGATGATCTATAACCGGGGACAGATGGACGGCATTGAAGCATCCGGGTACAGCCCGGCCGGCCTGGCGGACGAGGGACAGGCCGGTCAGGTGCAATACCAGCCGGGCGCACTTGTGCCGGAAGAGGACAAGATGCTGTTTGACCTCTACGCCGCGGCCAGCGACACCGCCGTAACGGTGAGCGACCGTTTGGAAAAGAATGCCGGGGGATACGTGGACACGGCTCTGGGCAAAGTGTACTTTGGCGCGGAGGCCGGCGCAGACACGTTCGGGACAATCTTGCATGAAAGCGTGCATCAGTACAATGCTTGGGATGAGGCCGGCGGCCGGGAACTGCAGACCACGACGCTGCTGTATATGGCTGAGCAGAGCGGCTTTGAGAGCGTGAACGAGCTGGTGGAGAGCTACATCCAGCGCTATCAGGAAGCAGGACAAGAGCTGAGCTATGCACAGGCGTGCGAAGAAATCACGGCGGACGCCATGCGCGGCGTGTTTGGCAGTGAGGAGACGTTTGCCCGTTGGGTAGAGCATCAGCGGGCTTTGGCTGAACAGAACGGCCGGCAGCGCAGCACTATCGCCAAGGTGATGGACCGTGTGCGCGAGATGCTGGACAAGGTCATCAGCAAAGCGAAAAGCATCCTGAACCAGGAACCAGGCAACGCGGCGGCACGGCAGGCGAAGGCCCTGGCCGAAAGCCAGAAGCGCGCCCTGGAAGAGCTGTACTATAAGCACGCCGAAACCGCCATGGAGGCCCAGCGGGCTGCACGTCGTTCGCAAAATCAAACTGAAAATGTAAATGAAAGCGAAGAAAGCGCAAATGAAAACCAAACAGGCGTAGCAAGTTCTCAACAGAATGTAGCAAGTTCTCAACAGAATGTAGCAAGTGAGAGGGAAAATGTAGCAAGTGAGCGAAGGTATCAGTTGCCGGAAGAAAGCGACGAGGAGCGAGTATCGCGCAGGCTTGTAAATCTGAACGCAGAGCTGGATGATTTGCACCGGCATAGGAGGACTCTGCGCGAGGAGAGAGAGGCGTGGGAAGAAAGCGAAGATGTACAAAAGCTGAATGCAGAGAAAGAAGCTGCAAGAAAACATGGCCTGTTTTCTGCTGAATACAAAGCGTTTAAGCAAACACCCCAATATCAGGCGTGGCTGGAAAGCGAGGAAACCTTTAATGCGCGTGCGGCCGAACTGAAGAAACAGATAGGAGAAGTACAAGAGCGTGTCAGAGAAGTGCAGGATCAGTTGAAAGCGATTAGCGCAAAGAATGATAATGAGCAGGTTGCCTACGATGAGGCGGCAGAACGGAATGGGGGAAAGGCCGCTTACAGAAGGACGCTTGCAGTAGAACAGTTCGGAACTACCGAACAGTTCGAGAGAGCGGGATACATATTGCCAAATGGCCAAATGCTGGACTTTGCACAAAATAACTCTATACGTGATACAGATCACCGAGAAATTATAGATGTATTCGGACCGCACGAGGTAAGAACCGGAACAGAAGCATTAAATGCGTTTTTGGCTGATGGAAATGTTCGTGTGATGGCTGAGGCTCCTGGTATAGATGTGCCCGCAGAGGTAAGGCCGAGCGCAGAACAGCTGGAACGCATCCGAGAAATGGCCGAAACAATTGGAGCAGAAAGGAGGGGCTTCACCCTGGATTTTTCTGCGCCGGATGGGAAGGCTGTAGCGAGCAAAACCTATAGAGGCAGAATCAACGCGGACAGAATTGTCAGGGAGATAAGAGAATATTATCAAACGGGCACATTGCCAGAAGAAAGCAATTTGGCCCAATTCCGCTACCGCCTGCCGGTGGACGAGGGACAAATAGAGAGCGGCCAGCGGGCGGCGGCATGGGAGAACGTGGACAGGGCCGGCCTACTGGAAGCGTTGCAAGCAGCCTATGAGGAGAAAGAAACCCATCGAGTTCCGGAAGAAACGATTGACCGGATTGCCCGGAGGATTGTGAGCGGTGAGGACAGCCGGGCAGATGTGAAGGTGGTCCGGGAGCAGCTGGTGGGTCTGCTGAATTATGCAGCCAGCGGGCAGGCGGACTGGGACGCCGTGGTGGCTGCCGCAGAGGGCATTGCTGATGAGGTTATGAAGAAAAGCGGCCACATGGACCGCAGCTTGTGGAACGAGTACAAAGACCTGCACTATTTTACCGTGAAGGTAAAGCGGGGCGGAACGGAGTACAATGAGCTGGTCTATAGATATGGCAGCTATGCCGCTGCAAAGCGGGAGATGGCGCGCTTTGGGATTACTCTGAACACAAACGAAAAGAATGTGGCACGGGGAATCGACCAGGTATATCAGGAGCTGGCCGGGGACTATCCAGGTCTGTTTTCGGCAGAGCTGACCGACCCCATGGAACAGCTGGACAGAATTGCTCAGGTGCGGCAGGCTATCAAGCCGGCCTATCAAAACAGCTACGGCGAAAGCTATGAAGAAGCGCGGGCGGATTTGGCGATGCGGATCATCGGATCTGCGGTGGCAGAAGGTGTTACAGACACGGGCGTTGCAGGTATGCTGCGGCAGCGGATCGACGAGAACCTGAACGCGCACCGCGCCGGGGTCCAGCGCCGTGTGGTAAACGCCTTGAACGAGCAGGAACGGACGGCAAGAGATGATGCGTTCCGCCAGATGCAGCGAGTCATCAGTGCGTCCGGAGAGGCAAACCGGCACCGACTTGAGGCCGAACGGGAGGCCTGGGCCAAGACAAGCGACCAGATGCGGACGGCCATGGCCCGAAGCCGGGACACCGCCCAGAGGGCGCGGGATGCGCGAAACGCGGACAACATCCGGCGGCAGATCGCTGCAAACCGCAGCAAGCTGAACCGTATGCTGCTCCACCCCAGCGACCAATATCATGTACCGCCAAAGCTGATGCAGGACGCGCTACAGGTGGCTGAGCTGGCCAACAGCGCCACCTATAACGAAGATACTGTGACCAAACTGCAGGCGCTCCGCAGTCAGCTGGCAGAACAGGCGGCAGCCAACGAGGGAGCGGACAGCATTGCGGCAGACTGGAATAGCAGCGGAATCTCTGAGATGCTGGGAAGCCTCGCTTCCAGCATGCAGCGTACATCCCGGCGAAATGCCCGGCTGGATGAGCAGGCAGACGCACAGGCCAGACGGCTGGAGCGCGGCCTGAATCAACTGTATGATATGCAAAGCGAGTACGAGAACGCTGATTTCAGCTCGAGACGCATAGACCGCTTCACGGTGGATGAACTGGCAACGCTGCGGGATATTACCAGCGCCATGGTGACGGTGATCCAGAACTCGAACAAGCTGGTGGCGACCCAGACAGCCCAGAGCGCGGCGGAGTTTGCCAGCGTGGCCAGGCAGGAGGTAGAAGGAAGCCCCAGCCGCCTGAAGGACAAGAATGGGAAGGGAGGCAGCATAAAAGAGCGGCTGCTGGAGTTCTACAACAAGTACAGGGCGAACGTCTACAATGCAGAGCGCTTCCTCGATATGCTTGGCGGCCACCGGCACGGTGGCGCGATGGAGACGCTGGGCAAGTCGCTGGCAGCGGGCGAAGCCAAGCAGACGGAGATTCGGGAAAAGGGAATGCAGATTTTCAGAAATGTGCTGGACGGCAAGGAAAACAGCGAAAAACTGCGGCGTTTTTCTGGGCAGAATGCGGATCTTGTGGATGTAGGTCTGCGGGATGAAAGCGGAAACGCCGTGCCCATCAACCATGCGCAGATGGTGAGCCTCTATATGCACCTGCAGAACGCCCAGAACCGTGAGCATGTGATGGGTGGCGTAGTTATCCCAGACATGAAAGAATATGCCAAGGGGCATATCGAAAAGGCCTACCGCGCAAATCATCTAGCACACATCGGCGAGGACACAGTGGCGCTGATTGAGAAGAATTTGACCGAATATGATCGGCAGTGGATTGCAAACCTGAAAGAGCTGCTGAACAATTACACCAAGAACGTGATCAACGAGACTTCCCGGCGGCTTTCCGGGTATGACAAGGCGGGAGTGGGAGATTACTATCCCATTGCCGTAGACCGGGACGTGCTGCAAAAAGAAATTGAAGGTGTGGTGTATAACGGCACCATTGAAGGACGAGGCTTCTTGAAGTCGAGGCAAGAGCACTCAAAAGCGCCGCTGCTGCTGGAAGAGGCGAGCGGCGTTATGGCGCGTACCCTGGCAGATGCGGCGGCCTATGGCGGCCTGGCCCCGGCGATTCGGGATGCAAACAAGATATGGAACGCAAATCGGAACGAGCAGGGCAGCCTGCGGGCTGCTGTGCGCAAGAACTTCGGCAGCGATGGCGTGAACTTTGTGGAGAACTATATAGCCGACCTGCAGCAGCAGCCGCGGACACGGAAAAACATCTTTGATTTCCTGAGCGGGATGCGGGGAAACTACGCCGGCGCGGTGCTGACGTTGAACCCCGGTGTGGCGCTGGGACAGATTTCCGGCGTGGCGGCCGCGGCCAGCGATCTGGGATGGAAAGCAACGTGGGACGCCTACCGCGAGATGCTGCCCAACGGCGCGGAGCACAAGGAGAGCATCCGTAAGGAGATGATGGATCATGGATACTGGCAGCTGGAAGCGACCCTCTCGGATGGGCCGACGGCGGAACTGAACGCAGTCCGCCAGCGCTCTGGAGCGGTGCAGCGAGTGCTGGAACGCATACCAGGAACCGGCTGGCTGGAAAACATGGATATGAAAACGCGCATGGCCCTGTGGGAAGGCAGCAAATACTATGTGGACCACCACCTGGAAGAATTCGGCCTTCCGGCGGATGCCCACGGCAGCGATGCATGGTGGGGGGCTGTCGTGTCCAAGATGACAGAGGTAAACGACCGCACCCAGCCCAATTACACCATCAGCCAGCAGTCGGCTTTGCAGAGGGACCCCAGTCAACTGGTCAAGATGCTGACCATGTTCCGCAGCCAGGGCTTCCAAAACTACGGGCTGGTGGCGTCTGCCGTCGAGGACGTGCGGGCGCAGGCCGCCTACGAGGAGGAATACGCCCAGCGTGCAGCAGACACGACTCTTGGGGAAGAGGAACGCCAGCAGGCGCAAGCGGATCTGGAACGTGTGCAGAGGGACAAGGCTGCAGCATGGACTACCCTGCGCCGCGCGGCCAGTGGCCAGGTGGTAAGCGCAGCTATCTTCGTGGCGGCGAAGATGCTGGTGGATGACTGGCTGCTGCACCGGTATGACCGTGAGAAGGACGAAGAGGGGCAGATCACCCCGGCGTCTGTGGCCGGCCGGGCTGCGGGAATGATAGCCGAAAACCTGATGGGCAACGTCTATGGCTTGAGCGAAGTGTGGAACACGGTTGCAAACCTGTTTGGGGGCGGCGAAGAAGAGCCTGTGAGCTTGACCGGCGTGGACGCGATCAGTGACCTTTCCGGCGACCTGCTGCGGCTGCATAACGCTGTGACAGAGGACGAGCTGGACCCTGCTAAGGTACGGGATCGGCTCATTGATCTGGCGGGCAGCGTTGGCAACCTGACGGGCGTGCCGGTGGCGCGGCTGACGCGGATTGTTGAAGGCTTGACCGGCTGGATCGGCGACATCAGCACCGCCGCCAACAGCGACGGGTTGAACCTGTGGGACGTGATGAACGCCCCATCGTCCTCCGCCAGCCAGTACGACCGGCTGTACACGGCGGTGTTTGAGGAGCCGGACCCGGAGGACGCGGCCGCCGCGCTGAAACGGCTGGCAGACCTGGACGAGCTGACGCCGCCCGCCAAGGCCAGCGATGCCAAAGCGGGGGACAGCAAGTTGCTGACCGAACTATTGAAGCGTGAGCGTGAGTACGGAAGCAGCGTGCAGGACACGGCCGCCGCACGGGTGGCCGGCAACGAGAGCGAGCAGCGGCGGCTGCGGCAGGAGCTGGTGGACGTGCTGGCCGGTGCGCTGGGCATCAACCAGACAGACAAGGCGGATGCCCGGCGGCTGCGGACGGTGATCGACAAGGTGGACGCGGCCATTACCAGCGAAGTGAAGGAGCAGATGGGCGCAGACAGCACCACCGGCGCGACCGTTTACACCCCGCTTTTGACGGCCATTGAGGACGGCGGCGATGTGGCAGGCATCCAGGCCGGGCTGCGTCGGGCCGGGGTGGACGACGGGGCCATGAAGAGCGCCGTGGTGAGCGCCTATAAGGATGAATACCTCTACGGCAGCGAAGCGGAGCGGCAGCGGATCGAAGGGCAGCTGCTGCGGCTGAACGACGCATACGGCGAGCCATACTTTACCAAGACGAAGGACAAAGACGACTTTGCGGACTGGGTGACGGACTGGGAGCTGCAGGGACTGAACGACAATGTATATACCGACTTGGACGAAGCACTGGCCACCGAAAACAAGGCGGCGGCAAAAGAGCAGATCGACCG